>ERZ779737.2463-NODE-2463-length-12135-cov-5.854636_pt1 | contig 12135 bp, 5 predicted proteins | sample MGYA00511889_ERZ779737 | MGnify/ENA primary metagenome ERZ779737 (study PRJEB29588, sample SAMEA2163575) | human gut metagenome | biome: human gut; feature: human-associated habitat; material: faeces | place: Denmark | collected 2008/2010 ...
AAACGGCGACATCCTCGTGGCCACCACGGTGGTGGAGGTGGGCGTGGACGTGCCCAACGCCACGCTGATGGTCATTGAGGACGCCGACCGGTTCGGTCTGAGCCAGCTGCACCAGCTCCGCGGCCGGGTAGGCCGGGGCAAGGCAAAAAGCTACTGCATCCTCACCACCCACAACCGCAACCCGGAGACGCTCCAGCGCCTGAAAGCCCTGTGTAAAACCACCGATGGCTTCAAGATTGCTGAGGAAGACCTGCGTCTGCGCGGTCCCGGAGATTTCTTCGGCTCCCGGCAGTCCGGCCTGCCCGCATTCCGGGTGGCGGACTTAGGCTGCGACCTTGCCGCCATGAAAGGCGCCCAGCAGGCGTCGGCAGACTGGATCGACGCCTACGGCGCGTCGGACACCCCGGAAGCAAAGGCTCTCAGGCAGCGGATCGGCGACCTGTTCGCCCGCTCCGAGGGGACGATGAATTGAACGAACAAAGCAGGACACACTTTTGTGTCCTGCTTTTTGCTGGATTATTCAGTCTGCGTGACATTGCTTTTTCGCTTTTGCATTTACGCCTGCTTCGCACTGTCCAGGGACTTGCCGAAGACGAAAAACCGCTGATAGAGAAACTCCGTGGAGAAATTCAGCAGCATATTCACAATTGTTACCAGGTATTCGTTCCACGCCAGACTGCCGGCCAGATAATTGCCCAGAAGGGTGGACAGAGGCGTGAAGACCGCATAATAGGCGGCAACCTTTGCCATGGCTACGGGCACGTTGGCGGCGGATTGGAAGGTAAATTTCCGGTTCAGGGTAAAGTTCCAGAGTACGCTCAGGCACAGGGCAATCAGGTAGCAGGGCCAGTATGGGAAATGGGTAAATTCATTCAGCAGGGCGAAGCTTCCCATTTCGATGAGACCGGCGCTGATAGAGAAAAAGGTGAATTTCAGGACACGGACGAATTCTTTCATGAGTACCTCCAAAATCATTCCATATGGTCTTTGCGGCGGAAGCGGAAAAGCTTGCCCATTAACGAATTTTTTCTTGCCTGCTTTACTCCTCGCCGGATGCTAATTTTTGCCGCCGGCACAGCCGGTGGTTAAGTTTGATCAAGTAATTAGGGCAACACCGCATAAATCGGCAAGGAGGCATAGCAGAAGATTTTGTGCTGGATCAAAGTTACAAAGCCGGAGGAATCCTGTATGTATTTCCCAGCTTTGTAACTGCGGAGCTGGTGCAAAAGACTCGCTGTGACCCGCAGACGCATTTGTGCGGTGTTGCCTTAATTATACTGTAAAAAGGGAGAAAAGTAAAGGCAATCAGGGGAAATTACAAAAAACCATTTTGAGTATTTTCTGAATCCTATTCATGGACACAAAAGGCGTTGATACTAAAATCTCCACAGGGGCTGTGGAAAAGTGTGCCTTATGTTCCAGGATGAGGCAGGCTTCGGCCGCATCAACCATCCCAAGTACTGCTGGTGCGAAAAAGGCATCCGACCCAGCGTTCCATGTCACCATATTCGGGAATACCGGTATGCCTATGGTGCGGTCGAGCCGCTGACTGGGGAATCCTGCTTTCTTGTCATGCCCTATTGCAATACTGCGTGTATGAATCTGTTTCTGCGGGAATTATCCAAACAATTTCCGCAGGATACCATTCTGATGTGCTGCGATGGAGCTGCATGGCACAAATCGGGAACACTGGAAGTGCCTGATACTATTTCCTGATTAAAATCAAAGATTTTAATCAGGAAATAGTATTAAAGCGTTTAATTAGGCTTTAGTATTAGTATGAATCAAAGCCACCGGCACGGTGCATCCGTCAAGGGAAAGCAGGCAGATGTATCGTGCTGGTGTTTTTGGGGGGGCAAAAATCTCTCTCGGGGCAGTTTCAAAACTGCCCCGGGAGGTTTTCGTTATTTCTGAACGGTCAGCGTGAATCTGGCCTGAATGGGTTTTGCGTCTGCGGCGGCATTTTCCGGAGTAACGTCCAGAATCACCGTGTACCTGCCGGGTTTCAGGGAAGCGAACGCCTTCGCCGGGATTCTGACAACTCCCCCGCTGACTTCTATCCCTCCGGCAGCTTCCACCGCGTTCCGGAGAGCGGCGGTGCTTCTGGAATTCAGGGTGATCTCTCCGAATTCTGCCGTCGCCGGGCTGGTGATGCTCAGCACCTGCACCAGCGGCGCGGTCTGGGACTGATACACCGTCCGGTTCGAGAGCTTCGCCAATTTCACCGTGCTCTGGGTGACCCGGATGCTCAGGGTGCTGCCTGTGACCTCCTGACCGCAGAAGGTCAGAACCGGGATCACCTTGTAGGTCGTTCTGGTGGAATACGTGCAGCCCTTTGCCATGGTCAGGTGCACAACGCCGTCAACCACCTCAGCCGCGAACAGCTCCGCGTCCGCACCTTTCAGCCGGATATCCGTAACGGTGCCCTGCGCGTTGGTCAGCCTGGGCGTGTAGATAATCTCACTTACTGGGTTCAGCACATCCAGCTTTCCCTTGGCAGTCAGCCGGAAGGAGGGCGCTCTGTCGTAAACCTGCACCCTCAGGATTACCCCTGCGGGCAGCGTTGCCGTTTCCCCGTTCCGGCTGACGATGGCGTTCAGCACATAGCTGCCGCCGGTAAAGTCTGCGTTGGGGATGGTTGCCGTCAGGATGCCGTCGGCGTAGTCCAGGCAGTCGGGCAGTTCCTCGAAGCCCTCAATGGCATACCCATCCCCGCCGGTCAGGGTCACCTTCACGGCAATACTCTCCTCCCCTGCCAGCTGCCGGTTCAGCCGCACCATGGCGACGGACAGCCTTGCTCTGGGCAGCGTGTTGGATACGGTGACACGCACCGTGCCTCCGGAGATTTCCGTGCCACTTTCCAGAATACCGGTGCAGGCGAAGGAATAAGTCCCGTTTTTGATGCCGGAATCCGCGATTTCCGCAACAATTTCTCCGGAATCCGCGTCATAGTACACATTCAGCTTGTCGGACTCCGCCCGGGCGGCGGTACCCTCCCTTGCCGCGGGAGTCAGCTCCACATCGGTCAGGGAGACGTTGCCCTGGGAGAGGATCATGCCGGTGGAAGCCGTCTCGGAGGGGAACCAGCTGTTCAGCTTCAGCGTGCCGGCCGCCGCTCTGAGGGTGGGCAGTCTGTTGGTGACGGTAACTCTGTGGGTGAGCTTGACGGGCTTCGTCCAGTTGTCGTCCTGCACATAGACATTGGCCGACACGTTCTTCGCCTCGGTCAGCGTCAGGGTCAGGACGTTTCCGCTCAGCGCCACATCCACGCCCGGGGTGTCTGTATAGGCGTAAAGGCTCTCGCCGTCCGCGCCCGACAGGACCGTCTCCACGGACCAGTCCGAATTCAGTGCGGTATTCAGCGTGCTGGAAGTGGGGTTCCGCTTAAGCTTCGGCGCGGTGTTTACGGTACCGATGGTCAGCGCCCTGGTCACCGGGATGTTATAGCCCGCAAAGGAGACGCTCAGGGTCGCTCTGGTGCTGGGCTTGGCAGGGGCGTTCTCCGGGTCAGCGTAGCGGATGACCCACTCGCCGTCCTCATTCTCCAGCACGAAATCGCTGTTTCCGATGAGTTCCGCGCTTTCGACCTCCCCGCCGGTGATGGTCAGGGCCGCCTGACTGTCACGGTAGAACAGGTTGAACCGCTGGCTCTGCCTTACGGTCAGTCTGGGCAGCGTCTGGATGACTCTCACCGTGATGGGATAAGAATAGGTGCGGCCATCGTCGCAGACGGCTTCCAGCGTCATCCGGTAGGTGCCTCTGGCGACGGCTTCCCGAGCGGACAGGGTCAGCAAATTGTTTTCATAGGAAACACGGAACCGCGCATCGTCCACGGTGACTTTTTCAATGGCGTTGCCGTAGCTTTCCACCAGAGCAACGTCCACACCCGCAGTGGACGCAGTATTCAAACTCAGCGTCGAAGCTTCCAGCCGGGGGGCATAATCCCGAACGGAGATCAGAATTGTTGCGGACGCCATCGCCAGATCCTGTGCGGTCGCCGTGATGGTGCAGTAGCCGTTCGCTCCCGCTTTCACCGTCACATTGCCCTCGAAATCCACTTTGGCGATGGAAGTGTCGGAACTGCTCCACAGGATGTCCTTTACCACTTCCACGCCCTGCCGGTCGAAAGCCTTGGCAGTGACCGGGAAGATCACGTCCCGGTTCAGCTCCGTGCGGTCAAAAATCACTGTACCGTCAAGCAGATTTTCCTCCGGGAGTTCTGCCGTCAAGGCCAACTCCGCCGCCTGAACGGGGATGACCTGAATCGAAATGCTGGCAGTTCTGCCCAGCGGGTCGTCCTTCAGCGCCGCAGTCACATCGACCCGCCCGGTAAGTGTCCCCGCAGTGAACAGGCCATTTTCGTCCACGCTGCCCATGGCGCTCTGATTGGAGAGCACGGAGAAGATGACACTTTCATAGGGTATCGCCTGCTCGCCCCGCAGGGTCAGGCGCACCTTCTGTCCCGGCTGTAGGCCGATCTCGGGCATCTCGCCTGCGGTCAGGGTTAGTTTTCCGGCGCTGTCCACGTAGGTCACGTTCAGCGTCACCTGCGCCGTGAGTCGGCTGCCGTCCTTCGTCGCCGCCTTGATGACCGTGACACCGGGCTTTACCAGCGTCACAAGGCCGTCTTCATCCACGCGGGCGACCCCGCTGGCGGTGGAAGTCCACTGCATTTCCTGCAGTGCCCCATCAGGGTAGACCTTGGCGGACAGCTGCAGAGTCTCCGTCTGCGCCTGATCCACGTTCAGGGTGCTGCCCAGAGGCGCGCCATCCAGCATCAGCCCCAGTCCTGTGGTCTTGGGCAGGATCCAGATGTTCTTGGTCACCCGCTCACCGCCATCATATGGCTGGGCAATGACGGTGATCTGCTGAGCGGCGTATACCGTCTTTGCGGTAAGGTTGCCCCTGTCATTAATGGACGCATATTCCTCACTGCCGGGAGCCAGGCTCCAATCCACGTCAACCCTGCTTTCCGCCGGCATGTTCCACGCGGAAAGCGCCAGCTTGCTGCCGCTGACCAGGTAGCCGGTATCGGCGGGACGAATAACAATGCCGGTTTTGACTTCGATTTCCTTGCTGCCGCGGATGCCGGTGTAGGTGTCTTGGCAGACAATGTAGCACTTGCCGGATTTATACGCCTCAAGGAGCCACCGGTTGCCCCAATCCTGATAGACATATGCGCAATTACTACCAATCGTCTCATAGCCCGTATCAGTCTGATACAGATCCCAGCCTATTTCCGCCTTACCTTTGGTGGCACGAACCAGCCAATCAGGGAACGTCACCATACCGGTCAGGTATGTCTCCCGCTCAATGAAGGTATCCGGGACTTTGGACATGTCAATCAGCTGAAGCTTATTGCATTCTTTGAAACAGTCCTGGCCCAAAGTTTGCAGGCTGTCCGGTATGGTAACATCTACCAGATTCCGGCATTCCTCAAATGCATGCGCATCAATTGTTTGCAGTCCTTCAGGGAGCGCAAGTTGCCCTAAACCTTGGCAGCTGTTAAACGCATATGCTCCAATGGTTTGCAAACTTGCAGGTAGAACAAGCTCTTTCAGATTTTGGCAATAATTGAATGCATGCGCGTCAATCGTTTGCAGTCCTGCAGGAAGTGCAAGCTGTTCCAAACTGTCGCAGCAATAAAAAGCATATGCGCCAATCGTTTGCAGACTTGTTGGAAGAACGAGCTGCTCCAGATTCTGACACCTGTGAAATGCGTAGTCGTCAATAGAAGTAATCCCTTCTGAGAGAATTACCTTCCGGGCATTCCTTCCGGGGAGAGTATCGTACCAGATATAACCGTCTTTGTCAGCCGGTGCCCTGCCCAAAACATACGTCCCGGTCAGCGTCAACGTATCAAGAGAGAGCCCTGTAGTGCCGAACCACGATCTTCCATCCACTTCTCCGGACATCGTCAAATATTTTAGATTTTTCAAGCCATAGAATGCATTGGCACAAATGTTCTCAATACCGTCCGGAATCGTAAGCGATGTAATACTGCTGCAATCTTTGAACGCATCTTCTCCGATGGTTTTCAGCCTGCTTCCCGTGGCGAATCGCAGGGTAGACAGGGCCGTACATCCCTCGAACGCGCTCTCACCAATTTCCTCTACCGTGTTGGGGATGGAAACAGATGTCAGCGTTTTATTTTCATATACCCACGATCCTCCCCGATTGGCAAAAACAAAGGGATTGATGCCTACAATAGTCACACCGTCGATCTGGGCGGGAATCAGCGCATTTTTGACTGTATTATCTGCGCTGGTGATCCAGCCGGTCTCTGCGTTGTAATACAGATTACCGCTACCATCAGGAAGTGCGTAGCTATGGATGGTGTCGGTAATAGTCAGTTCTTTTGTAGCAACTACCCGTTTGCTATCCTTGGCGGTAGCAGTCAACGTGACACCGCCTGCATCCTGGCATTCCAATCTGGCGCTATTGGTATAGAGTTTTGCCGAGCCGGTTTTGTTTACAACGCTCCATTCGACTTCCTTCGTGGTGGTGTCCTCCGGAGACAGCCTGAACGAAAGCTCTGCGCTCTCACCGGCACCCAGCCGGGACAAGTCTTCCTTACCATTCAGCAGAATGGTAATTTCCTCCGCATAGCGGACAATGTTCACCGTGCAGCTGCCCTCAATCCCGCTGGCGGTCATGGCATATACCGTCACCGTGCCAGCGGTCAAGGGTGTCAGCAGACCGTTCTCATCAATGGTTGCCGTACCTGTTCCGTTTTCCAGAGACCACGTAACGTTCCTGTCCGCCGCGTTGGCCGGGGTAAATACCGGAATCATTTGTACCGGCTTGCCCAACTCCGCGTCGCCGGGGTAGTCATTGAGAGTCGTTACAGCGAGACTTGTCAATGCGCCAGTAGGCGGCAGGATAGTCACGGTAATTTCATCGAAAACCGCCGGGTTCTGGACGCACTGCGCCCGAACGGTAACAGTTCCGGTAGACAGGGTCGTCAGCACCATATCCTTTGAAATCCGAACATCTGCGGTGGTTTTCTCGGAAACGACAGCCCATGTGTAGTCATCCGTGGTATCCGTCGGTTCCAAAGTGACAGAAAGCTCGACCGGGACACCCACTTCATACTCAGAGCCGCCATCTTTGGTGCTGATCGTGATGGTTTCCATGGGGAAAAGTTCATCGCCTGCAAATACCACTCTACGGCTATCAGAATTCCACCCGTAGTTTTTAATCGTCGTATGCATCGTTTTGACACTAGGTACATGCACTACTGTAACCACAGTGGAATAGGATTCAAATGCACCGTTCCAAATTGACAATGTATCGCGCCCTCTGTGAGCAAAAGTAATATCGGTCAGATTGGGGCAGTTGCGAAAGGCACTATTCTCGATGACGGTCACATTGGAAGGTATAACAACGCCCTTCAGGCTGGTGCAATCAGAGAAGGCCCCCGCACCAATGCTGGTCACACTCTCCGGAATGGTCACGCTGGTCAGGCTGGTGCAGCTATAGAAAGCTTTACTGCCGATGCTGGTCACACTGGCAGGTATGACAATGCTTTTCAGGCTTGTACACTCACAGAAAGTTCCCCTCGCAATCTCTGTTGCGCCCTCCGGAATTGTTACGCTGGTCAGACTTCTGCAGTTGCTGAAAGCATAGTCGCCGACACTGGTCACGCCGGCTGGTATGGTAATGCTTTCCAGGCTGCTACAGTCTGCAAATGCCCCCCACACATAATCACCATTATCATAATAGCCGCCCGACGCAATGCTTAGCAGCCCCTCCGGTAAGCTCACGCTCTCCAAACTCGTGCATCTGTAAAAGGTTTCGCTCGCAATCTCCGTCACACCCTCTGGAATGGTCACGCTGGTCAGACTGCTACAGCCGTAGAAGGTATCCTGTTCAATGCTGGTCACGCCCTCAGGAATCGTCACGCTGGTCAGGTTGCTGCAGCCGTAGAAGGTATACGCGCCAATGCGGGTTACGCCCTCAGGTATCGTCACGCTGGTCAGGCTGCTGCAGTCGGAGAAGGCATGCCAGCCGATGCTGGTCACGCCATCCGGGATTTCCACCGCTGTCAGCTTGGTGCAATTCTGAAAGGCATAGCTGCCAATGGATTTTACATCCCCGGGCAGGCTTACAGATGCCAGCTTCAGGCAAGCGTAAAAAGCGTAGTCACCAATGCTTGTTACTCCCGACTCCACCACCACGGACAAAATCTTGGTTCGGTTGGAATACCACGGGGCTACAGATGAGTCACTGTAATTCCCCATCTCCCCGCTGCCGGAAATGGTCAGCGTACCATCCACTGTAAGTACCCATGTCAAATTATCGCCATTATTACCGCACTCGCCGGAAGCGATCACGTCCCCGTCATCCGCGAACAGGGCAATGTCCTCCACGGTTTCCTCGGCTGCTTCCTCAGTTTCCTCTGTGGCCTCCGTGGGCGCAGAGGTTTCCTCAGTAGGCGCAGTCGTTTCCTCCGTGGGCGCTTCGGTGGGTGCCTCCGTCTCCACGACGGCCTCAGTCGGGGCGGTGGTCTCCTCCGTCCCTTCGGTGTCCGCGAAAACCGGCGTCACCAGCTGGAACGTCACGGCGACCGCCATCAGCAAAGCCAGCAATTTCTTCATGATGCAACCTTCTTCCTTGATTTTCGACCGGTACAGCGTCCCAAAAACAGGCCGCTGCATCCCGTCCCATAATGCTACTATCAGCATACCACTGAACCGCGCAAATTGCAAGGGAAACAGGTAAAAATAATACAATTCTTCCATTTTATGCCAGTTCCCCAACGTTAAACGCCCGGTTCCTTTTCGCTCGCGAACACTCCTTTTTCTCCGCTTTTGACGGCGCTGATTGCAAGAATGCCCCTGCTTTCAGCAATCGAAAGCAGGGGCTCTCTGAACTGTCTCCCGGGGGGCGTTACTTCTGAGCGGTCGGCGTGTCCTGCCCGATGCCCCTCGCACTCACCAACGAACTCAGACTTCTTTTTCTTCCTCGTGATACGGCATTCTGCCGCTGCGTTCCCTCCAGCTGGTGCAAAGAAAGCCCCGCGGACTGCGCGGTGAAGAGCAGGGCGCGGACATCCTTCGGGAAGCAGGAGCCGCCATATCCGCGGTCGTCGGGAAATACCCGCGTATGACTCTCCCCAATGCGGCCATCCGCCAGCCAGAGGCGCCAGGCCTCCTCGTAGGAAATGCCGCAGCGGGCGGCAATATCGTACATCTCGTTGCAGAAGATGACTTTTGCCGCGAGAAAGGCGTTGGTCATATATTTTGCCAGTTCCGCCGACCCGGAATCGGACTGCAGGATCGTAACGTCCCCGGAATAAACGCCGCGGTAAAAACCGGCGACAGCCTCCGTATCCTCCGCCGCTCCGCCGAGTGTGATCCAACTGCGTGTGCGGAGGTCGGCGTAAGGGTGGTTGGGCGTTTCTCCGTAGTATTCCGGCTGGAAAACAATGCGTTTGTTATATTTCTCCCGCATTTTCTGCGTAAATCCGACGCTGACTGTGGAGCGGATCACGATGAATAGCGTTTCCAGCCACGCAATGACCTCTTCGACCGCCGAAGTATCGCAGGAGCCGTCAGAGGCCGAGGGAGTCGGAACACATATGAATGCGAACTGTGTGCGATTGACCGCCCCCCGGCAGCCAATCGCACGTATCGGGTCGTATAGTACAGCGTCCGGTATGAGCTGGTACATTGCCGAACCGACATGCCCAACGCCTACAATGGCCGCTTTTTCGTGTTCATGGGTTACACTCACAGCAAACAAACCGCCTCGTATTATAAAGTAGTAGTTATTAGAGTCCCTCTCCAAGGACAAAATGCTACAATAGACAAGGTGCTGTGGATTGGTTTAAACCTCCTACCGCAAGACGGTTTCGGAAAGGCTCCAACCATGGCTCTTTGTTTTTAGTGTTAATCAGTTAGATACCGCCAGACGGTTTATATAGAACGAGGTTACATAGCAAAGAGGTGTGGCTCTAAGCAGCACTGTAAAATAAAACGCCGGAGGTAAAAAGAAATGATTTTTGTTGGTATCGATGTTGCAAAGGACAAGCACGATTGCTTTATCCTCAACTCGGAAGGAACGGTCTTGGCAGATGTATTTACCATTGCCAATAACCGTATCGGTTTTGAGACGCTTCTTTCAAGAATCCAAAGCTGTTCCCAAGGTGAAAGCAAAATAAAAGTAGGGCTTGAAGCCACAGGACATTACAGCTACAATCTGCTGGGGTTTCTTTTAGACAGCGGCCTGGCAACCTATGTCATTAACCCTCTGCACACGAACCTCTACCGGAAAAGTCTCAGCCTGCGAAGAACCAAAACAGATCGGATAGACGCGCGTACCATTGCAATGATGCTCATGTCTGATGTGGACCTCAAGTCCTACTCAAATACAGCATACCACAATGAAGAGCTAAAGTCACTAACAAGATACAGATTTGATAAGGTAAAAGAGCGCGCCAAGCTGAAAAGCTCCGTTGCGCGGTTAGTGAATATTCTGTTTCCGGAGCTCGAAAAGCTGGTCTCAAGCCTGCACATCGCTGTTGTATACGCACTGCTGAGCAACTATCCGGGTGCAAGCTATATCGCAAACGCCAATACTGAAGAACTCGCTGAGACTCTTTGCACCGCCTCTAAAGGTCGTTATACCAAGTCTAAAACCGCGGAAATCCAAGTAGCCGCAGGGGTCTCCATTGGCTCGAAAATGCCTGCTAAGTCTATGGAGTTGAAACACACGATTGCTCTCATCCGCGAACTGGACAAAGAAATTTCTGAGGTAGAATCCGCAATTGACAAGATTACATCTCAGATGGATTCTCCCATCTTTACAATCCCCGGTATTGGCCGACATATGGGTGCAATGATTCTTGCTGAAGTTGGAGATTTTTCCAACTTTGCAAGCGCAGACAAGTTGCTGGCTTATGCTGGACTCTCTCCATCTACATATCAGTCAGGGCAACTGCAAAACTGTTATGCTCACATGGAAAAGCGTGGCTCCAGATATTTGCGATATGCTCTTTTCAATGCCGCCAAATATGTTTGCCTTTGGTGTCCTACATTCTCGGCCTATCTTGAAAAGAAGCGTTCTGAGGGAAAGCATTACAATGTTGCCATCTCTCATGCTGCTAAAAAGCTGGTAAGGCTTATTTTTGCTATGCAGCGTTCTGGAAAAGCCTTCTTAGCTGATTATTAAGCGTGCGATTTTATACGGAGCGAGTATCCGACAACGGATGCTCTTGTTTGCTATACCAATTTTCACCACCTCAAAATTTCTCTCGAAAATTTTGTTTTGGGGCTTGACTTTTAATAGTTAGTCTTTCCGTATATCGATACATTCATAAGCCCCCTGACAGAATTCCGCCAGGGGGCTGTGACAGGAGGGGATAATTTCCCCTGCCACTGGCAGAAATTGGGCGGGCGGTTATCTCTGAACCCGGCCGGAGGCGTTGCCGCCAGCCAGAGACTCTACCTCAGCCACGCTGACAAGGTTGAAATCATGCTCAATGGTATGTTTCAGGCAGGATGCTGCCACCGCAAAGTTGATCGCGTCCTGATTGGACTTGCCGACCAGCTGCGAGTAGATCAGGCCGCCGCCAAAGCTGTCGCCGCCGCCTACACGATCCACAATATGGATGCGGTAAGTGGGAGAGAAGACCGCTTCGCCGTTTTCGTACAGCATAGCCGCCCAGTCATTGTCGCTGGCAGAAATGCTGCCCCGGAGGGTGATAGCAACTTTTCGGAATCCAAACCGCTCCGACAGCTGCCGCGCCACGGAGATATAACCCTGATGGTCGATCTTTCCGGCATCAATGTCCGTATTCTCCGCCTCAATGCCGAAGACGTCCTTGGCGTCCTCCTCATTGGCAATGCAAACATCCACATAAGGCATCAGCTGGGACATCACTTCATTCGCCTGCGCGCTGGTCCACAGCTTCTTCCGGAAGTTCAGGTCACAGGAAACTGTGATGCCCTTCGCCTTGGCAGCCTGACAGGCTGCCAGACAGATCTCGGGCAGATTGCCGCCCAGAGCGGGGGTAATGCCCGTCCAGTGGAACCAGTCAGCGCCCTCAAAAATGGCATCCCAGTCAAAATCCTCCGGCTGTGCCAGAGCAATGGCAGACCCGGCACGGTCATAAATGACCTTGGAAGGGCG
>ERZ779737.2464-NODE-2464-length-12134-cov-2.656429_pt1 | contig 12134 bp, 9 predicted proteins | sample MGYA00511889_ERZ779737 | MGnify/ENA primary metagenome ERZ779737 (study PRJEB29588, sample SAMEA2163575) | human gut metagenome | biome: human gut; feature: human-associated habitat; material: faeces | place: Denmark | collected 2008/2010 ...
CCCATTCTATTTTCTATTCTACTATGATATGTAACATGCCATTTTCATCTTCTGTTACTATTGTTCCACCCAATTCACCATTTTCATACTTTCTTAATAATATTCTGTTTTCAGCGATACGATATTCCTGATGGTTGGCTCCTGTGAATAGGGAACCATCAGGTAAGTAATCTCCTACGTGGAAGACTTCTCCATATCGTGGGGAGCCTTCTTTCATGTAAACGGCATAGCTTTCTTCGGAACCTGCTCCTTTGCCAGTGTCATAAACCCAGCACCACCCTATAGTTCCATCTGCTCCTTGAGATTGTGCATATCCCGTCCACGGTTCATAACCACCATATTCTTCTGTCACTTCATTAAATTCTTTTGCCTGTGCCAGAGCATTCTGTCCCGTCGTGGCATCTAATACGACCAGTGTTTCACGAAAAGCATCCGGATATTCTCTGTCGATTACTTTGTTCATCTTTTCGAGCTCATTCATCAGATTTTTCTTGTTCTGCAATCTGCCTGCGGTGTCACAGATAAGAACATCCATGTTCTTGGCTTTTGCCGACTGGATTGCATCAAAGATTACTGCTGAAGGATCTGCACCTTCCTGATGACGGATTACATTAATGCCGTTTCTTTCTCCCCATACGGCAAGCTGTTCTGCAGCAGCCGCTCTGAATGTATCTGCTGCACAAAGCATAACTTTCCTGCCTTGTTTCTTACATCTGTGTGCAAGCTTGCCTATGCTTGTAGTCTTACCGCCGCCGTTAATTCCTATCATAAGAATCACCAAAGGACTTTCGTCGCAGAGTTTCTGTGCATCGCCTTTATCGACCATCTGAGTCATGATCTTCTGAAGTCCTTTTTTAACATTCTCGGGGGTGGAAACATACTCACCTTTTACATAGGCTCTGAGTTTTTCCATGATTTTCATGGTTGTATCCATGCCGATGTCCGAAGTGATTAGGACTTCTTCAAGTTCATCCATTAGTTCCTCGTCAACGGTCCCTCTTGCCATTATGACATCGCTGATTTTTTCCGAAAGCCTTCCGAAGAAGGATTTTTTTTCTTTGAATAGTGACATTTTTTCCTCTCTTTTTCCCTTTAACTGTATGCCTTCGCTAGATATCAAAGTCATCTCCCAATCTCAGTGAGAGTACCTTTGAAATTCCCTGTTCCGGCATGGTTACGCCGTAAAGCACATCCGCGTGCTCCATGGTTGCCTTTTGGTGTGTTACAATTGCAAACTGAATACCATCGAATCTTCTCAAATATCTTGCGAATCGATCGATATTATTATCGTCAAGTGCCGCCTCAACCTCGTCCAAGATGCAGAACGGTGTCGGCTTTGTCTTCAGAACTGCAAACATAAGTGCAATTGCGGTCATCGTCTTCTCACCACCGGACATCAGGTTAATGTTCTGCAGTTTCTTGCCCGGCGGTTGTGCGATGATGTCGATGCCCGACTCGAGCGGATTATCTTCGTTATCAAGTGTCAGTTCCGCGTGCCCGCCGCCGAAGAGTTCCTTAAAGATTTCTTCAAAGTTTACGACCACCTGATCAAAGTTTTCCTTGAACTTGGTCTTGATCGTTTTATCCATATCGCTGATAATGGATTGCAGTTCCTGCATTGCTTCCAGGATATCGCTTCTCTGCTCTGTAAGGAATTTATATCGGGTGCTTATCTGTTCGTATTCCTTGATTGCACCGATATTGACATCGCCGAGTTCCTTCATTCTATTTTTTATTTCCCGACTTTCTCTCGTTGCCGTTGAAAGGACAAAATCGTCCTTCTTCATCGAAACCGCCTGTGCATACGAAATTTCAAACTCTTCCCAAAGTTTTTCCTTCCATGTGTCCATTTGCGTTTCGTTCTTGGCTAATTTGATTTCAATCTGGTACTTTCTGTCCTGATACGAATTCAATTTATCACCGATTTCGGCAAATTCCGTGGTGCGTTCCCCCAAATCGGACGAAAGCTGTGCCTTTTCGGATGCTATTTCTGCAATGTATTCTTCCAGTCTCGTCTTTTCTTCCAGTTTGCTGCGGTAATTATCCTCGGAATTTTCGCTTCCGAACAGGATCTCGGATTTTTCTTTTTCAAGTGCCTCCAGGCTCATCTGTTTAGCCTCAATCTGTGCTTGAATCTCATCGACGGACGCTCCGACGCGTTCGAGCATGCGTCCTGCCGCCTCGAATTTGCTGTCGCATTCCGTCCTTGCAATTCTTGCCTTCGTTATCTCTTCTCCGGCATTTTGTGTTTGAAGCTTTATTTCCTCAAAAGATTCCATCAGTTCGGTGGTTTCTTCATCCAGTCGTTTTATCTCCGCATCTGCTTCATCCGCTTCTCTGAGAAGCGTTGCTTCGGTTTGTGCAAGATTTACAAAGTCGTTTTCGATGCTTTCGAGTTCACGCTCTTTTTTTGCATTGCTTTCCTTTGTGTCCTTGTAATTGTCTTCAAGAGCTTTTAATCTTGTCTCTGATTCAAGTACCAAAAGTTCAAGCTTTCTGGCCTTCTCCTCCGAATCGGCGCAATTCTTAAGTAAAGCATCCGCTTCTGCCTTGAGGCTTTCGAGCTTGTCCTTATTCTCGTTATATGTACGGGTAAGGCGCTTTATTTCGCTTTCCAGTGTGCTTATCTCCGTCTTGCGGGCAAGCAGATTGGCGGTTGCATTTTTGTATTTTCCGCCTGTAATCGCACCGCTGGCATTGATAATTTCGCCGTCCGGCGTTACAAATCGGATTCCGCCTCCGGCAGTCTTGGAAAGCCTAACTGCCGTATCCATATTGTCAACGACCGCAACGCGGCCAAGCAGATATTTGAATATTCCTTCGTACGCCTTGTCATATTCAATCAAATCACAGGCCAGTCCCTTGAAACCGGCATCCTGTTGTACCGATTGCGGTACATTTGCAGGATTTCCGTAAATGCTTTCCAGCGGCAGGAAGGTAAGCCTTCCCGCTTTATTGGCCTTCAGCTCGTTGATTGCTTTCTTTGCGTCGGCATCTTTGCTGCAGACAATATTCTGCATTCCCGCGCCGAGAGCGGTTTCCACTGCAACTTCCATGCCCGAAGGCACCTTCATCAAATCCGCAACCACGCCTTTGATTCCCGGTATGCCTGCTTTCATAAGAAATCTTACCGCACCGTTATATCCCTCATAGTTATGTTCCATCTCTTCAATGGTTTTCTTTCGGGTGTTTGCCTGTCCGGCACGTATTCTAAGATCTTCGTTTTCCTTTGAAAGCGAATTGATCTCATTGTTCAGTTTGGCAATATCGCTACGTGTTTTGGAAATCTCCCCGCGAGCATCTGCAAGGCCTGCCGCTGCCGCTTCTTTTTCGCCGGACGCAGCGGTTTTATCACTTTCATAATTTGCAATGTTCTGTTTGATTGCTTCGCCGTCGCTTAAGATCTGCTCCTTGCGCTTCTCAAGAGACTGACGGTAGCTTTGCAGACTTCTGGCCTCGGAGCGGCGTGAGGATGCGGTGCTGTGAAGATCAATCATACGGTTCTTCGCCGTGTCGATTTCATCCGAAATTTCCAGGGACTTCTTTGTAATTTCGTTATATGCCTCAATCTTTACACGAAGCTTTTCTTCTTCGCTCTCCAGGCTTTTTTGTATCTCGTCCCTGCTTTCTTCAAGCTCTTTTCGATTGTTAAGCTCTCTGATGAGTTTTTCATCGAGTTCCTGCTTTTCATCTGAAAAGCGTTCGGTATCTCTCTCGATTGTGCTCAATCTTTCCTTATCAAGCTGACTTTTGTTCGAAAGAGCATTGATTTCCTCCACCTTGCTTAAAAGCTTGTCACGTGCCTCGTTTCCGAGCTCTTCCAATCTGTCATTCTTCGCCCTGCTTTCGGCAAGTTCTTCATTCAGACGAACCTTTTGGGCTGACAATTCCTCAATATCTGCCGATATTGTCATTACATCATCCTTGAGAGTTTCCGTAGCAAGATCAAGTTTTTCTATATTCTTTAAAGTAATATTGATTTCAAGTTCTTTATATTTCTCTCTGAGTTCAAGATATTCTTTTGCCTTAATGCTGTCCTCTCTGAGTCCGTCGATTCTCCCCTCGATTTCTCCGACGATGTCGTTGACTCTCTCCAGATTTGCGTTCGTGTTCTGCAGCTTTCGCTCCGCTTCGGCCTTCTTGCTTTTGTACATTACAACACCGGCAGCTTCCTCAAAAATTTCGCGTCTGCTTTCCGGTTTGTTACTTACAATATCAGCAATCTTGCCCTGCCCGATAATGGAGTATCCGTCAACACCGATTCCGGTATCCATGATGAGTTCCTTTATGTCGCGCAGTCTGCACTGATTGTTGTTAATCAGATATTCGCTTTCTCCCGAGCGGTACATTCTTCTAGTAATCGCAACTTCGCTGTAGTCGATTGGCAGAATTGCCGTAGAGTTGTCAATTACAAGCGTCACTTCTGCCATTCCGTGCGACTTTCTGCTCGCGGTTCCCGCAAAAATAACTTCCTCCATCTTTCCGCCTCTGAGCATCTTGGGGCTTTGCTCCCCGAGAACCCATCGGATTGCATCACTGATATTACTCTTTCCGCTCCCGTTGGGTCCTACGATACAAGTAACACCTTCGTGAAATTCAATTACCACCGGTTCGGCAAAGGACTTAAATCCGTGCATTTCTATTCTTTTAAAGTACATTCGGTTGTCTCCTCTCAAGGATTGCTAAACTTGATTTTGCAGCGTTCTGCTCTGCTTCCTTTTTTGTTTTTCCGTATCCGCTGCCCAGTTTCTGTCCGTCGCATTCCAGGTGTAAGTAGAATGTTTTGTTATGCGCCGGTCCTTCTTCCTTGTCGACAACATAATTTATGTTAACGGATTTTCCGCTGCTTTGAAGCATCTCCTGTATTTCTGATTTGTAGTCCGAAAAAATTTTTCCCGAAATGGCTCCGCAGATTGTATCTTCAAAAGCCGTTACCGTAAATTTCTGTGCCGCACGGTATCCACCATCCAGATAGATTGCTCCGATAAGTGCTTCCAGTGCATCTGCAAGAATGGAATCCTTGTTTCTGCCTCCTGTCGCTGCCTCACCATGTCCCATGAGCATGTATTTGCCGATATTGAATTCTCTGGAAACCTTTGCAAGGGCTTTTTCACACACAATAAGAGCTCTTGTCTTTGTAAGTGTTCCTTCGGTTACCGCATCCATCCTGCTGTAAAGCTCCGCACCCACGATCGCATCCAGAAAAGCATCGCCTAGAAATTCAAGGCGTTCGTTGTCCTTGTGTCTGGTGTTTTTTTCACGGTTAAAGGAACTGTGGGTAAGTGCCCGCTCAATCAGATCTTTGCTTCGAAAGCTGTATCCGATTTTCTTTTCTAATTCTCCGATATTTTTCATTCTGTATATCCTTCAAAAAATGTTTTACTCATTCAATGTGATTTCTTCAATTTCAAGAACTGAGTTCTGAATTGTGCCGACAACATTTCCCTCCACATAAGGGATTCCCTTCAGAATCGTGTTTTTCACGGCATTTGCACTTGATGAGCCATGCATTTTTAAGATTGGACCTTTTACACCCAGAATCGGTGCTCCGCCGTAGGAAGAGTAGTCAAATTCCTGCTTGAGACTTCCGAGTTTGTCAATCAGCAGTGCTGCTCCGAGTTTTGCCTTAACGCCTTCGGTGAATTTCTTCTTGATGACCTGCAGAATATTCCATGCAAGACCTTCTGTGAGTTTCAGAATAACATTTCCGGTAAAACCATCTGTTACGATAACATCACATGCACCCTTCGGTACATCTCTTGCCTCGACATTGCCGATGAAATTCATATCACTCTGTTCCAAAAGCTCGTATGCCGCTTTGGTCAATGTGGAACCTTTTTTTGATTCACTTCCGATGTTTACAAGTCCGACCTTCGGGTTCTCACGGCCGATTACTTTCTCCATATAGATATTTCCCATAATTCCGAACTCGAGCAGATTGTTTGGCTTGCATTCCGAGTTTGCACCGGCATCTACAAGAAGAGACGCTCTGCCGCCGATAATCGGATACACCGACGCAAGTGCAGGCCTGTCGATCCCCTGAATTCTTCCGAGAATGAAAAGTCCTCCCGAAAGAAGTGCTCCTGTACTTCCTGCGGAAATAAAAATATCCCCTTCTCCGGATTTCACCATATTGATTCCCTTTACAATGGAAGAATCCTTCTTGGAACGCACCGCACGCACCGGTGCCTCATCATTTGTGATGACTTCTCTCGCGTCAACAATGCTGATCTTCTTCTCATCGTATTTATATTTTTTTAATTCTTTTTCAATTAACTCCTGCTGCCCTATCAGAACAATTTCATGCTCCATTTCTTTTGAGGCCAAAACCGCACCTTCCACAACTGATGCAGGTGCGTTGTCGCCGCCCATTCCGTCCAATATAATCTTCATTTATTGTACCTCCTGTTACATAAGCATAAGCATACTCATACATACTAAACTATATCACAACAGGCAGAGAAATAAAAGGTATTTTTCGTGTTTTTGTTGTGGTGGCAAGCAAAGGGGCTGTCGCATTAACGCTTACTTCCCATTAATGCGACAGCCTTTTGTATCTGAGTGTTCAGGTAAGCAAGCTGCTGGAAAAATTAGGCAATTCCCACCAAGTGCCTCGTATAGCCCCCCTTTTCGTGTATTTTCGCCTATTTAACACCCCTTCGATTCCGTTTTTCTCCGGATTTATGGCATGCTTTTACTCTTTTCAAAAATATCATATTTTGGGATGTTGGAATTTCAATGTTTTTCTATGGTATCATTTTGTAATTATTTTACAGCAGCATCTTTTCCCCTCTAAGAATCCCTTAGATACACGAAGCACCCCTTTATAGAAGCTGTCCTTCGTGTAAACACTATTTCCGGATCCGTAAATAGCTCAGATCTATGAAACGCAATCCTGTACGAAAGGGGCTGCACCCTAACGGTTATTTTTCTGTTAATGCGACAGCCCCATCTTTCTGTCTATTTCTGTTTATCGTACTGTTCGTCCGTTACGGCTTCCAGCCATTCGTTCGAGCCGTCTTTGCCCGGAACTTCAATTGCAAGGTAGGAGAACCATTCGTTTGCCGCCGCACCGTGCCAATGCTTTTATAAAGCTTTTTCTATTTTGTTCTGCCTGATGCACAGCAGGTAAAACGCGATTGCAAGAAGAAGCTGTGCGGCAACGGATATGATGACAAGGTACATAGGGCTGAGGTCGTACAAAATGCCCAGAATCCAACTTCCGAGGAACTATGCGATGCCAAAGCCGGGATCGCCAGCACCTGCATCGTATAGCCAACGATAACAAGCGTCCAGTATTTTTTCGTTTGATCTGCGATAAATCCGGAAAAGCGCACCTGAAATCATTTTATCTTTTTTTCTGCTCATGTTTTCTCTCACAAATTCCAAGTTATAACTTGCGTCAATCCGTTTGTAATATGAAGCATTAATCCCATGTTTCCGCCAGCAGAAAATCACGGATATTTCGATGTTTAATACCGTTGCGGCTCATATCGAATTCATCCAGCGATACGACATACTTTGGGAAATTATCGCGAATACTGTCATAGACACCAAACTCTCTGCCTGCAGTTTCTTCTGATGCTAACAAATAGGCAACTTGCACATAGATTTTTTCGCTGCGTCTTTCACAAACGAAATCAATCTCTTTGTCTCCTGACTTTCCTACTGTGACTGTGTACCCACGGCGCAGCAGCTCTAAAAAAACGATATTTTCCAAAATCAGATTGATATCCCGCATATTGCCGCCGTATACTGCCTCGCGGATACCGTGATCGGCAATATAGTATTTTTCGTTGGTTGTCAGAATTTGTTTTCCTTGTAAATCCTGCCTCTTGACCTTATAGAACAAATACGCATCACAGCAGTATTTGATATAGTTCATAATGGTTTCCGGTGCGACGATACGCTGCTCGCTCTTAAAAAACTTGGACAGTGATGTGGCCGAAAAGGTCGTCCCTACATTTGCCATGACATATGCCAGAATACGTTCCAATAAATCCACATCCCGGACTTTGTTTCGTTTGACAATATCCTTGAGCTGCACAGAATTGAATATGTCAGTCAAGTACTGGCGTGACGGTTCCTCGCTATACTGTAAATTCGCAAGGTATGGCATTCCGCCCGAAAGCAGATATTTTTGGAAACATTGCTGTATGGAATCCTGCGGTGCAATCGGCTGGTATAACGCAAGAAATTCCGCAAAGGAAAATGGATAGATTACGAATTCAACATAACGTCCGCCTAAGTAGGTTGCCAGTTCACCGGACAGCAGTTTGGCATTGGAGCCGGTAATATAGATATCGCAATCCAGCGCAACTCGCAGAGAATTCACACATTTTTCCCAATCTTGCACCTCTTGGATTTCATCAAAGAACAGGTAAACCTTTCCGTGAATGGATTCCGCACGCCGCAAAATTTCTTCATGCAAAGACTGCATATTACAAAGCGGTACATTCCGCAAATCTTCAAAATTTATAGAAATAAAATTCTGTGAGCCGACACCGGACTCCAGTAATTCCTGCTTTATCAGCTCCAGCATGACAGATTTTCCGCTGCGTCGGATACCAGTCATAACCTTAATTAAATCACCGCCAATAAACGGGCGGATACGACTCATATATGATTCTCTTTTAATCATAATACCATCCTCCCTTCTGTGATGATTTTATTTTATCAAATTGTAACTTAAAAAACAATGCGAAATAATATTTTATCAGATATAACTTTTAAAATATTATTTTCTGATTGTTTGTAAATTATACTTAGTGCTGTTTAAAATTCAACGCCTATCAAGTTTCAGTTTATCATTAATCCTGCTCGCAGAGACCGTTTTCGTCAAAGAAAATGCTGTCATCAAAGAAAATATCATTTGGTTCTCATATTCATTCATACTAATATCTTCCCCTTGCTTATAATAAAATTTTTTTCGCATATGAACTTTTCTGCGTCTTTGCTGCAAAAAACACAGCATGTGCTGCTGCACTGATTTGTGCAAGCACGGTGCTCCACCATACCATAATCTGCCCGCCAAAGAATCTCGGCAGAATCAGCATAAATGCAAGCATAGGCTGCAATCGCTTTTTCACCGCCATAGGAAGCCGAAAAGCGGTTGATAAACATTAAGGATATGTTCGGAGTCAAGGTAAGCGCAAACGGTGCGAGTCCTATACGGCAAAACGAAATTCAATCCTGATAAGTTGACTTTACTTTGATATGCGTTTAGAATATAATTATTGAAAAAGAAAGCGAGGAACGAATATGGAAAAAGTTTATGAATTTTTGAAAAATGCAGGCGTATACTATATTGCAACCGTTGACGGCGACCAGCCGCATGTAAGACCGTTCGGTACAATCAACATTTTTGAAGGAAAACTCTATGTTCAGACGGGAAAATCCAAAGATGTTTCCAAGCAGATTCAGGCGAACGGAAAGGTTGAAATTTCCGCTATGGTCGGAAGTGACCGCTGGATCAGACTGACAGGCACACTCGTGGAAGATGACAGAATTGAAGCGCGTATTTCCATGCTCGACGCATATCCGAGCCTCCAGGCAATTTACAAACCTGACGATGGTAATACAGTTGTTTATTATATCAAAGACGCTGCCGCTGCCTTCTGCTCCTTCACGGAAGCTCCGGAAGTCGTAACCTGGTAAGGAGCCTCTCAGCTCAGCATTATTATAGAACCACAAAAAATGCCCGCCAAAAGCAATCTTCGGCGGGCATTTCCTTACTGTTCAAAATTTTATTTATATTCTTCTCTGAGTTTCCTGATGAGTTCATCAATTCTGTGAACAACTCTTACGAAATCTTCTTCAAGGTAGCCTCTGGTTGTCATCGGTGCGGTTCCGATTCTGACACCCGAAGTTTCTCTCGGAGAACGTTTCTCACATGGAACGCAGTTCTTGTTAAGTGTGATTCCAATCTTGTCACATTCTTCCTGCAGAACTCTTCCGCTGAACGGTTCGTCGGAAAGGTCAAGAAGAATCAGATGGTTATCGGTTCCCCCTGTTACAACCTTATAGCCGAGACGAATAAATTCGTCGGACAAAGCTTTGCAGTTTTTAACAACCTGATGTACATATTCCTTGTAGGAAGGTCTGAGAGCCTCCTCTGCACACACTGCTTTACCTGCAATAATGTGTTCAAGCGGGCCGCCCTGTGCATAAGGGAATACCGCACTGTCAACTTTCTTGGCAAGGTCCTGTCTTGCAAAAATCAATCCCCCACGAGGTCCTCTCAACGTTTTGTGCGTGGTGGTTGTGATAATGTCCGCATAACCGAACGGTGACGGATGTGCACCGCCTGCAACAAGTCCTGCGATATGTGCCATATCAACCATGAAATAAGCACCCACTTCCTTCGCAATTTCAGCAAATGCCGGGAAGTCAATGGTTCTGGAGTAAGCGGATGCTCCTGTAAGAATGAGCTGCGGTCTGCAAGCCAAAGCTTTCTTGCGGACATCTTCCATGTCGATATATCCTCTTTCATCTACATCGTAAAATACCATATTGTAAAGGGTGCCGCTGAAGTTTACGGAAGAGCCGTGAGTAAGGTGTCCACCGTTGTCAAGGGACAAAGATAAAATAGTATCTCCCGGTTTCAGTATTGACTTATATGCTGCAAAGTTCGCCTGCGAACCGCTGTGCGGCTGTACATTCACATGATAGTCCGTATCGAAAACTTTTCTCCAGACATCACAGCAGTACTCTTCCAGCTGATCAACAAACTCAGTTCCGCCGTAGTAGCGGCTGGTATTTCCGGAAGTACGTACATAAGGATACCCTTCCGCGTATTTCCATGACAGACAACTTCCGCATGCTGCAAGGACTGCTTCTGAACAGTAGTTTTCGGAAGCGATGAGCTCCACATTATTCTTCTGACGATAGTACTCTTTTTCAATGAATCCGCCGACTACAGGCGATGTTTTTTTAATAAATTCGAAATTGTCAACATTGTAAGTATTGTTGTCTCTTCCGCTAGCATCGAACATTTTGTTTCCCTCCGTTTGTATAAAATATGTTAAAGTTCATTTTAGCACAAAATCCATCCCGCCGCAAGCGTTTCAAAGCTATTTTACCCGATGCTCCGCGTCGCAGTAAGCGCAGCGGTATACTTTCTTTTCCCTGTCAACCAGACGGAAGGTATGCACGATTTCCTGCTCAATGCTTGTGATGCATCTCGGGTTTTTGCATCTTACTACATTTTTGAGGGTCAGCGGAAGCTCTAAGTGTAGTTTCTTTTCCAGCTTTCCGTCTTTCACGTGATTTACAGTGATATTGCTGTCGATATAACCCAGAACATCTAAGTCCAGTTCGATGCTTTCATCGATTTTAATGATGTCTTTCTTTCCGTATTTGGAGCTGGAAACATTCTGAATAACCGCTACACAGTTGTCAACCTTGTCCAGTCCCAAAAGTTCGTAAACCATCATGCTCTTTCCTGCCTTGATATGGTCCAGTACGATTCCGTTTTTTACGCCATCTATATTCATTTTTTCCTCCCTATTTTCGTTTTCATTAACTCTAAACTCTGTAGCTTCCCTTCGCTCTACGCTCTCTTGATGCCGAGCAGGAAGAGAATGAGTGCCATACGGATGTGTTTTCCACAAAGTGCCTGGAAGAAGTAGCATGCGCGCGGGTCGTCGTCTACTTCAACCGAAATTTCGTTTACTCTCGGCAGCGGATGCATGATTGTCAAATCTTCCTTTGCAGGCTGCAGCTTTTCAAGATTCAGGATATAGCTGTCTTTCAGTCTTACATAGTCTTCTTCGTTGAAGAAACGCTCTCTCTGTACTCTGGTCATGTACAGGATGTCAAGCTGCGGCATTGCCTCTTCCAAAGTCTCCACTTCCGTCCATTCTGCTCCTGCCGCGTCCATCTTTTCCTTTACATAGTCCGGTACCTGAAGCTCCTGCGGTGAAATCAGCACGAATTTAATGCCTTCGTAGCGGAGCATTGCTTCGATGAGGGAGTGAACGGTACGACCGAATTTCAGGTCTCCGCAAAGCCCAATCGTCATATGATCCAGACGGCCTTTCTTTCTCTTAATCGTCAAAAGGTCGGTCAAAGTCTGTGTCGGGTGGAAATGTCCGCCGTCGCCGCCGTTGATAATCGGAACCGTCGTGCGTTGC
>ERZ779737.2465-NODE-2465-length-12125-cov-3.904557_pt1 | contig 12125 bp, 6 predicted proteins | sample MGYA00511889_ERZ779737 | MGnify/ENA primary metagenome ERZ779737 (study PRJEB29588, sample SAMEA2163575) | human gut metagenome | biome: human gut; feature: human-associated habitat; material: faeces | place: Denmark | collected 2008/2010 ...
GCGTTTCTCATGTCGGCATTTATGTGGGTGATGGAGTCATGCTTCACTGCGGCGATCCCATCCAGTACACATCCATCAACTCTTCTTATTGGCAGTCTCATTTCTATGCCTTTGGAAGACCCAACTATTAAACGAAAGGAGATTTTTCTATGAATCCCAAGTATCAGAAGGTCTGTGCGGACATCGCAAAGACTGAAAAGAAGGTTGAGGACCTTCAGGAGCAGCTTAAAGAGCTGTATGACAAGAAGACGGAGCTGGAAAACCTTGAGATCGTGAACACCGTCCGTGCAATGGTCATGGACAAGGATCAGATCATGGCTTTCCTTTCCACCATGAAGGACGGTAAGTCCACCAAGAACGAAGACACTACGGAGGTATCTGCTGATGAGTAAGAAAAGAGGATTTCGCCTGATCACTATGCTGACCGTCTGCATTTTGCTGGTGGGCAGCTTTTCTATGACGGCATTTGCCTACGCGGATGACACCGACCAGAACTTGCCTGTTACCGAGGCAACACAGCCGGAGGAAACGCCTCAGCCTGAGCCTACCGCTTCCATCGAGAAGCCTTCTGACGGAGAGCCTATCGACGATGAGGGCAACGCCTACACCCGTGATCTGCTCTATGATAAGGCAACGAACAAGCAGTTCATTACCGTCCAAACCAAAAACGGCAACACTTTCTACATTGTCATTGACTACGATGCGCCCATCAATAAGGAAGAGGAACAGTATAAAACCTATTTCCTGAATGTCGTGGATGACCGTGACCTCTTCGCCCTTCTGGATGATGAGGATGCGAACGAGCTGAAAACCTGTATTTGCGATGACAAATGCGTAGTCGGTGATGTGAATACCGATTGCCCTGTCTGCAAGACCAACATGAGTGAATGTACCGGCACCGAGCCTGTCCCTGAAACGCCTACGGAAGATGAGCCTCCCGTCACAGAAGATCCGAAGCAGTCTTCCAATATGGGCATGATCATTGCCATTGTTGCCATTTAATGTGTCATGGCCGGCTTTGCCGTAGAGTGTATCATTCCCGGCTGCTCCGGAAAGAGTTTCGTCATTTAACGTTCCGTGCAGAGGTTCCATTGCCAGCCGGTTTATGAAATTGATATCCGCGTCAGTCCCGTTTAAGAAGCGGATTGTTTCCAAGTGATAAACGTCTTCGGATTCAGATGCGCTTTTAGTCATGGTAAAAGACGATCCGTCTGGCAGGGCGATTTTCACCGAAGTCAGCGCGCGCGTGATTTCGATTTCATCTGCTGAAACATTTGCGTCTATTTCGATAATATTCGCGCCGTAATTATCGATAATAGTATCTTTTCCGCCGTTCAGCATCAAACGATAGACGTCGTTGCCGTACCCGCCGTTCAGCATATCATTGCCTGTGCCGCCGGCCAGGATATCGTTGCCGTCTCCGCCGTTTAAAACGTCGTCTCCCGCACCGCCGTACAAAGTATCCGCACCGTTGTTTCCGTTTACGGTATCATGCCCGCCCCCGGCATAAATCGTTTCGCCTGCGTTTGATCCGTTGATTGTTTCTGCGTTATCCGTTCCATAGATCGGCAAAGTCGGCAACAAAGTTTCGATATTGATTGAATCATCCGTTTCGTTTGCAAAAATGATTTGCGAAATATGATAAGCCGTATCGGACGTATGCCCGCCGTTTTTAATCAGCAGAGTCGATCCGTCGCTTAAAATCAGAGTCAAATCGTACATATCACGTCTGAAAGAAACATCATCGGCCGTAACGTCGGCGTTTAATTCAATGACGTTTGTGCCCAGATTGTCTTCCAGAGTATCATTGCCGTACCCGAACCCGAAGCGATAAGTATCGTTTCCTTCGCCGCCGTACAAAGTATCGTCGCCTTCGCCGCCGTCCAGAATATCGTTTCCGGCATAGCCCGACAAGACATCGTCACCCGCGCGACCGATCAGAGTATTGTTTCCGCTGTCTCCCTGCAGGTTATCGTTAAAGATCGTTCCCGTAATCGGCAGTTCTGATAATTTTTGCTTTAAGTTTACTGTTGAACCGTCAGCATACTTTAAAATAATTCCGTTATTAGTTGTGTTTGCGACAAAATTTTTGATTGTCAAACGGCTGTGATCGGACAGTTCAATGTAAATTGCGCTGGCCGTTCTGCCGAAACTGACATCATCGGCTGTTATTCCTTCAGCTAATTGAATAACATCACCGTTAAAGGAATCTTCGTCAATGACGTCATTATTATATCCGAACCCGAATTTGTAAACATCGGATCCGGATCCGCCGCGCAGAACGTCGTTGCCCGCGCCGCCGTCTAAAGTATCATTGCCCGATCCGCCGATCAAAGTGTCATCGCCCAAACCGCCGGTAAGAATATCATTTCCGGAATCACCGTCTATAACATCGTTTCCGTCCGTTCCGGTGATTGTATCCGCCAGACCGGATCCGTAAATCGTTTGCCCCGCATTATTGCCGGTGTTAATGGTGACATGTTCGTTTAAATCGTTCCAGACGGTACCGTCCGCAAAGACTAAGCGAGAGACTTTTGCGTTATTATCGGCATAATAATCTTTGATCGTCAGAACATCGTAAATGGTCGGGTCTTCGTCCGTTCCGTAAATGGAAATATAGAGATTTTGGTTGTCGCGACTGACAAAGATATCGTTTGCCGTCAATCCTTCGCCCAATAAAATCTGATCAATATCACCTTCGTTTTTATCTGTTTCGATCACGGTATCTTTGCCCGAACCGCGCCCGAATTTATAGCTGTCCGATCCTGTTCCGCCGTACAAAGTATCGTTGTCTGCCCCGCCGTCCAACGTGTCGTTTCCGGCATCGCCGTAAATCACATCTTCGCCCGCACTGCCGTTTAACGTATCGTTGCCCGCACCGCCGAAGATCATATCGTCGCCGCCCAGCCCGTCATAAGTATCGGCGTTATCCGTCCCGATATAGAAATTGTCCGAACCGTCCGCAACGCCGGTCATCGCGGCAATATCGGAAAACTGCCATGTTGTTTCATTTGTGTCGGAAAACTTGATTGTGTTAATCACAGCCGAACTTTGCCCGCGTTCGTCAAAGTAACTGTAAATCCGCAGACTGTCATTATCACCGAAACTGATGATTAAATCATATCCTTCGCGCGACACGACAGCATTTTCAGGGGACAATCCTTCGCCGAATAAGATTGTGTCGGAACTGCTGTCCGTATGCGTATTGTCAATTGTGTCATGCCCGAACCCGACGGCAAAAGTATATGTGTCAGAACCGTTTCCGCCGATCAAGTGATCGTTTCCCGCACCGCCGATTAACGTATCGTCTCCGCCCTTGCCGGACAACATATCGTTACCGGCCAATCCGTATAAAGTATCGTTTTCTTCTGTTCCGCTAATGATGTCATTGCCCGATGTGCCGACATTTTGTTCACCCAATGTTGCCAGAGCGATTTCAAAAGCCGTACCGTTTAAATCGCCTGCGGATTTCAGAGCGGTTAAGATAGCTTTTCCATCATTTAAGAAAGAAGAATCCCATTGCGTAACAATATCCGTAGTAACATAGTTTAATGCTTTTACAAATTTATCCATATAAAGAGACGCATTTTCCCCTTGTTCCGAAAAAGCCGTTTGTAATAGAGGAATTGTATTTTGAACCGAAATTTCAATACGCTGATCTGTGCTGTTCCAAACATAACGAACAGAATCCAAAATTGCTTTATAATGTGTTTGAGATGACAAGATACTGTCAATTTCTTCTTTAAGTTCTTCAAATAGAGCCAACAATAACGGCGCGGCCTGTCCGTGCGGATTAGGATCCCGTTCCCCCCAACACCATGTCCCGAGATAGCCTTCTCCCCAGAAAGCTTCCAACGTTTCCAGCTTACGAGCATCACCGATGACATTGCCGTAAATCTGTGTTGCCGCACGACTTTCAGGATCAACATCAATAACGCCGACCCATGTATAAATTAAATTTAATAAAATTGTTTCGCGGGAAAGCGGATTTGTTTCGGCAATATACTGTTCCACCAACTCTTTTAAATCACCGCTTTCATCCAAAGCCATTGCCGTATGTAAATCATGGACGTTGCCAAACCCCTTTATATTAGGCAAAGCGGTTATTTCAGCAGATATATCAATTTCGGTTTTATCTTTGGTTTCCATATAATCGGCTTTAAACCACACATCAGAAACAGTTGAAATCGTTTTATCAAAATTAACAGCTGTTCCGGTTTGCTTGTGCTCGTTACCGTTCGCATCTGTTACGGATTGATTTTCATAATCCAGATTAACAGCGCTGATCCCGATTTCTTCCAATGTTTGCAATTCATCATATTCGGCGATTCCGTTTTGATTGAAATCCTGCCAGACTTTTATTTCGCCGAAGGCTTCATCGTCGCCGTCAAAAACGCCGTCACGATTGCTGTCTAAATCCGCCAGAGCTTCAAAGCCGTTAGCGGCTTTTTCTCCGTTCGATAAAATCGTCTGATTACCGAACAGTTCCGAACCGTTATCTATTTGCCCGTTTTCGTTAATATCTCGAACCAATAAAGCATCGTCTGAACCGATCCAGCCTGTCTTTTCGGCAAACCCGTTTCCGTCATGATCAAAATAAACGCCGTTATCAACGGATATTGTTTCTATGCCGTCTCCGTCCAAATCTATCGCTAAAGGCGAACGGATCTCTTCTGCTGACGTTTTTTCCTCTTTTAAGTTTGCTTTTGCCTCCGGTCTCAGATCTTGTTGCCCTTCAGGCAAAAAAGGTTTCCAACCGCCGTTCCCGTCCGGGATTCGCAAATTTCCGTTCCGCGGAATATACTTGCCTGTGCCGCCTCCAAAGCCCGGAGCAGGCGTCAGTTTTATTCTTTTTCCTTCCGGACCGATTAAATCAGACATTCCCGATCCGCTACCCGGTTCCGATCCGCTACCCGGTTCCGATCCGCCATCCGGTTCCGGTTCGGTTCCTTCCGGCAGTAAAATAACGGTATCATCCGTTATGCCGTATATTTCCACGTTGGGTCCCAGCTCGCTTAAATCCACTACGCCGTCAAAATTCTCAGGCAGATAAATATATTTTATTCCCGGATCAGGAACAAAAAGACGACCCGATTGAGGCAGAGGATCAGGAACAAATGTATCATCGGGAAGCTCTTCTTGTTCTTCCAACATTGCCGACAACGTTGTTGTCGTATCGGAAAATCTTATTTCAAAATTACTGCTGCCTTTAATGCGGATATGATTCCCGCCGTTTGTTGATCGCAGCATAATATCATTATTTACGGAAAACGCTTCAAAAGTCGTGGAATAAGCGTTGATTTCGATAATATTAAATTCGTTAAGGGATTCAATAATTGTATCGTATCCGTCACCCAGATTAAATTTGTATGTGTCGCACCCTGACCCGCCGGTTAATTTATCCGACCCCACGCCACCGATCAAAATATCATTGCCTGTACCGGCATTTACCGTATCGTTGCCTGCACCGGCATTTACCGTATCATTGCCGGCACCGGCAATAATCAAAGCATTCCCTGTTCCTTTTTTATTTATTTGATTATTGTCTGTATCGCCGATATAAATCTGGTTCCATGCGATTGTTTTATTCCCCGATGCGTATGTATCTGTCAAATATTTATAGGCGGAAGATAATTGCGATTGAATGTTATTTGGCTGATTAGAAAAATATTGTGACCATCTATTTTCATAAGTTTCTATTTGTGAGCGATGTTTCTGATACATAATATAAGCAGAACAAAAATCCGCTTCGGTTGGATTTTCTGTACCATATAAAGAAAACATATTGCTTTCTTCTATACGGCGCTTGGCTATTCCTGGTAAATTTTTAGAGTCTCCACCATGCGAGTTATATCTGATTTCGTACCATGCTTCTGCTCGATTGTTCGTTATAATAGCGCTAGCCAGCCCTTTTCCTATTAAAATAGGGTTATTATAGACAAGACTTAGCAAAGCCCCGCGCTCATTAGAATGAACTTCGGGTTTAATAAGATTATAAAGTTCATTGTTTGTTGAAGACGGAATTAATTTATTTATTCGATCGTTCAATCTTTTAATATATTGAGGAAATATATTTTCAAAAAGCTTGTCGCATGTTGATTTCGTAAGATTAACTGTGGATGCGTTTTCGATAATCCATTGGTTCAATTCAATATAATTGATAGATTTGTTCTCATAAAAATCATATAATTTTTCAGAAAAATTTTTACCTTGTGAATCTTCTGCAGTCAGAGAAAAACCCGCTTTTTTTAATTCCGCAACGGCTGTATTAAAATCTCGCGCATTTAATTCATAGCCATATCCAATACAAATTTTTTCATTAAGCTGCTCTATATAGCAAAGAAAAGCGTCAGGCCTATCTTCATACAATTTTGGATTTTCTTGTTTTTTAATAGAGGAGTGACACAGATTCTTAAAAGCTTCTTCGGTTAAGATAGACATAGGCTTTTTCCTTATTCTTTAATGGAACAATCATAGACAAATGAAACGCTTTTTTGATCAAAGCGATAGAGAGCATATTTTGCCCCATGTAGATTGTCTGTAACATCTTTTGCAGACAACTTTATATATTGATTTCCTTTATACACGACAGGGGGTTCATGAGGGTAACACTCTCCTTTCATGGCGGGTGTTTCTACAGATACCGATGGGGCGTTCGGTTCATTGCCTACTTTTTCATAAACATAGAAAGCACAGGAATGAGCCAATCCTATATAATGAAGCCAGTATTCTCCGTCTGGTTCTTTATATCTGATACTGTGTACACCTCCTCGTAAACCGCCATATCCGTCTGATGCAACATAAAAATCACATGCATTTGAAAAAAATGAATCTATTTTTTGTTTTAAAATCTCTCTTTTTTTATTAGAAAAATCATTATTTTCTCTTAATTTATCAGCTAAAAAATAATTTGCTTCTTTTGGATTTTTTTTATAAAGTTCATCTATTTCTTTCCATTTTTTTCTTGAATACATTTCCTCAAATTTTCTTTTTAATCTTTCTTTTTCCTTTATTTCTTCATAAAGTGATTCTCGGCGCTTTTGGGGATCAAGCAATGAATATAAAATAGAGTATCCCCAATGATAACGTTCAAATTTATTGCACAATGTCTTATTTATGATAGAATTTGAAAAATCTTGCATAGCATTCAAAAAGCTACCGCTATATGAAAGGATTTTATAACAACCTTTCAAATATTCATAAGATTCAATAACGCCAATTTGTTCTTTATACGCTTTCTTTAAAGAATCAATATCTTTTAATTTATTTCTTCTTTTTATCCATTCTTTTTGGCGCCGCGCCAATAACTCAGGATAGCGTTGATTATACTGATCCGAATCGATTGGGTTTTCCTTTCGCATTTGTTGATACATGGCATTATATTTATCCGCCATCTCTCTGTCCAATTCTGCCAGTTCCGCATCGGAACAGATCAGCTTTTCAACTTCCGTCGTTGCCTTTGCGCAATCAAAACTCGGTGATATCACGCTATTTTTTGATATTTCCCGTTCACTCTTTAATTTCTTTTCCGTCTTTAGCGCCGAACAAGAAACAATCAGAAAAAACGAACATAAAATACAGCCTGCCAGGCCGATTGCTTTTAAGGGACGGATCATATAAAATACCTTTCTGTAACAGTGTTGATATCAGGCTATCAGAGAAATTACATACCGTCAAGAGAATTGTTTGACAAATATACAACCTTTGATTGTATTATCTTTCTCTAAGACTTTCGGACGCATATTCTTTAAACGGTGTCAGGATTATTTCTATCAAACGGCGACGACCCGTCTTGATTTCAGCTGACACGCTCATGCCGGCGGACAGGCGGACGTCTTTGTCTTCCACACGAATGGTGTCCCGCAACATCGATATACGTGCTATGTAAATTAAGCCGAGCTGTTCGTTTTCAACCGCATCACGCGATAAATGAACCAGTTTTCCTTGAATCGTTCCGTAGCGCGTATATGGAAAACTGTCTATCTTGATACTGACATTTTGACCTTCTTTGACAAATCCGACATCTTTGTTTAAAACCATGGCTTCGACTTCCAATATGCTGTCGGACGGTACCAGTTTCATCAACGTCTGTGCCGGAGTCACCACCCCACCAACCGTATGAATTTCCATTTCCTGAACAATTCCGTCAACGGGAGCCTTGATCGTCGTCAGACCGTCAATCCATTGCGCGTTCGCGTATTCGTCTTTTAACAGCTTTTCTTTATTGGACGCTTCTTGCAAACGATAAAGCAGATCGTTTTTAAAATTAAGCTCCTCCTGATCTCTTTGTGTTGCCAAAACTTGCAATTTCGCTTCTATTTCCGCCAAGGTCTTGTTTTGAACGGATAAGTCTTCTTCGTACTGAATCAACTCCTTTTCTTTTTCTAAAAAAAAGGATTTTGCTATACTGCCTTTTTCATAAATATCACGATATTGATCCACACGAAAACGAACATTCGGCAATAAACGCTCTATCTTTTTTATCGAAGCTTTCGCCGTTTCCTTTTCCGCTTTTGCCTGAACAATCTGATCATCAATGACGGCCAGTTGCGCTTTAATCTTGTCCGCTTCGTTTTTTAACATCCGTTTGTTCTTTTCAATCAATTCTTCCGAAGCTTTTAAAGGCGGTATAAAGGTTTTCAACGGATCCGCCGTCAGTAACGCCGACAAACGCGCCACATCCATTGAAGCAAACAATAATTCCTGTTCCAATCGAACTCGATTGACTTCCGCGTCTTCAAACTTAATCTGAACAAGAGGATCCCCCTTTTTGACAAACTGCCCGTCACGAACGAAAATATCATCGACAATACCGCTTTTTAACGGTTGAATCAGCTTGTTGTGTCCGCTGGAAATAATCTTGCCCGGAGCTATGGCAATAATATCCACTTTACAGATCAAACTGAGCAATAACGCAAAACAAAAAACACCAACGATCGCATACATCGTGGCTCGCCCTAAAGGAGACGGCGGCGTTTCCGTAATTTCCAATACAGCCGGCAAAAACTGTTGTTCCAAAGACGGTTTATTGTTCATATCGCTTCTCCGTTCATTTGGCATTTCCACAAATAACCGTAACGGCTGTCCGGACGGGTCAACAAATCGGTATGCGATCCTTGTTCGATTATCCTGCCCTTCTCTATCACAACGATACGATCGCACGTTCGAACCGTGGATAAACGATGCGCTATAATAAAGACTGTTCTGTTCTTGCCGATCGCCGCCATGTTCTTTTTGATTAAAGATTCCGATTCATAATCTAAAGCGGATGTCGCTTCATCAAAAATCAAAATCCGCGGATTGACCAGTAAAGCTCGCGCAATCGCGATTCTTTGCCGTTGACCTCCGGATAAAGACGCGCCGCGTTCTCCGATAATCGTGTCATATCCTTCAGGCATTTCAGCGATAAAATCATGTGCGCCTGCCATTTTCGCAACTTCTATAATGCGATCAATCGGCTGAACGGGATCGGCTAATGCAATATTGTCGCGCACTGAGCGGTTTAATAATGTATTTTCTTGCAAAACAACACCGATTTGTCGCCTTAACCAAGACGGATCGGCTGTCGATATATCTATATCGTCAATCGTAATACGCCCCGTCTCCGGCAAATACAGCCGCTGGATCAGCTTTGTCAGCGTGCTTTTCCCCGATCCGGAAGACCCTACGATCCCTATGCTTTCACCCGGCATGACATGTAAAGAAATATCCGACAACACTTGAGGTTTATCCAAAGCATAACGAAATGAAACGTTCGTAAACTTTACATCGCCTTTTAACGAAAGAGACGGAGCCTGCCCCGAATTCACAGCCGGCTCGGCAGGTGTGTTTAAAACATCTCCTAACCGGTCGATTGAAATGCGCACTTGTTGAAAATCCTGCCATAATTGAGCCAAACGCAAAATCGGCGCCGCCACATGACCGGCCAACATATTAAATGCGACTAACTGACCAACCGTCATTTTTCCTTCTATGACCAACTTCGCCCCGAAAAACAAAGTCAAAGCGGAGGTTGTTTTTTGAATGAAGCTGATCGCATTATGGCAAATGTTCGCCAGATTGGACACTCTGAACGAACTGGCGACATACGCGGCCAGCTGTTCTTCCCATCTGCGAACGGATTGCGGTTCAACCGCTAAAGCTTTTAATGTTTCTATCGCTGAAACGGATTCAACTAAAAAAGCCTGATTTTCAGCCCCGTGCTTGAATTTTTCCTCCACACGTTTATGTAAAACAGGTGAGGCCAATAACGATAAAACAATATAAAACGGTATGGATAAAGCGACAATCAGCGTCAAAAACGGCGCGTACAGCAGCATAACGATAAAAAAAACAATCGTAAACGCCGTGTCAATAACTAACGTTAACGCAGATCCCGTTAAAAAATTCCGAATATTTTCCAATTCCCGTACTCGCGCCACTGTATCACCGACACGTCTTGACCCGAAATACGCTAAAGGTAACGCAAGTAAATGTTTGAACAACTGCGCACCCAGTTCAACATCAATCCGGTTCGTTGTGTGTGAAAAAATATATGTCCGCAAGGTGCTTAAAATACACTCGAATACCGTCATGCAAATTAACGTAAAAAAGATAACGTCTAAAGTGCTTAAACTGTGATGAACCAAAACTTTGTCGATAATCACCTGAAACAATAACGGTGACACCAATGCAAATATTTGTAAAAATAAAGATGATAAAAGAACTTCGCCAAACAGTTTTTTATATTTAAGAACTGCCGGAACAAACCATGATATGTCAAACCGCCGCCATAGATTTTTAATGCTCTGCCGCGATGTAAATAAAATTATCCGACCCGTCCAGATTTTTTCAAAATCCTGCGCTGAAAGAATCTCGGGCTTTCCCTTTTCGGGATAATGTATCAAAACCTTATCCGGCGAATACTTTGCCAATATAAAATAACGACCCTCCGGAGCACAGGCTATTACGGGCAACGGCGTTTTCGATAAACGTCCGATCGAGCTTTGAACGGCCTTCGCTTTTAAATCTAAAATTTTCGCACTGCGTAAAATATCCGTTTCATTAAACGGTCTTGATCCGTTACCCGATAAATGCCGAAGCTGTTGCGGATTTGTTTTACGTTCGAATAACTGAGCTATAACGGTCAGGCACAACAGACCGGTATCCGGATTTTTATCCATAAATAATTCCTAATAGTTGTATACAACAAAACAATATATCAATATATTATACATTGTTTGATGATATGCAATCATTAAAATGAACGTTGTAAAGAAATTCCACTTTTTTGTGCAATCTCTTCAAGTTTCCTTCTCCGTTTGTAGCGGATCGTTTTGTGCTTTCGCGGAATAACCATCTGCGTCAGAGAAAAATCCCTGTCTTGGAAGCGTGTCGCCTGCATCTCCCAACCGAACTCTTTGGCGACTTCGACCTGATGTTGGCGGAGCATTTGAAGCTGTGGCTTTTTGAATTTCAGACGATCCCGACCGTTCGACATTTGAAGCAGAATATGCCCGTGCGTTGCCGATTGATGTGTGTGAACGGCGAATAAATACCGGTATCCTTTTTTCGCAAACGGCTCCATATACCGTTCAACAAACCGATACCCCTCCTCCTCGCCAACCTTCATTCTTTTTGGGAAAGACACGATCAGATGAACCATTAGATTGCCGTTTTTCCGACGTTGTTTCATCTGATACGCGTCTATCGTTTCGTTCAATTTTTCCGTCTGGATCAGTCGCCGTTCATCGTCATAAACACGAGCGTCTTTTTCCATTCCCTCCGAACCGTGAGCAATATACTGCAAAGTGTTCTTCACGCCCTGAACGGACTTGATATAAAATGCGACTTTAACCATCGCTTCCGGAATGCGAACTTTGAAAGAAAGTGTAGCCTTCTGTTTTGCCGGCGGAGGATAATCAATCGGAAAACGTTGATGTTCAACATAAATCCCACGGATATGTTCGTCTAACCAGTTTCGCTTATTCGCCATAATACGCCGCCAAAAGTCTGTTGATTTTATCCCGAAGCGCGTGAAGTTCACGACAAACCCGCCGCAAATCCTGCAACGTTTTTTCTTCAAGCGAGTCCTTTTTTATCAGCGTCGTGTTCAAAGCGCGGACGGCTTGGTTGGTGTTAACTCC
>ERZ779737.2466-NODE-2466-length-12118-cov-2.345271_pt1 | contig 12118 bp, 9 predicted proteins | sample MGYA00511889_ERZ779737 | MGnify/ENA primary metagenome ERZ779737 (study PRJEB29588, sample SAMEA2163575) | human gut metagenome | biome: human gut; feature: human-associated habitat; material: faeces | place: Denmark | collected 2008/2010 ...
CGCCGGGCGCACCCGCCGCGGGCAGCGGTTGAGTTAAGAAAGCCGGCAGATCGTCGTCTTTTTCCTCCGCGGCAAAGGGCGGCAGGATCTCCGAAAAAATCTTGCCCGGCCTGTCTGCCGCCGGCGCCGTTTTCGGCAGAGATACGCTTGCCGGCAAAAACGGCAGCTGCGCTTTTTCCGACAGAATTTCCGTTTCACCCGATTTTACAATTTCTCCTTTGGCGGTTTGGAACGTCACTTTAACCGCGCTTTTCGCAGCAGCAGAAGCGTCTGTCCGAATCTTGACGCAGGAAAGCAGAGCCTCATAAACGGCGGGAACGGCTTCCCCTTTTATTGTCAGCCGATTGCCCTTTGATTCGATCAGAAACGTCGTTCCCGCGGCCGGCAGCGTTTGCTGGTCTTCAAAGCCTTCCAGAAAAAGAACGTCGTCAAAATCATCAGGAATTTCAATACCGGCCGATAAAACCGGTTCGTCAATTTCCGGCAGCGGCAAAATCGCGCCGATAATCCGGTTGCGCGTCAATGCCGCGAAATTGCGTTCTCCGATATGCAGGCAAAAAGAAATTTCGGGTTTCTGTTCCGCCGTCCGCGAAACGCCGTCCGCAAAGCTTAATATAACACTGGCGCCATCTTCCTGCGGCGTCAGTAAAAAACGGTGAGTCTGATCAGGATTTAATTCCGGATACAATCCGTATCCGAAGCTGTGAAAAATATTCCCTTTTAAAACAAAAATCCGTCCGCTGTTTGACTGCCAGATCAAAACGGGCCGATGCGTGCCGGGGCCGGCTTCCTGCGCCGGAGCGGCCGTTTCGCCGTTTGAACGCCGCCAGACGATTTCCCCTTGTTCCAAAACGGGCGTCAGTCCTTCTTCCTCGGCCGGTTTTAAAAACTTCCAAAACCCGTTCCGGCCGCCGGCGGCGTCATTAAACCACGCGGCGTCCTTATTTAGGGTATAACCGTTTTCCACCACAAAAAAAACCGGCGTTTTTCCGTTTAAACGATTGCCCAGAAACACGGAACTGACGTTACTGATCAACGTATCGGGGCCGACATTGGGAAATAATGTCCGGATATCATGAAAAGCCCCGGCATCAAGTGTATAAAAGCCGACAAAATGACCGCTTGTCCGCGCTTCCAAAAAAGTCACCTTGACCGGCGTGCCGTCGTTAATCCGTAAAACAGACGCATCAAGAAAAAAAGACTTCTTTCCCATTATTTCCCCCGCCGGTTATTTCCGCGGCTGTTTATTTAAATACGGCAGGTACCGTCTGAACGGCACGGTTAACGCCGTGTACCACGGGAAATAACGAATCTTCACCCCTTTTTGGGCATAATACAAACAGGCGGCGGCACACGCCTGCGGGTCCAAAGGTTGTTGATACAGCGCATGTTTTCTTTCCCCGACCGTATCCCAGTCGTCCGCTTTGACCGTTGTCACGCTGACATGGTTTTGCGCCATCTGCGCCTGAAATCCCTGCAGCCAGACGTGCAAAGCCGCTTTCGTCGATCCGAAAGCATAATTGTCCGGCATACCGTATTCACCGGCGGCGGACCCCAAAACAATAATTTCGCCGCAGGCCTGTTTTTGCAGGACGGGCGCAATGGCGGACAGAAAATAAACCTGAGAAAAATAATTGATCTGAAACATATTTTTGATTTTTCCCAGATCTTTGCCGCATTCTTTTTGCGTATACGCCGTTTCCAATGCCGAAAAAACGCTGATGATGTTTTTCGCCGCCGTTTCGCATTGTTCAACCGTTTTGGCAAAAGAGTCCAGATTTGACGTATCCAGTTCAATCGTTGAAACTTCGACGTCGGGGTAACGCGCCCGGACGTCGTCGGCAACCAAAGTCAGGTCATCGCCCGCCTTGCCCAACAAGATGACGTCATTGTCGTTTTTGGCCGCTTCACGGGCAAAGGCGCGGCCGATAACGCCGGATCCGCCCAAAATTATCCAAGAGCGTTTATTGTTCATTTTTTCTCTCCTTCGCGAACAGGCGACGGCCGAAGTTGGAATCGAATTTTTTCTGCGGATCAAAGGTATCTCTGGCCTTAAGGAATTTTTCCAGATATTTGTACATCAGCACCAGATTGCGCGGTTCCAGCAAAGCGTCGTCCTGCAGAGAAACACGGCCGTGATGTTCGCCGGCAATCGTAATCAGATGTTTTAAAAAATCTTCCAGCCCTTTGCGGCGGATAAAATCCAGACTGATCGTATACCCGCGCTGGGCAGATCCCAGATAGGACAGCGTATCGTCTTTTGTCAGCACCAAAACGGCCCGGCAGGCGCTGACGCGCGTCTGCGACAGCTCTGTTAAAATACGGCGGACGGCCTGCGGACCTTCCGCTTCCGAAAAGGAAATCTGCAGTTGATAGACCCCTTTTTGCGAAAACAGGCGCACGTTATCCGACGGATACAGAAACTTTTCATAAGGTTCGACTTTTCTGCCAAACGACGAAGCCAAACGATAACGCAGGCTTTTAAAAAACGGCAGAGAAGAAAGATACAAAACCGGATACGGCAAAGGCAGCCTGATTTTCGGAAAAGAAAACAAAGGAACCGTTACGGGATCTTTGGTAAACGAAGCCGTCGTCAAAACACTGCGCCCCACGGCGTCCAAACGCGCGGAAGTATCAATCCAGACCGAACAGAAATCAGCTGTTTTTCTGGCGCTTTTTAACGCTTCCATCAAATCGTTCAGGTTGGCCAGACGGCGTTTTTCAACAATTACGTTTTCTTCGGGACGTTTCAGCAGGGTTATTGAAACCAGAACGATCACCCCGACCAGCCCTTGACCGCCGACGACGGCTTTAAACAGATCTTCGTTTTCGGAACCGCCGGCCCGGACCGTTTCGCCGTTTGCCAAAACAACGTCAATCCAGTTGACCGATTTTGCCAAAGATGTTTTTTTATGGCCGTTCTGGCCGATGATATTGGCCGCGATCGCTCCGCCCAGCGTGTGCTGCCCCGATCCCGTCGCGGTCGCCAGCATAAATCCCCGCGGCCCGTACAATTCCGTGATCGTTTTCAACGTAACGCCCGGTTCGCAGATCAGTTCGCCTGTTTTTTCATCAAAAGAACGAATGCAATCCAACCGTCCCGACATCATGACGGCGCCTTCGGCATTGATAGCCTGATCGGCATAACTGCTGCCCGAACCGCGGGCAACAATGCCGTTTTTCCCGACCTGTTCCAGATATTTTGCCACGTCGGCGACGCGATCGGGCCGGCAGACCTGAGAAATGGCCGAATCCGTATGGCCTCTGCCGCCAAGCTTCATTTCATACCAATGCATTATACGCAACTCCTCACTAAAACCGAGGAACAGTGTACTCGAAAAAAAAGCAGAAATGAAGAGATTTAAACGTTAAAAACTACGGCCGGACACTGTCCAGATACGATTTCAACTCCGCCGCCAGCGACTTTTCCGGCCGCCCGCCCCAGATACGGATAATTTCAGCCGCCGACAACGCCGCCAGCTTCCCCGCGGCGGGCAGACTTAACCCCTGCGACAAACCGAACAAAAATCCCCCCGCGAACGCGTCGCCGGCCCCCGTGCTGTCAACAACGGACTGGTGATTTTCAGAAGCTACCGTCGCTATGCCCTCATGCGAAAAAATACAGGCGCCCCGCGCCCCGCGGGTCATCGCCAGAATTTGGCGGCGGTCGGTCAGAACATTCATAAACGCGTCCATATCCGTTATACTGCGGTCAATTTCAAAACACCCGCGAATTTCGCGTTCATTGCCGATTAAAATGTCGGCCTGCGTGCGAATCGTTTCAATGACTTCCTGAACGGCGACGGCGCGGAAATTCAAATCATGCATATTAAACGCCACTTTAACGCCGGCGTCTTTGGCCGTCTTCAGCGCCATGGCCACCGCCTGACGCGCGCGGCGGGAAACCAGCATCTGTCCTTCGATAAACAAAATCCTGGATTCTAAAATCGTCCGCGTATCAATATCGCTTTCTTCGATTTCTTCGCAGATCCCCATGTTAAAAGCGAACGTACGGTCATGATCCGGCGTTACCATCACCAGACAGCGCGCCGTCGCCCTGTCAATGTCGCGGTCAAACGGCACCAAAGGTACGCATGATTTAACGCCGCAATGATCAAAGGCTTCCTTGAACTTTTCCCCCATCGTATCGGTGCAGGCCTTGCCGATAAAAGCGGCCCTGCCGCCCAAAGACGCGACCGTCGCCATCGCGTTGGCCGCCGTTCCGCCCGGAATCACGCGAGAATCCATCAGATTCTTGCGGATTTCACGCAAAACGGAAATAGGCAGCACATTGCCCTGTCCTTTGGTTAAAGAATATTGCCGGAGGAAATCTTCCGTGACATTGGCAACAACATCTACGAACGCCACGCCGATAGCGGTTACGTCAAAATTACTCATGAGGACAGTTTCTCCATCTGAATCACGTTATCGGAATCCCTTTATATCGACAGACGTTCTAAAAGGCGAGTCAAAAATAAATAAATCGTCAATATCAGATAAACCGTACCGTTAAGAAACATGCCATTCGCACAAAAGCGGACGCTTTATTTCAAAAAGCCGGCTTTTTGTCGCGATTCGCCGCCCGGACGCGGCATGCCTTAAATCAGCATCAATTCCTGTTCCTGCTTTTTGCCTTTCGGCGCGGGGTGGGGACGGCAGACCAAATGCAGTTTTCCGTTCTTTGCCGTCAAAGACGCCGTTCCGCCGCGCGTCAAATTGCCGAACAAAATTTCTTCGGCCAGCGGCTTTTTCACGTATTCCTGAATGATCCGCGCCAAAGGACGGGCGCCGTTTTTCGGATCGAACCCCTTTTTAATCAGCCATTCCCGAGCGGAAAAATTGACGGCAAGTTCAATCTTTTTTTCCGTCAGCATCGCTTCCAGCTGAGAAATAAACTTATCCGCAACGCGTCCCATGATTTCCGGATTCAGGCGTTCAAACGGAATAATCGCGTCCAGCCGGTTTCTGAATTCCGGCGTAAACAGGCGTTCGATCGCCTCTTTGTCTTCGCCTTCGCGTTCTTCGCGCACAAACCCGACGGCCGGTTTCGACATATCGGCCGCGCCGGCGTTCGTCGTCATGATCAGGACAACGTTTGAAAAATCTATTTTCCTGCCGTTGGAATCCGTTAGTTTGCCGTAATCCATCACCTGCAGCAGCACATTAAACAAATCGGGGTGAGCTTTTTCAATTTCGTCAAGCAGCAAAACGGCGTAAGGGTGCTGATCCACCGCGTCGGTCAGCAATCCGCCCTGATCAAAACCGACATATCCCGGCGGCGATCCGATCAAACGCGAAACGGAATGTTTTTCCATATATTCCGACATATCAAAGCGCAGAAGCTCTACTCCCAGCGTTTTTGCCAGCTGGCGCGCGACTTCGGTTTTTCCGACGCCGGTCGGCCCGGAAAACAAATAGCTGCCGATCGGTTTTTCAGGTTCGCGCAGGCCGGCCCGGGCCATTTTGATCGAAGACGCAAGCGTTTCAATCGCTTTATTTTGCCCGAACACCGTCAGTTTTAAATCCCGTTCCAGAAAACGCAGCGATTCGGTATCGTCCGCGCTCATCGTTTTTGCGGGAACGTTTGTCATTTTGGAAACAATCTGTTCAATATCCTGCGGCAGAATTTGCTTTTTTTTCCTGCCCGGCTGCAAAGCCCTGGCCGCGCCGGCTTCGTCCAGCACGTCAATCGCTTTGTCGGGCAGTTTTCTGTCATGCAGATAGCGCACGGACAAATCCACCGCCGTTTTAATGGCTTCCACCGTATAGACGACCTTGTGGTGTTTTTCGTACAACCCTTTAATTCCGCGCAGAATCGCGATTGTTTCGGCAACGTCGGGTTCCTTAACGTCAATTTTTTGAAAACGGCGCAGAAAAGCGCGGTCTTTTTCCATATGGTTGCGGAATTCCTTGTACGTTGTCGATCCGATACAGCGCAAAGTCCCCGAAGCCAGTGCGGGCTTTAATAAATTGGACGCGTCCATTGTCCCGCCGGAAGTCGCGCCCGCCCCGATAACCGTATGGATTTCGTCAATGAACAGCAAAGCGCCGGGATCGTCTTCCAAAGCGGTCAAAATATTTTTCAGCCGTTCTTCAAAATCGCCGCGGTAGCGCGTTCCGGCCAGCAAAGCCCCCAGATCCAGCTGATAAACGACGGCGTTTTTTAACTGAGCGGGAACTTTTCCTTCAACGATTTTCGCCGCCAGTCCTTCCGCCAGCATCGTTTTTCCCACGCCGGGATCCCCGATCAGCAAAGGATTGTTTTTCGTGCGCCGGCACAACACCTGAATAATCCGGTTAATTTCGTCAACGCGGCCGATCAGCGTATCCGTTTTTCCCGCTTTGGCTTTTTCGTTCAGATTAATGCAGAAATCCGTCAGTTCTTCGCCGGGCTGCGCATAATCGTCGTCCTCAACGCCGGTCACGGGAAAGCTGCGGCTGAGGAACGTCACGACGTCCAGTCTGGAAATTCCGTATTTGCCAAGCAGATAAACGGCAAAAGATTCTTCTTCCGAAAACATGGCCGCGATCAAATGCACGGCCGTGACGATGTCGCGCCCGCTGGACTGCACTTGAATCGCCGCCCTTTGCACAACGCGCTGGAAAGCAATCGTCGGGCGCGGTTCACGCACGGAAGTCTGCTGGGCCAGGCATTTCAAATCTTTGTCAATAAAGGCCACCAATTCTTTTTCCATATCGGGCGCCCGGCGGCAGTATTTCTGAAACAGCGGAATTACGTCCGCATCGTCCATAATCGCCAACAGCAGATGTTCCAACGTGGCAAATTCATGCCCTCTTTCCGCGGCGAACAATAAAGCCTGCTGCAGCGTTTCTTCAAGATTCGGAGAAAGCATCGTCAAACCCTTTCAACTTCACAGCGCAGCGGGTGCTGACTGCGCCGGGCCGCATCAACCACCTGAGCCGCCTTCATTTCCGCGATTTCAAACGTATAAATGCCGCAGACGCCTATACCGCTGCGATGAATCTGCAGCATAATTTCCGTTGCCTCTTCAAGGTTTTTTCCAAAAATGCTCTGAAGCAGAGAAACAACAAATTCCATCGGCGTAAAATCGTCGTTAAGCATAACCACTTTATACAAAGACGGTTTTTTTATTTTCGGTTTGGTTGCTAACCCGCCCTGAATTTGTTCCTGCTGCATCGGCCGATTCGGCATTATTTTTTCCTTATTAAAAGAGTTTTCGGTATGATTATTTATGTAAATCGGTAAAATAATATTCAACCTTTTTCGGTTAAAAAAGTATTTTTATACCGGACTTAATTTTATCGGATATAACCATTTTGTCGAATATAACTATAAGTTTATATGTATTCATCATTTTGTTTTAAGCATAAATTAACGGGAAAGTGCTAAATTACGGCGCGGCGTTTAAAAAGGGGAAAAATGTCTTTGATCGTTGAAATACTGGCAATATTCGTTTTGCTTTTTCCCGGGCGGGCTCTGGCGGAGCCTTCACGCACGGCTTCTTTACTGGTCGAAGCGGAAACGGGCCGCATTCTGTTTTCGGAAAACGCGACGGAAAAACGTTATCCGGCCTCTTTGACAAAAATGATGACTTTGTATCTGGTTTTCGACGCGCTGGAAAAAGGCGAAATCCAAATGGATCAGCTGCTGACCGTTTCAAAAAAAGCCGCCGGACAGCCGCGGTCGAGAATGGGATTGAAAGAAAACACAACCATATCGGTAGAAAACGCGGTTTTTGCCATGATTTCACGTTCCGCCAACGACGCCGCCGTCGTTATTGCCGAAGGAATGGCCGGATCAGAAGCGCAGTTTGCCGATAAAATGACGCGCGTCGCGCGCGAACTCGGCATGAAAAACACTCGGTTTAAAAACGCTTCGGGACTGCACAACAAAGATCAGGTCACAACGGCGCAGGACATGGCTATTTTATCAAAAGCGCTGATTCAGCATTTTCCGAAATATTACAAATTGTTTTCCGTGCGCGGGTTCCGTTACGGCCGAAGGTATTACGGCAATCACAATCTGGTCGCCCGGTATTACAAAGGCGGCGACGGTTTGAAAACCGGTTATGTCGACGCGTCCGGGTACCATGTCGTCGGATCGGCCAAACGCGACGGAAAACGACTGATCGGCGTTGTCATGGGGCGCAATTCGGTGCGCGAACGCGACCGGCATATCTTCAAACTGTTGGATTCCGGATTTGCCGCATTAAAAAATAAAAAAGAAACGGTTGACACATTAAATGAAACGCCGCTTTTTGAACCGATGAAGGAACAGCTGCCCGGTTCCAGCGAAAAAGAATACAGGCTGCGCCGAATCGCGGCAAAAAAACTTTCCGAAGAATTAGATAAAATCGCTTCTTTGGACCAAAGTCTGCATACGGAACAAAGCGGCAGCGTTATCAAAAACGCGATTATCGACTGGGGACGCAGGAAGCCTTAAAAAAAATGGACATGCCTTTTGTTTTGAAACAGGCGGCGGAAAAACTGACCGATGGCCTGAAACCGCATGAAATCAAAGAACATGCCGAACGAATCAGCCGCCGGTACAGGGATAAAAACGCGGCGGGGCGTTCTGCCGTCGGAAATTTGGAATCCGCCGCTTATGCCGTTTCACGAATGCCCGCGACTTTCGGCGCCGTTTCGGCCGTATTGCGACAGGCCGCGGCATGTCAGGGATTACCCCCGAAAACAATGATCGACGTCGGGGCGGGAACGGGCGCCGCCGTCTGGGCCGCCGCTTGCTTTTTCGATTTGGAATATATTTTGTGTCTGGAACGCGAAAAAGCCATGCGTGATACCGGCCGGAAATTGGCGTCGGCCGGCTCGGATTTCTTTAAAACGGCTCCGGTCTGGCGGGAATTCCATCTGGCCGCATCTCCCTTGACACAAACGGCCGATCTGGTCACGGCCTGTTATGTTTTAAACGAACTGAACGAAGAAAACAGGGAAAACGCTTTATTAAAACTGTGGCAGGCAGCAAAGCAAATGCTGGTGATTGTTGAGCCGGGAACACCTGAAAATTTCCTTCAAATGAAATGTTTCAGGTCTTTTTTGATTGACCGGGGCGCTTTTATCGCCGCCCCCTGTCCGCACCAGAACGTCTGCTTAAACGACTGGTGTCATTTCGGCTGCCGCGTCGCGCGGTCAAAACTTCACCGGGAATCCAAAGGCGGCGCCGCCCCGTTTGAAGACGAAAAATTTACTTACCTGATCGCCGTCCGTGAAAAACGGGAATCGGCCGGCGCGCGAATCCTGCGCCGCCCCTTGATCGGGAAAGGCAAAGTAACGCTCAGTCTGTGCGCGTCGTCGGGGCTGACGGAAAAGACCGTTTCCAAAAAAGACGGAGAGATTTATAAAAAAGCCCGCAAAGCCGATTGGGGCGACGTTTTTAATCCCACGGAATAATCCGTTCGGCAGACAAGCGCCCCTGTTTGCACTGAGGACACAAAACCGTCTGCTTTAAATCCATTTTTTCCAAAACGCGGCCGCAGTCCAGACAGGTAAAATGCGGCAGATAATCCCCGTCTTTAAACAGAAAATGATAGGTAAAGCGGTTATACAGTCTGGCGCAGTGCGGGCAATAATACGGCTGATGTTCCCATGTTTTTAAAATGACGGGGCGACGCCGGCGGATTAAATCGCGGATAAAATCCAGTTCGTGCGGATTGTCGACAATATACTGGGAAAAATTAACGCCGACTTCTTTTTCCTCTTCGGAAGCGAAGTTCTGCGTGCTTAACGCCAGATCGGTTTTGCCGATCCCGTATTTGCCGACGAATTTAAAATCACAGTGAGAACACGACAAACTGACCAGATTTCCCATACCCGCGCCTTTCATTCAAAACCGCTTTAACTGTGGCATATTTTTGATTTTTCCTCAAGCCAAACGTTTATTTTTTCGCTTTTTTTAAAGAAGTGTTTTTTTGTCGGGCGCAAATGTGGTATACAAGATAAAATTTTGTCTTTTAATTACTTAAATTCCTTAGGAGGATATATGGTCGCTCATAAAGATTTAGCAAACGCTCTGCGCTTTTTGGCCGCGGAAGGTGTACAGAAAGCCAACTCCGGCCACCCCGGCATGCCGATGGGCATGGCGGACGTCGCAACCGTTTTATTTTCAAAATTTTTAAAATTTGACGCAAAGGCGCCGCATTGGGCTGACCGCGACCGTTTCGTCCTGTCCGCCGGCCACGGTTCCATGCTGCTTTACAGCCTGCTGTATCTGACAGGTTACGAACAAGCGACGCTGGATCAGTTAAAAAGCTTCCGCCAGCTGGGTTCGCGCTGCGCAGGCCACCCCGAATACGGCCATTTGGAAGGAATTGAAACAACGACCGGCCCGCTGGGACAGGGAATTTCCACCGCCGTCGGCATGGCTTTGGCCGAAAAGTTGCTGGCCGCCCGCTTCGGTAAAGAAATCGTTGATCATTACACTTATGTCATCTGCGGCGACGGCTGCCTGATGGAAGGCATTTCCGAAGAAGCCATTTCTTTGGCCGGCCATCTGCGTTTAAATAAAATGATCGTTCTGTGGGACGACAACAAAATCACGATCGACGGCGCCACGTCGGTCGCCACGTCGACGGATCAGCGCAAACGGTTTGAAGCCAACGGCTGGAATACCGACGAATGTGACGCTTACAACCCCGAAGAAATCGAAGCCGCCATCGCGCGCGCCAAAAAATCCGACAAGCCGACGTTGATCGCATGCCATTCCGTTATCGGTTACGGCGCGGCCAAAGAAGGCACCAGCAAAGTCCACGGTTCCCCGATCGGCGCCGAAGATCTGCTGGCCGCCCGCAAACGTCTGGGATTTGAATACGCTCCGTTTGAAGTGCCGCAGGACATTTTAAACGAATGGCGTTCTTTCGGCAAAAAAGGACAGACCGACCGCGAAGCTTGGGAAAAACGCTTTGCCGGTATGGACGCCGCGAAAAAAGCCGAATTTGAACGCACGGTAATCAGGCACGCTCTGCCTGCGGGCTGGAAAGAAAAAATGCAGGCTTACAAAGAACAGCTGCTGGCTGACAAACCGAAAGTCGCCACCCGCAAAGCTTCGCAGATGGCTTTGGAAGTTCTGGTCCCGGCCATTCCCGAACTGCTGGGCGGATCGGCGGATTTAACCGCGTCCAACCTGACAAACGCCAAAGCGTCCGTATCCGTCACGCCTGACGATTTCACGGGCAATTACATACACTACGGTATCCGTGAACACGCTATGGCCGCCGCGATGAACGGCATCGCTCTGCACGGCGGATTTATTCCGTACTCCGGCGCGTTTTTGGTATTTATGGATTACTTAAAACCGTCGCTGCGTCTGGCCGCGTTAATGGGAATCCGCACGATTTATGTTTTAACGCATGATTCAATCGGCGTCGGCGAAGACGGCCCGACGCATCAGCCGATTGAACATCTGGCGTCCATGCGCGCAATCCCGAACGTCAACGTATTCCGTCCCTGCGACGTGATCGAAACGGCGGAATGTTGGGAATTGGCGATCGAATCCGAACATACGCCGTCCGTTCTGGCTTTGTCGCGCCAGAATCTGCCGACCCTGCGCACCGGCGTTGCGGAAAACCTGTCGGCCAAAGGGGCATACGTTTTGGCGGATTGCGGCGCAAAACGCGATGTGACATTATTGGCGACGGGATCGGAAGTCGAAATCGCCGTCAAAGCCAAAGAACTGCTGGCCGAAAAGGGGATCAACGCGGCTGTTGTTTCCATGCCGTCCTGGGAATTGTTCGACAAACAGGACGCCGCTTACAAAAAAGCCGTTCTGGGCGATTGCCCGCGCGTCGCCGTTGAATCGCAGGGCGCATTCGGCTGGGAAAAATACACCGGGCTGGACGGAGCGATTGTCGCCATGCGTTCGTTCGGCGCTTCCGCCCCGGCGGAACAATTATACGAACATTTCGGCATTACGCCGAATGCCGTTGCCGCCGCCGCAATGGGCTGCCTGAAAAAATAATTTTTGAAACAAGGAGATTGATAAAAAATGCCTATGATCAGTTTACGCCAGCTGCTGGACCATGCCGCGGAATACGGTTATGGTATGCCGGCTTTTAACGTCAACAACATGGAACAGATTCTGGCCGTGATGAACGCTGCGAAAAAAACGGATTCTCCGGTGATC
>ERZ779737.2469-NODE-2469-length-12110-cov-3.686603_pt1 | contig 12110 bp, 9 predicted proteins | sample MGYA00511889_ERZ779737 | MGnify/ENA primary metagenome ERZ779737 (study PRJEB29588, sample SAMEA2163575) | human gut metagenome | biome: human gut; feature: human-associated habitat; material: faeces | place: Denmark | collected 2008/2010 ...
TGGCTGCCGACGGGCTGTATTCGCGGCTGCGCGTTTACGGCGCGGCGCGGCGCAAGGCCGAGCTTCAAACGATGCTGCTCGGCGCCGTGGACGAGTTCAAAAGTGCCTGCGTCACGGGCGAGCAGCTTATGCAGGCTTCCGAAGCCTGCGAGGGTGCGCTGGGCGACAAGCTGCACGACCTGGGGCTTATACTCGAGGCGTATGACGGCGTTGTCGCAAACGGAAGGGCAGACCCGTCCGACCGGCTGAGCGTGCTTGCGCAGCAGATCGGGCAGTGCTCGATGAGCGAGCGCACGCATGTGTTCGTTGACGGCTTTACAGACTTCACCGCTCAGGAGCGCAGAGTGCTCGAGGCGCTGCTTTTAAAGGGCGTGCGCCTTACCGTGTGCCTCGGCTGCGACGAGCTGCACGGCGGAAGCGAGGTCTTTGCGCTCAGCCGCATAACAGCCTCGGCGCTTTTGAAATTTGCCGTCGATAACGGCATCAAGGCGCAGACCGAGCGCTTCGGCGGCGAGAGCACCAAGGCAAAGCCGCTCGGCGAATTTGCCGAAAACATGTTCAGCTACCGCGCCGTCGAGGCCGGCGACGCGCAAGGCCGCATCAAAATAATAAGCGCAGCCGACACAAACGCCGAGTGCGAGTTTGCTGCCGCCGAGGCGGTGTCGCTCGTGCGCGACACGGGCTGCCGCTGGCGCGATATCGCCGTGTGCGCCAAGGGCTTTGACGATTATCGCCTGCCGCTGGAGTCGGCATTTTCGCGCTTTGGTGCGCCGATATACACCGCGCGCAAGGCCGACATGCTATCAAAGCCGCTGCCGATGCTTATCGAGTCGGCGTATGAGATCATCCTCGGCGGCTGGGAGGCCGACGATGTGTTCGACTATCTGCGCACGGGCTTCGGCGGATTGGATACAGACGAGTGCGACGAGCTTGAAAACTACGTTTTCATGTGGCAGCTGCACGGCTCGGCGTGGACAAGAGCCGAAAATTGGCGGCTGCACCCGGAGGGCTACGGCAAGCAGCCGGACGAGGCGTCCGAGCAGACGCTTGAGCAGATAAATCTTCTGCGCGAAACGGCGCGCCGGCCTCTTATGCGCTTTGCCGAAAACGCCGCTGCCGCCGCGACCGCGACGGAGCAGGCGCAGGCTCTGGCAAGCCTTTTTGAGGATCTGCACCTTGCCGATAAGCTTCAGGCGCGCGCCGAGGCGTTGGAGAAAGACGGCCGGGCCGCCGCGGCGCAGGAATACGCCCAGCTGTGGGATATAACGGTCGGCGCGCTCGAGCAGTGCGCGGCGGTGCTCGGCGACACTCCGGCGGACGCGGAGTATTTCGGCCGCCTGTTTTCGCTGATGCTCTCGCGCTACGATATCGGAACGATACCGGCCTCGCTCGACTGCGTGACGGCCGGCGAAATGGACCGCATGCGCCGCCGAAATATAAAGCATCTGATCGTCCTCGGCGCAACGGATGAGCGTATCCCCGGCACGGAGGCGGACACCGGCGTTTTCTCGACCGACGAGCGGCGCAGACTGCTCGAGATGGATATCGACCTCGGCGGCGTCGGAGACAGCGAGCTGTGGCGCGCGTTTTCCGTCGTGTACAACTGCCTGACGCTGCCGTCGGACAGCCTGAGCTTTTGCTATGCGCTCACCGACGGCGCCGGCGCGCAGCAGCGCCCGGCGTTTGTCGTTAACCGAGCAAAGGCCATGTTCGGAATAGAAGCTTGCGAGTTTGACATTGATATGGCGCGCCTTAACGCCGCAGATCCGGCGCTGGAGCTTGCCGCGCAGTCGCTGCACGGCGGCGGAGCGTGCGCGGCAAGCGCGGCCGAGTTTTTCGCCCGGCACGAGCCGGAGCGTCTGCGCTCGCTTGAAGCGCAGGCAAACCGCAGCCGCGGCAGTCTTTCGCGCGCGTCGGTCAGGGCGCTTTACGGCGAAAAGCTGCGCCTTTCGGCCTCGAGAATAGATAAATTTGCGTCCTGCCGCTTTGCTTACTTCATGCAGTACGCGCTCAAGGCAAAGCCGCGTGAGCCGGCAGGCTTCACAGCGCCCGAGATGGGCACGTTTATGCACAGGATCCTGGAGCAGGTCTCGCGCGAGGCCGCCTCCATGGGCGGCTACAAGAGCGTTGACGACGAGACGGTTACGCGGCTGTGCGATAAATACATCGACGAATACATCACGCGCGAGCTTAACGATTTTCGCGATAAAAGCAAGCGCTTTGAATATCTTTTCCGCCGCCTGACCGGCAGCGTGCATCGGATAGTGCTCGATCTTGCCGACGAGCTGCGCCGCAGCGATTTTCAGCCGCTGTCGTTTGAGCTTGACTTTGCCGACACGCCGCAGCTTCCGCCGCTTGAGCTTGGCGAGGGCGAGGATAAGCTCGTGCTCACCGGCATTGCCGACAGGGTGGACGGCTGGCTGCACGAGGGCAAGCTGTATCTGCGCGTTGTCGATTACAAAACAGGGCGCAAGAAATTTGACCTCTCGGACGTGCTGTACGGCATGAACCTGCAAATGCTTCTGTACCTTTTCTCGCTGGGCGAGAACGGAAAGCTTCTGTACGGCGAGGAGATCGTCCCGGCCGGAGTGCTGTACGTTCCGGCGCGCGACGGAGTGATAAGCGAGGACGGGGATATAAGCGACGCCGAGCTTGAGAAAAAGCGCAGCAAGGGTCTGCGCCGCAGCGGCCTTGTGCTCAGCGATCCGGAGGTCATCCGGGCGATGGAGCATGCCGACACGCCGAAGTATATACCCGTTGATTTCAAGAAAAACGGCCCTGCCGGCGACGCGCTCGTTTCGGCAGAGCGCCTGGGCACGCTCGCCCGGCATATCGACCAAACGCTGTGCGAAATGGCGTCGGAGCTTCGGCGCGGCAGCATAGCCGCCGACCCTTACTATGCCGGACAGCAGGAGAATGCCTGCATAAACTGCGATTATTTCGACGCATGCCGCTTTGCCGACGGCGAAAACGGCGAGAGCATGCGATCTACTCCGCACCTGCCTGCAACGAAGGTGTGGAGCGTTCTGGAAGGAGGCGGGGAAGATGGCGAGGTTTGAGCCGACAGCGTCGCAGAAATGCGCGATCGAGGAAACCGGGCGCGCCGTGCTTGTTTCGGCGGCGGCCGGAAGCGGAAAAACGAGGGTGCTCACCGAGCGCCTGCTTCGCAGAATAGAGCATGACGCGGATATCGACAGCTTCCTGGTCATAACCTTTACCAAGGCCGCGGCCGCGGAGCTTCGCAGCCGCATACTCGACGAGATATCCGAGCGACTTGCCGCAGATCCCGATAACCGCAGGCTCAAGCGGCAGAGCGCATTGTGCGCCAAGGCGCAGATCGGCACGATCGACTCGTTCTGCCAGAGCTTCCTGCGCGAAAACTGCCACGCGGCGCAGCTTTCACCGGAGTTCAAGGTCATAGAGGAGGACAGAGCGGAGACGATAAAGCAGCGCGTTATCCAGCGCGTGCTCGATGAGTGCTACGAAGCGCCCGACGAGGGCTTTAAGCTCCTTGCCGACACGGTGGGGGCCGGTCGGAGCGACGATCGTCTTGCGGAAACGGTGCTTGCGCTGCACCGCAAAACGCAGAGCCACGCGCGCCCTGCAAAGTGGCTGGGCGCGCAGCTGGAGGCAATAGAAGCCGACGCCGATGACGCAGGAAAAACCGTCTGGGGCGCGGAGATCCTCGAGGAGGTCAGCGCCTCGGCGCAGTACTGGGCGCAGCGAATGGATAATATGTGCCAAAAAGCTGCCGAAAACGCCGTCATTGCCGAAAAATACGGCCCGAGCTGCGCCGACACAGCGCTTTCACTGCGCTCGCTTTCGCGCGCGTGCGCCCTCGGCTGGGACAGGGCGCGGCAGGAGCTGCCCGTAAGCTTCCCAACGCTTGGCAGGCTTTTAAATTCGCCCGACCCCGAGCTTTCCGAGTATATAAAGCAGGTGCGTGCTCTTTGCAAAAAAGACTGCGAAAAATTCTCCAAAATGCTTTCGGACGACAGCGAAAAGCTCCTGAGCGACATGCGCGCCTCGGCGCCTGCCATGCGAGCGCTCATTGAGCTGACCCTGCGCTTTGACAGGGCTTACAGCGCCGAAAAGCGCCGCAGGGCAGAGGTGGATTTTGCAGACCTTGAGCACCTTACCGCCCAGCTTCTGACGAACGAGGACGGAAGCCCGACAGCCCTTGCGCGCGAAACCGGTGCGCGCTTTTGCGAGATAATGGTCGATGAGTATCAGGACGTAAACTCCGTTCAGGACGAGATATTTCGCGCACTTTCGAGGGATGGGAACAACCTGTTCATGGTCGGCGACGTGAAGCAGTCGATCTACCGTTTCCGCCTTGCCGACCCTCTGATATTCACCGATAAATACGAAAAATACGCATTTTTGCCCGATGCGCGTGAGGGCGAGCCTGTGAAGATAATGCTTCAGGAAAACTTCCGCTCTCGCCGTGAGGTCATCGACGGCATAAACGGCGTTTTTGAAGTCTGCATGTCGAAAAAACTCGGCGAGGTCGATTACGACGAGAACGCGCAGCTCAAATGCGGAGGTGTGTATGAGGACGAGGGCGTTTCTCCGGAGCTTGTTCTCATCGATATCAGCGCCGACGAGGACGATCTGCGCGGCAAGGCCGAAAAGGAGGCCGCCGCGGTTGCGGAAAAAATAATCGAGCTTATGCACTCGGGCATGACGGTAAACGGCCGCGCGCTCGGCTACGGGGATATCGCGCTGCTCATGCGCTCGGCAAACTCCGTAGGCGAGACCTACCGCCGCGAGCTTATCCTGCGCGGCATACCCGTTGCGGCAGGTCAGGGAGGCAGCTTCTTCGGCTCGACGGAGATAGCCTCGCTTATGAGCCTGCTTGCGGTTATCGACAATCCGCATCAGGATGTTGCGCTCATCGCGGTGCTGCGCTCCGGCGCATTCGGCTTTTCCGCCGATGAGCTGACGGAGATACGCCTTGCCGACCGAAATTCGGATTTTTACACGGCGCTCAAAGCAGCCGCGCAGGATAACGAAAAATGCGCGAATTTTCTGAAGACGCTCGATAAATTGCGCTCGCGCGCTCCCGAAATGTCGATCGACGAGCTTTTGATGTTTGTCTATGATGAGCTCGACCTCATGGCGCTTTGCGCTGCCATGCAGGATGCGCCGCAGAGGTGCGCTAACATGCGCATGATGCTCACGCTTGCAAAGCGCTTTTCCGCCGGCGGATTTCGCGGACTGCACCGCTTCTGCCGCTGGCTCAGGCAGCTTGCCGAGCGCGGCGGAGACATGGGTGCGGCATCATCCGACGATGCGGTGAAGATAATGACCATCCACAAATCCAAGGGACTTGAATTTCCGGTCGTTTTTGTGTGCGATACCTCTCGCAGGTTCAACGATGCCGACCTCAAGCAGACAGTGCTCGTTCATCCCGAGCTTGGCCTTGGCGCCAAGATCTACGACACCGCGCGCAGACTCGAATATCCCGGCCTTGCGCGCAGCGCGATAAAGCAGCGGCTGCGGCGCGAGCAGCTTTCCGAGGAGATGCGCCTTTTATACGTCGCGCTCACGCGCGCGCGCGAAAGGCTCATTGTTACGGCGGCGATAAAGCATCCAGAGGAAAAAATGCAGAAAATGATGCTGCAATGCACGCGCCCCATGTCACCGGAGATACTGCTTAATGCATCGAGCATGGCCGAATGGATGATCTATGCTCAGCTGAGCACCGAGGATGAAAAATTCCGCCTGAGCTTTTTGAGCTCTGAGGCTCAGGAGGCCGGTCAGGATACCGCAGCCGTGGCGGACATTACCTGCGCAGACCCGGAGCTTGTTGCCGTGCTTGAGAAAAACGCCGCGTTTTCGTATCCGCATGCGGCCGCGTCCGCGCTGCCCTCGAAGGTCACGGCAACGGAGCTGAAGCGCCTTGAAGCGCCCGACGAGGAGGCGCAGAGCATCGTGCCGATGCAGCATGCTCATTTTCGCGCGCCCCGTCTCGGCGGCGGGGATAAGCTCAGCCCCACCGCGCGCGGCACGGCGACGCATATGCTTCTGCAATACATCGACTATGAAAAAACAGGCACCGAGCAGGAGATACGCGAGGAGCTTGCGCGGCTGACCGCAGCGCGCTTTTTAAGCCCCCGGCAGGCCGAGGCCGTCGATACCGGCAGCATACTGCGCCTGTTTTCCTCGCCTCTCGGCAAGCGCATAATGTCGGCCGACGCGCGAAAGCGCGAGTTTAAGTTTTCGCTCCTTTGCCCGGCGGAAAAATTCTTCCCCGGCGGCGAGGGTGAGAGCGTGCTCATGCAGGGCGTTATCGACTGCATGATCGAGGAGGCCGGCGAGCTTACGATAATCGACTATAAAACCGACCGAGTCCGCGGCGAGGAGACCGCCGAGCGTGCGCAGACCTATTCAAAACAGCTTGAGGCCTATGCCTATGCCGCACAGCGGATGACAGGCAAGCCCGTGCGCGAGTGCGTTTTGTATTTTTTATATTCCGGCGAAACCGTAAAAAGTTCTTGCAAATAGCAAAGTGCTGTGCTACAATTACCTTTGCGTCTTGTAACCACGCTTTTGCGTGCTCAAGATAGCCTACGACGAGGAGATATGAACAATGAAGGCAGGAATCCATCCTAACTATCAGCCCACCGTTATAAAGTGCGCTTGCGGCGCAACCATCGAGACCGGCTCGACCCGCCCCGGCATCACCGTCGAGATTTGCTCGAAGTGCCACCCCTTCTACACCGGCAAGCAGAAGCTGGTCGATACCAGCGGCCGTGTTGATAAGTTCAACAAGAAGTACGGCATTAAGTAATTTAAAATTACAAAGTTTAAGACCGCGTCCGGTTGGACGAGGTCTTTTTCTATTTGTTCTCTATCGGGATGCTGATCTCGGTGACGAATTTTTCGGGGTCGCAGATTCTCTCGCGAGATACCGACGCCCACCTTGCCGAGAAAAACAGCCGTGTCCTGCGCGCTGTCGAGCCTGCGTATGGGAAGCTCCATGTCAAGCGAATCATCAATACTCAGCGGTTTTTCGACCCAGACAAGGCGGCAGGGCGGCAGCGTTTTCACCTCGATCACGTCAAGCGGAGAGCTGTGCGCGTCGCTTATCATGCGCAGACGGCTGTTTATCTTGCGCTCGATAACGGCAAGCTCGCGCTGCTTTTCCAGAATCTCTTCCTTTTGACGGCGGAGCTTCTGCTCAATGACGTCAACGTCTCGGTTTTGGAGAAAATCGCCGATCGAGCCGAGCGGCATATTCAGCATGCGCAGATAGCGCACGGTGTTAAGCGGCTCGAACTGCCGCACGCTGTAGTAGCGATAGCCCGTGTCGGGGTCCGTGTACTCGGGCGTGATAAGCCCAAGCGTTTCATAGTGGCGCAGCGTACCGGTGCTGAGGTTGAAAAGCCCGGCACACTGCGCCTATGGAAAACAGCTTGCTTTTATCCAAGGGCGTGCACGTCCTTTCCGCGGCGGCATATTATTCTGTATGCGACGATGCAGATAAGAACCTGCAAAATCGAGCCTGCCGCCGTTGCAAGCCCCATCGGGAGCAGCGTTGCAGGGTACATTTTCGACATCAGGTACGCGCCCGGAACGCGCACAAGCGCAACGCCCGAAATGTTGTGGATAAACGAGATCATCGACTTTCCGCAGGCGCAGAAATATCCGCTGAAGCAGAAGTGGATGCCTGCAAACAGACAGTCGAAGATGTAGCCGTGCATATACTGTCCGCCGGCGGCGATGACGCCCTCATCCGGTGTAAACAGGCCGACCACCGGCTCGGCGATAAATTGGAACAGGACGCTGACTATGACGCCAAAGCCGACGGCAATGCCGATTGCGTACCACATGGTCTGCTTTGCCCGGCCGTAATCCCCGGCGCCGATGTTCTGCGCGCCGATGGCGGATACCGCCGAGAGCATCGACGACGGAACAAGGAACAGGAAGCTTATGAGCTTTTCGACTATGCCGACCGCGGCCGAGTCCGTCAGTCCGCGGAGATTTGCGATAACGGTTATGAGGATGAACGCGATCTGGATAAGCCCGTCCTGAAGCGCAACGGGCACGCCGATGCCGAGGATCTGCCCCATAACGTCGCGCCGGGGGCGAAGATCGGCGCGCGAAACGGCAACGCTCCTGCGGCGGCGGATGGCGATAAACGCAACAAGCACGCTTATCGCCTGCGCAAGCGTTGTGCCCAGCGCAGCGCCGACGGGGCCGAGGCGCATCGCACCCATGAACAGATAGTCGAGCGCAATGTTTGCCGCGCAGGCCACCGCAATGAAATACATGGGGCTTTTGCTGTCGCCCATGCCGCGGAAAATGCTGCTTATGATGTTGTACGCGGTTATAAACGGGATACCGATAAAGCACACGGTGAGGTACCGCGACGTGCCGTCCACGGCTTCGGCCGGAGTTGACATCACGGAAACGATGGGATCGACCAGCAGCACCAGCGCCGCCGTCAGCACGACGGAAACGAGCATGAACAGCGTAACGGTGTTTCCCACGCAGGCGGACATGCGCTTTTTGTCGCCGGCTCCGACCGCGCGGCCTATAGACACCGTCGTGCCCATAGCAAGTCCGACGATCATGACCGTCAGCATGTGCATGACCTGGCTGCCGACGGAAACCGCCGTTGTCGATGCAACACCCTCATATTGGCCTATAATAAATAAATCCGCCAGTCCGTAAAGGGTCTGGAGGAAGTAAGACAGAAAATACGGCAGCGAGAAAATGACGATGTTTTTGAAAACGCTGCCCATTGTAAGATTGCGCTCCACGGTATATCACCTCAAAAAAGTATGACGAGGGCCGTCCTTAACGAAACCGCAAAATACATTTTGTGCCCATAGACAATTAAAAACGGATTGGCCCTCGCCACGCTTATATTAAACTCTACAATTATTGTAGAGTCAAGATTTTTTTGCTATAAGAAGAGTGATATGACGAATATGCATTACAGCGCGCATTGTTTTTGCCGAGCCTATTGAAAACTGTCGGCGGCGGTGATATACTGCCTCAGTTCCGTTTGAAAAGGGTGAGGCACATATGGAAACAACAAAGCTTTTCGGAACCGAAAAAATAAGCAAAATTTTATTCAGGCTTGCGCCGCCTGTTATGCTCGCGCAGCTTATTCAGGCGCTGTACAACATTATTGACAGCCTGTTTGTCGGCAGGTATTCCGGATCGGGCCTGACCGCACTGTCGATCATCTATCCGATCCAGCTTCTGATGATCGCCCTTGCCGCCCACGAAAGCGGTCTTGATCAGGAGTTCATTTCCGATGTACACAAAAATTCACCGGATATCCTGCGCGAACTTTATCTGAGCACGCGCGTCGTGCAGGATGCAATCGAGGCGCAGGAGAAGATCATAAGGAAGATCGCAGATAACGGAAGCTGCGTCATCGTGGGCAGAAGCGCAGACTATGTACTGAAGGATTACGAAAACGTCGTGCGCGTGTTTGTCCATGCGCCCATGGAATTTCGCATCGGCAGAGTCAGAGAGGTTTACGGCGACACGCTCAAGGAGGCAAAGCGCAATATCCGCCGCTCGGACAAGGCGAGAGCCGCCTATTATAAGCATATCTCCGGCATGCGCTGGGGCGAGGCCAAAAACTATGAGTTGACGGTTGACTCCTCCGTTGGCACGGAAAAAAGCGCGGAGATCATTTTGGCCTATATTTCGGCACACGAGCGCAAAAAATCCTCACCGGTAAGGTGAGGAGTTTTCCGTTGCTTTATATTATGATCCCCTCGCAGTGGTCGATCTCGTGCTGGATTATCTCGGCGGTGAAGCTCGTAAAGGTCTTGACCCGAGTCTGGAACTTTTCGTTCTGCCACTGAACTCTTATGGAGCGCCAGCGTTCGGTCCTGCGCGTGCCGACAAGCGACAGGCAGCCCTCCTCGGCCTCATACGGGTCGAGCTTTTTTATTATTACGGGGTTGAGCATGATCGTGTATTTTCCGCCGTTTTCAAAGGCAATAATGCGCTTGTTGACCCCGATCATGTTAGCCGCCATCCCGACGCAGCCGTCCTTGTGGGCAATGAGCGTATCCAAAAGATCCTGCGCAACGCCGAGATCATCCGCCGTGGCCGGCTCTGCCTTCTGCGCAAGAAAAGCCTCGTCTTTGCAAATTTCGCGAATCATATTGTGTCCTCCTGCAAATTAAAAGTCTCCTGATGTTGTTTCATTATCCTACATTGGGAGACTTTTGTCCATTGCATAGTTTCGAAGGCCTGAAAAAAATTCCGCTGCGCTTCCGGCCGAATACTTCGGCGTTGTCGAGCGCTTCAGCGTTTTTGCGGCAACTGGCTTTAACGCCGCCATCGGCATACATCTTTTCTGTATGAAAGAGTAATTTGCCGTTTATTTGCCGCAGAAGGATATATTAAAAATAATCGAGCACGCGGAAAAAGGAGAATTTTTATGGACGCAATAGTTTATACATCAAACACAGGCAGTACAAAAAGATACGCCGAGCTTTTATCGCAGATGACGGGACTTCCGGCATTTGCGCTGGGCGACGCGAAGGATAAGCTCTCGGCCAACGCCGGGATAATATACCTCGGCTGGATAATGGCAAGCAGCGTCAAGGGCTATTCGGCCGCCGCAAAGCGCTATAAAATACACGCCGTATGCGGCGTCGGCATGGGGCAGACCGGCACTCAGCTAAAAGAGGTCCGCGAGAAAAACCATATTCCCGAGAATACCGCGCTCTTTACGCTTCAGGGCAATTTTGATGTGAAGAAGCTGCACGGCGTTTATCGAATGATGATGGATATCATGGTGAAAACCGTCGGCAAGGCGCTTGAAAACAAGGTCGACCGAACCGAGGAAGAGGACGATATGCTCGACATGATGCTCACCGGCAGCGAGCGCGTCAAGGCCGAGAATTTGAGCGCCTTGCTCGAATGGTACGAGGGAGCAAAGGCGTGAAGCGCATTGTTCCGGCGCTTGTCATGGCGCTGCTGGCGGCGCTTATCCTGAGCGGATGCCGGGCGAGCACCGCGCCCGAGACGCCGAGCGCCGCGCGAAGGCTCAGCTGCGCGCAGCCAAGCTCGCTCACGGGACTTTGCCCTGCCGGAGGCGCGAAGGTCGCCCTGTGCCGGACGGACGAAAGCGGAGAGACAACGGCAGTCGAGCTTGACTACGATCTGCGATTTTTGGATATCGCCGCATTCGATGCTTCCGGCAGCAGGATGCTTGCGCACTTTTACCTTTCGCCTTACAGCAGCAAGTGCGGCTCGGCGATATTCGACCCCGACAGCCGGCACTGGACATATTACAGCGGCGGCGACGAGGGCGTTTATTTTGTTGACAGCTATTCGCGCACCTTTGCAAGCGAGGATCGCGCGCGGATAATGGAGTTTTTCATGACGCGCGACGATGATGCGCAGGAGCTTATAAAATCGCCGGCGATAAAGAAAAAATTGCAGCACATGAGCAGCGCCGTGCGCAGCGTTTTTGACACGAGCGGCTGGGAAAACGTGCGCTGGGAGCGGCTTTTGTAAGGAGAGATCAACATGATACCGGAATGGAAAATGTATCCCCGAAGTCAGGGTCACAGCACCGTGTATCTGCAAAACGTTGTACACAGTGACTTTATCGAGATAGGAGACTACACCACATATGACGATTTTGAAAAAGACCCACGGGATTTTCAGCGCAATAACGTGCTGTACCACTATCCCGAGTGCAACCGCGATAAGCTGAAGATCGGCAAGTTCTGCTCAATCGCCTGCGGCGCAAAGTTTATTTTCAACGCCGCAAACCACGCGCTGGGCAGCCTGTCAACCTATCCGTTCCCGGTCCATTTCGAGGAATGGGGACTGCCGACGGATGTAGGCTCAATAGCGCAGGCGTGGGATGATCACGGCGATATCGTCGTCGGAAACGACGTGCGGATAGGCTACGAGGCCGTCATCCTCTCCGGCGTTACGATCGGCGACGGTGCGATAATCGGAACGCGTGCACTTGTCACCAAGGACGTGCCGCCCTACACCATCGTCGGCGGAACTCCGGCAAAGCCGATACGCAAGCGCTTTGACGACGAGACTATAGAAAAGCTCAGGAGGCTAAGCTGACGAGAGTCGAACGCATATCGGTTTTGACGGGC
>ERZ779737.2470-NODE-2470-length-12107-cov-3.016180_pt1 | contig 12107 bp, 18 predicted proteins | sample MGYA00511889_ERZ779737 | MGnify/ENA primary metagenome ERZ779737 (study PRJEB29588, sample SAMEA2163575) | human gut metagenome | biome: human gut; feature: human-associated habitat; material: faeces | place: Denmark | collected 2008/2010 ...
AGAAATAAATGCTAACTAGAAATAGTTAGTTTTTTTGTTGTTTAAGAAAGGAAAGTGATAAGTTATGACAATAGAAACTAAAGAACTTGTAATAAGTGAAGAATTAAAAAGAAAAGTAGAAATGATTTGTAGGTTTGCTAATGTAAAATACTCTATTATAAATGGGTATGATAAGAAAATTAAATTTAAAAATTTTGAAGAATATGTAAAAAGTCATTAATAGCTTTAATAAATCTATATATGTTGAACTTTTAAAATTATTTTGTATTTTCTAATCCCCTATTTTTTCTCCTAAAAGTGCCAAACATATGAAAGGAAGTGTTAAAGAATATGAACGAAAAAAGAAAAAATAAAACATCCATATTTACACCATAAAAAAATAGAACATCCATATCATGGCTTTTAAAAAAGATAGAATAAATCCTTATAAAATAAGAAAAAATTTAACATATATGGAGTAATTACTCCATATTTTTTAATGTATTTTGCAAGTGCAAAATAAGAAATGATAATATCATAAAACCATATAATATAAGTGTTTATATATGGTGGTGCTATCATTTTCTTTATCCTGCTTATAATTATTGGTGTTTTTCTTTAAATAATTTGTAATTTAGTAATTTTTTATATATAATATTTTTTAAGAAAGGAGACTTGCTTATGGAAGAAACTTTTAGTGTTGAAAACCCAATAAGAGAAAATATAGATTATGCTTTTAAAAATTTGATTTTTTATGTTACAGCTTCAACTCAACTAGATATATATATAGAACAAAAAGAGAATTTTAAAAAAGTATTAGATGAGATTAATACTATTTTGGCAATATATGTGAATAAAGAAAGCTTAGTATCTATAAATGAAGAAAAATTACAAAATATAAAATTTGATTTAATTGATTTAGATACTGAAACAAAATCTTTGAAATCTTATTTTGCAGAATGGTCTTTGTTGTGGTTAGATGCAATTATTTCTTTGAGAATGTCAGAAATTAGATTGGGAGGTGTTAATAATGGCAGATAGAGATAAGTATGGAAATTATGTAAATGATAAAGGGGTTACTATAAAAATTAATACAGATAAAAATGGTAATGATCATATTAGTTTTTATGGTGGTGAAGTAGATAAACCACATGATGCAGTACATGTCAATATAAATTATGATAAAGAGTCTTGGACTTCTACAACCCATGGACCTGATAAAAGTGATACAAGGCCAGGGTCTGGTGGTTGTTATTTGACTTCAGCTTGCATGAAATATTTTCAAGAAAAGTTTGATGATAATTGTTATGAATTAACAGTACTAAGATGGTTTAGAGATAATTTTGTATCAAAAGAAGATATAGAACATTATTATGAAGTAGCACCTATTATTGTCGAAAATATTAATAAGGAAGAAAAAGCCAATATTATTTATGATTATATTTATGATAACATAGTTGATTATTGTGTTGAACAAATTGAGCAAGGAAACTATGATAAAGCATACAGTAGATACAGAAATAGTGTTTTAACTTTAGAAGAACAATTTGCTAAACCATTATTGCAACAAAGATTTGTAAAAACTTTAAAAAGAACTATTGTATAAAAATCAAGGAATTTATGAGATACTAATGAAAAGTTTACAACTTTGCTATATGCACGATTGTAGACTTTTTTGATTGATTAGTATATTAATGAGAAACCAAAGAGGACAATAATTGAATCATCGAAATTATTTTAATAAAACACTAATGAAGGTATAGCAATGTCATAATGTCAAATGACAAATAAATATTATTAATTCAAATTTTTAACATAATTTCAATTTTTTATGCTATACTTATATCAGTTAGTGATTTATTACTACCTATAAATTTATACCTAGTGGTTGTTATACTTCCACCTAAAGGGCACCATTAGGAAATACGCTCGAACTTTTATAGTTTAGGACTTAAATATAGAAGTATCAATTTTGTGAGTAAGTTGGTACTTTTTTAGTGTTTAAGTTTTGAAAGTGATTAGTATTACTACAAAAGAATTAGAATTTTAAAATGATTTAAAAAATCATTCAAAAGAAGTTAAAAACTTACAACTAAGAATCAAAAATCGTGATAACAGAATTGATGAATTAGAAAATAATTTAGACTTTGCAAATGACACTACTGATGAGTATGGAACTTCTATGAAAAAGCTTGTATTATCTTTACCAAAAAGATTTAATAATAGAATAAACTATATAAAAAAATAAGAGAAAATGTGTTATACTTATTTTAGTGAGGTGATAGATATGAATATACCAATCGAAGAATTAACAAAATTTCAAGGCAATTATGAGTGGTACAAAAAATATGGTGATGGATATAGAATAGTGTACTTTTATCCTGATAATACTTATAAAGTGGGAACATTTTGTAAGAATTTGGAGGGATTTATGATGGATTTTGTAGAAGTAGAACCAATAGAAGATGAAAGCGATATTCCAACATTTATTTCTATTGATGATTTGTTAAACAGATATATATTAGATGTTAAAGATGCTAGTGCAGTAGCAATTTATAAAACCGATGGTTCTTGCATTAGTAAAAAAGATAGAATTAATAAAGATTTTAAAAAAAGAGTTTAAGTTTAAATAAAATTAACTGAACTCTTTTTTTAAATAATACTATATGAAATATTTTTACAAATTTAGGAAATAATATTTCCTTTAATTTAACTAATTGGTAAAATATCAATAGAAATTGGTATTAAATTATTAATTTCTCAAGAAGTGAGAAAAAGTTTGAAATAACTTAACCAATCGCTCCAATAGCTATTACAAGTTGAACTGTTTAGGTTCAGCTTTTTAAATGTATGATTTTTTAAAAGATACATATAATAATATTGAAATGATATTGACAATATATTGAAAATTTGATATATTTATATCAATTAGGAGATGGTTTAAATGGCGAATATGTCTAATGCTATAAATATGAGTTTTAGAGTAGATAAAAATTTGAAAGCTCAAGCGGATGAATTATTTAAAAATTTAGGAATGAATACTAGTGTTGCATTAAATATGTTTTTAACGCAAAGTGTTAGGGAACAAGCGCTACCTTTTACACCTAATATGATCTCTCCAGAACCAAGTAATGAATTAAAAGAAGCGTTACAAGAATTAGATGATATAGAAAAAGGAAAAATAAAAGTTAAAGGGTATCATAATATAAATACTTTTATTGATGATATGCTTAAATAATGATGGGATTAGAAAATACAAAATATGAGGTAAAAGGTACTAGTAAATTCAAAAAACAATTAAAAAAGATTGTTAAACATGGTAAAGATATTAATAAATTAATAGAAGTATTAAATGTATTATCCAATGGTGAAGAACTTGAAGAAAAATATAAAAATCACAATTTGGTTAATAACAAATATTATAAAGATTGTATGGAATGTCATATCGAACCAGATTGGCTATTAGTTTATAAATATAATAACGATGAATTAATATTATTTCTTATTGGAACTGGGTCACATAGTGATCTATTTAATAAATAATTAATAAGGGGAAAAAGTTATTCAATTTCTTCTTTATATATTTCAATATGATAGAAAACTCGAACTTTTTAGAGTAATAAATGCTAGCGATAAAAAGTTAAAAGTACTTTGTTTTAGAGTTCGTTTAAGGTTTTTGAAAAGGAAGAAAACTCTTCCTTTTCAGAGTGTTGACAAAGTTCAATACTCTTTTCTTTTTTTAAAAAATGTTGTATAATTAATTCAGCGAGTTAAACATTCTCGACAAATGTTATCATACTCGCTTTTTTAGTTAAAAAATGATATAATTATATTGTCGGGAGTGTGATAAAATGATAACAATAAATAGAAATATTCAAAGTGAAATCTTAACGACTACTATGGAAGAAATTGTTCCTGAAGACAGTTTATTTCGTAAGATAGACAAATATATAGATTTCACTTTTATTTATGATAAAGTAAAAGATTTGTATTGTGATAATAACGGAAGACCAAGTATAGATCCAGTAGTATTATTTAAAATAGTTTTTATACAAGCATTAGATGGATTAAAATCAATGAGACAAACATGTAAAAAAATTAAAGTAGATGCAGAATATAGATGGTTCTTAGGAATACCATTTGGAAAAGATACACCACACTTTTCAACATTTAGTAAAAATTATGAAAGAAGATTTAAAGATTCAGATATATTTGAAGAAATATTTGTAGAAATAGTAAATCAAACAATAAAATATAATTTAGTTGATGGAACAACATTTTACACAGATTCAACCCATAAAAAGGCAAATGCTAACAAAAATAAATATGATGATGAAATAGTAAGTAGTATAAAAGAAAGACGTAAATGGCTAGAAGAAGAGATAAATGAAGAAAGAATAAAACAAGGAAGAAAACCATTTGAATATAAAGACGAAATAGAGAAAAAACATATCAAAGTAAGTACAACAGATAAAGAAAGCGGATATTACCATAGAGATAATAAAGAGAAAGGATTTATGTATTTAGATCATAGGACAGTAGATGAAAAATGTAATATAATAGTAGATTCTTATATTACAAAAGGAAATGTTCATGATTCGGTTCCATTTATAGATAGGGCCAAATATATAAAACATAAATTTGGGTTTGATATAAAGAAATATGGTGTTGATTCAGGATACTTAACTTTAGATATAAAAAAATATTTTATAGAAAACAATATATTTGGAGTATTTGGATATAGAAGATATGGTACTTCCGAGTCAAGAAAAGAAAAAAATAAATATGAGTATGTTAAAGAATTAGATATATATTATGAAAAAGAAACTGGCGAAGTTCTAGAATATAAAGGATTGATAGATAAAAATGGTTATAAGAAATATGAAAATACAGATAAAACAAAAGTAGTAAGAAGACATATTCATGAAGAATGGAATGAGATTTTTAGAGAAAATAGACTTTCAAAAGAAGGAAAAGAACTTTATCAAAAAAGAAAAGAACATGTAGAAAGAAGCTTTGCAGACTCAAAACAAAATCATGGATATAGATATGCTATGTATAAAGGTGTTAAAAAAAATCAACATTATACATGGCTTATTTGTGCTGCACAAAATATGAAAAATATAGCAATTAAAAATGATAATGTAGGTAAAAAAACTCTTTCATTATCATCAATTCTATATAATTTCATAGAAATATTAAAAAATATTACAAATTTTAATAGAAAAATTTATTCATAAGAAAACCTCTAGAAAAAATCTAGGGGTTTGTCTACACTCTGAAAAGGAAGAAAACTCTTCCTTTTGTTTTTTTAATTTATTATTTATTATTAATGTTATGATTAAATGGACTTCTAATTTTATCATTTCCAAAATGCATAGATTCGTGTATCTTATTATGATTATGTATATCTTTATGAAAATTAGTACTATGCTTTGATTCATGAATACTGTTATGACTAATTGTGGAATTATTGGAATTATGTCCAAATGATGAATTATTTCTGTTATTATTAATTGAATTATGCATAAAAAAAATATTTTATACCTCCTATTATGATAGTATGACTTAAATAAATTAATCATCTTTTATATTTTTATTATTTTGATTATATCATATAATTATTTTTTGGTAAATAGTTCAATTGTGGATGTATGTATATTGTGTTTCATAGTGAAATACTTTTTAGCTTTACATTAGAATATTTACATAAGCCGATATTAGTGTTATAATAGCATCTACTAGGAGAAGTTATGGAAAAGAAATATATTATGATTGGTGCATCTTCTATTAATAGGGATGCTTTTAGAAGGGTTCTAAGACCACTTGATAATTATTCATTTAAACCAACCGGTGGTTTTTGGGCTTGTGAAAAGGGTGATGACTTAATTAATATAAGTCCTTGGTTGGATTATTTAATTGAGGAAAGAGAAATTGCTTTAATGAAGAATATAAAAGCAGCATCTATTTTTACTTTGAAAGATAGTGCTAAAATATTTACGATTGATAGTTATGATGATGTTGTTTCATTATCAAAGATTTATCCTTCATATCATCATTTGCTTGGTTATTATAATTTAGAAGGAGATAAAAAAATCAGTTTTGACTATGAAGAATTAGCAGATTATTACGATGGGGTATATATAGATTATAATAAATTGGTTTCTTCGAATAAGACAATTATTTTTAATCGTTTTAGTGTGAATAGTTTATTGCTTTTTAATTTGGATTGTATTGCTTATTATACTCCTGCTTTAATTAATATTGATTTAGAATCTTATTATGTACTTCCTTATATTGAAAAAGTTGGCTATGCATCTTCTATTTCAGAACATACTCCAGATTATGTTTTGTTATATTCAAAAATTGGAGAGTTATTTGATGAATTGATAGAAGAAGTAAAAGCTGATAGAGCTACAAATTATGATGAATATTTAGATATGGTTACTATGGTGGCAAGAAGAACTATTATTCAAATTTTAAGTAAACATCCGATTCTTATAAATAAAATTATTAAGGATTTGAATTTTCATAATTTGGAATTTTCTAAGAGAAATATTGTGCGTAATATGACTTTAGACTATTTAAGTAATTATTTAAAAGAAAGTAGAGATATGATTAGGGGATTAGGAAAAACACCTCTTACTAAAATAAAAAGATATGTTATAGATGATTAGATTTCTATATTCATATCTTTTTTTTCGTTTATTATAATATCTTTATTATTGGTTAAATTTAAAATTATATCTTCGTTTATGGTGGTAAAAGTATAAGTTACTTTATCTTTATATTTTTTATTTATTATTTTTTCATTTTTTAGAATATAATCAATTTCTTTTGAAATGTTATATGGGAAGGTTATAGTCATTTTAGTACCTTTTACAATATTGGCAATGTTATCTTCTTTTAAAGCTAGGGTGAGGCTTTTGGTGTATGCTCTAATTAGACCGCTGGCTCCTAATTTTATTCCACCGAAATATCGTGTAACTATACATAAAATATAATTAAGATTATTTTTAGTAAGAACTTCTTTAATGGGTGTTCCGGCGGTTCCACTAGGTTCGTTATCGTCAGATGCTTTTATATCTTTATCTATTATGTATCCGTAACAGTAATGGGTAGCATCTTTATATTTTTTTTTAGTTAGTTCTAGGTATTTTAAAACTTCATCATAGGAGTATACCTTATATAAATTGCAAATAAATTTAGAATTATTTATTGTTAATATGTTTTCTGCATTGTTTTTAATTGTTTTCATTAAACCACCAATTAAATTATATCATAAATTTAATTTACTAAATTAAAGAAATGTTATATAATTTTAAGTAGGTGATTAACTATGGGATATAAGTATAGTGATAATACATTAATTCATTCTATTGGTTTTAATTTTGCTAGATTAGAAAGTATATTAAAATATGGAATATTATCTAGTAAAAAGGCAAAAGAAAAAAATATTAGTTTTGCAAGAAATTATAGTGGTTATAATTTAGATGATACTATTTCTGCGGTTAGATACATTTATATTAATCCAACGGATTATACTTCTTCTTATTGTAAATATACTACTTCTGGTATTGGTTTTATTTTAGAGGATGTTCCTTATATTTATGATGTATCTACTAGAGTTATTAATCATAGTGACGAAGTGTTAGTAGAAGATAGTGTTGATGTAAGTAAAATTAAGGCGATGTTGGTACCTATAGAATATCGTAATACTTCATTAAAAGATTTGGATTATCTACCTCTTAATTCGACTAGTTATGTTAATGTTAAAAAAAATTGTGATATTTTAATAGATTATTTGAAAGATTATAATTATGAAGTAGATATTGATGAATATAAAAGTTATTTGGTAGAATTATATCTTACTAATGAAGCTATTTCTAAGATTGAAGATAAAAGTGGAGAAGATTATTGTGAACTTGAAAATAATTTTAGGGAATTAGTTTTTGAATTAAATGAGTTTTTTAAAACTGAAATATTTATTTGTTTTGCTAAATTTTTTAATAATAATAATGTAACTTTAATGGATTTAGTGAATTATATAAATGATAAATATTATCATTTGCCAATTTATGATATTCCTTTCTATGTGAGAAAAGGGAAAATAGAAAAATGATTAATGAAAAACTTGCTTTAGTGCCTTCTTGTCCTGGATGTTATTTAATGAAGAATAGTGAAGGGTATATTATATATGTTGGCAAATCTAAAAATTTAAAAAATCGTTTATCTTCTTATTTTAAGTCATCTCATACTGGTAAGACAAAGATGTTAGTGAGTGAAATTGCTGATTTTGAATACATAATTACTAATACAGAAATAGAAAGTTTATTGCTTGAGATAAATTTAATTAAAAAATATGATCCTAAATATAATATTTTATTAAGAGATGATAAAACATATCCGTATATTGAACTTACTAATGATATAGTTCCTGTATTAAAGGTAGTAAGGAATCCTAATGTTAAGAAAAATAAAAATTCACATATATTTGGACCTTATCCTAATGTTAAAGCTGCTAGAGATGTGGTGGAGGTAATAAATCGTTTATATCCTTTGAGAAAATGTAGAACATATCAAAAAAAGGAATGTTTGTATTATCATATTGGTGAATGTTTAGGTTATTGTGTCCATCAAATAGACGATGGTACTTTAAAAAATATGAAAAATGAAATAATAGCGTTTTTTAATGGTAGGGATGAAATTTTAACCGATAAGATTAAAAGTAAAATGAATATTTATAGTGAAAAACAAGAATATGAAAAGGCTTTGGAATATAAAAAGTTATTGGATAATATTAGTATTGTCTTAGAAAAACAAAAGGTTGAATTAAAGGATAATTTAAATAGGGATGTTATTGGGCATTATGCTTTGAATGGTTATATTTCTATTACTATACTGTTTATAAGGGGAGGAAAATTACTTGATAAAACTAATCAAATATTTCCAATTGCCATAAGTGAAGAGGATTCTTTAAATAATTATATTTCAATGTTTTATGATCATCATAAAATTAAGCCTAATGAGGTAATTGTAGAGGATATGGTAGATAATTTACTTTTAAGAAAATTATATGGTATAAATTTTATTACTCCTTTAAAAGGGCTTAAGAAAAATATTTTGTTGCTTGCTTGTGATAATGCTAAAAATGCTTATCAAGAGAAAATGGAATTAATAAAGAGAAATGATGATCAAAGATTGAATGCAATTTGTGAGTTAAAAGAAAAGTTAAGTGTAAATTCGGTTTCTAGAATAGAAATATTTGATAATTCAAATCTTTTTGGAACATATAATGTTTCTGGGATGGTGGTATTTAAAGATGGATTACCATTAAAAAATGAATATCGTAAATTTAAAATTACTAATGATGTTAATGATGATTATGGAACGATGAAGGAAGTTATTTATAGACGTTATTTTAGATTGTTAAAGGAAAAGAAACAGATGCCTGATTTGATAATTGTAGATGGTGGGATAGGTCAGATTAATGTGGCAATGGAAGTGATAAGAGATTTAAATTTAGATATTTTAGTTTGTGGTTTAAAAAAGGATGATAAGCATAATACTAGTCTTTTAATCGATGGTAGAACAAAAGAGATAGTTGATATAGATAGAAAAAGTCCTTTATTTTTACTTCTTACTAGGATGCAGGATGAAGTTCATAATTTTACTATTAATTATCATCAAAAATTAAGAAGTAAAGGGGCTCTTAGTAGTGTTTTGGATAATGTTTTAGGAATAGGGCCTTTAAGAAAAGAAAAGCTTTTAAAGAAATATAGAACTATATCTAAAATGAAAATGGCTGATATAGATGAATTAAAAACAATTCTTCCGGATAAGGTGGCTGAGAATTTCTATAATTTTTTAAAAGAAATTTAATTTAACATAAACTTTTTACCTAGTTATGCATATAATTAACTAGGTGATGTTATGGATAATAAAATAGAAAATTTTAAATCTTTTGTAAAAGAACATCCAAGTTTAATAAAGTATGTTAAGAATAAGGAGATGTCTTGGCAATCTTTTTATGAAATATATGATTTGTATGGTGATAAAGATACTGTTTGGAAAGAATATTTAAATAAAGAGAAAGAAGAAGAAAAGCCTAGAGAAAGTACTTCTGGAGGTAGAACTTTTAATGATTTTTTGAATATGGCTAAGAATTTAGATACTGATAAAATTCAAAATGGTATATCTTCTTTACAAAAGGCAATATCTTTATTTGGCGATTTGATTGTGAAGAAGGATGATTCTATTCCTAATACTTATACACCTAGGCCGTTATATAAAACTTTTGAAGATTAATGAGTTTAGAATTACAGTATAAAATTAAAGCTAATCCTATGTATCACGAATTTCTTCGCCAAAATAGTATTTGGTATAAATATTTGAATCGTAATCCTAATAATTTTAAATACTTTGTAGATGCGGTAAAAGAAAGGTATGAATTAAAGCCAAGTGCTCGTTTTAATAAAATGTTAAATAATATTAATATGTTACAAACCTTCCTAGATATGTTAAAATAGACTTGGGAGGTTTATTTATGAACGAAATAATTTTGAAAACCTATGAGCTTATAGATGAATTAGATAAGTCTAGTGTTGTTAAAGAATTAAAACTAAGTAAAGAGATGCTAATTACAGATAAGCATATTTTAGATATGATTTTGGATTATCGTAATACCAATGATCCTAAAATTAAGGAAGAATTATATAAAAATGAGTATTATAAAACATATATGAAAAATTATAATGAATTATTTTTTATGGTAATGAAGATTAATAGTTATTATAAAAGTGTTACTGATAAAAGGATGTGTCGTAATGAGAATAATTAGTGGTTTTTTAAAAGGACGTAGTGTAGGCGGATATGATGTTAAAGGAACTAGACCAACTATGGATAGAGTAAAAGAATCGGTATTTGCTAGTATTCAAAGTAAAATACCAAAAAGTATTGTTTTAGATCTGTTTTCTGGTTCTGGTTCTTTAGGAATAGAAGCTATTTCTAATGGGGCAGATTGTTGTTATTTTGTTGATGATAATCCTAAAATAGTAAATATTTTAAAAGAAAACATTAGAGATTTTAATATTGAAGATAAATGTCATATTATAAATAAAGATTATTGTAAAGCTATTAGATTACTGAAAGATAAAAATATTAAGTTTAATGTAATATTTATAGATCCACCTTATAAGGATAAAATAATTGAAAAAGTATTGATGCTTTTAATTGAAAATGAGTTGATTTCTAAAAATGCGGTAGTAGTATGTGAATATCGATTTGATGAACTTGCTAGTTTCTATGATGAGTTAAAACTTATTAAAACAAAAAAATATAGTGATACTTTTGTAAGTATTTACGAAAGAAGTAATTAAATTTGTAAAAATTTAGGTAAAATGTTGACTAGTAGAAAGTAATTGTGCTATAATTTTGGTAGAAAATAGGAGGAAATATAATGAAGAAATTAAATAGAAAAGGTTTTACTTTGGTTGAATTATTAGCTATTATTGTAATACTTGCGGTTATCTTAGTAGTGGCAATTCCACCAATATTGGATGCAATGGATAATTCTAAGAGAAAATCACTAGAAAATAGTGCGAAGTCAGTAGCAAGTGGTTGGTCAAGTAATATTGCGGCGGCTCAATTTGATTCAAGTACTTTATCTGATAATCAAAAGGCAGTTTATCTTAATTGGGCTGGAACGACTGGTTCTAATGGGTATAAGTGTCTAACAACTACTGATGCTGCGATTTTAAGTATGGATGTTAATAATTATGTATTTGGTACTGGTACTGAGACAAATCTAAGTCCTACTTTACCTGTATGTTCAATGGCAAAAGTTGAAGGTACTGCTGTAACGGTGCTATTGGTAGTTAAGTCAGGTCATCAAATGTATTTAGCTGATGCTGCAAAAACTGTTGGTTCTGAGAAATATATGTGGGCATCAAGCGATGGTACTAAGAGTTGGTAAAATATTAAACTAAGAAGCAAATTGCTTCTTTTTTCTTTATTAAAAAAATAAATAATGTTATAATTAAATAAAGAGTGTGATGAATATGAAAAAAGTAATATTGGTAGATGGTAATAATTTATTATATAGGAGTTATTATGCTACTGCTTATAAT
>ERZ779737.2472-NODE-2472-length-12103-cov-2.725515_pt1 | contig 12103 bp, 10 predicted proteins | sample MGYA00511889_ERZ779737 | MGnify/ENA primary metagenome ERZ779737 (study PRJEB29588, sample SAMEA2163575) | human gut metagenome | biome: human gut; feature: human-associated habitat; material: faeces | place: Denmark | collected 2008/2010 ...
AATGGTGACCGGCTTTATCCTGATAAGAAATTTCAGATGGAATGTCAGCGCCGATCGCGCTTATTTTTGCTTCCGTAAAAATTTCTTCGGACGGCATGTGAAAAAGTTTGAATTTTAAGGATGTACTTCCTACGTTGCATACTAAAAAAAACATATGTCAGATCCTTTACCATTGATTTAGAAATAGCAGTTAAATATATAAAAGCAAATATCGTGCCAAGTTTAAATCGGGCAAAAAAACGGAAAGAACCGCCAAAAATCAGCAGTTCTTTTACAATGTGTGACGGAAATTGTCGTCACAGTGTAGGTGAAATCCAACAGCATTACTGGATCTCGTACTTCTTCATTTTATCATAGAGAATCGTGCGATCGACGCCAAGAAGCTTTGCGGCCTGCGATTTGTTTCCTTTTGACAGCAGCAGGGCCTTCTTGATTTCTTCAATTTCAGCATGGGCGCGTACCTGTTCAAGCGTAAGAATCTCCGGACCGTTTAACGCAGTCTCAACTTCCTGCACGTTATTTTGGCTCATGCGTTCCTTGATTTGCCTGAAGTGCTCATATTCCAACATTCCAGCACCGCGGATGAAGCAGGCGCGTTCTACATTGTGCCTCAGTTCTCTGACATTGCCCGGCCAGTCATACTGTATGAGAAGATCCAGCGCTTTCGGACTGATATCTACAATACTGAGACCGTTTTCACGATTGGTTTTATCAATAAAATAGCGGCAAAGCGGACGAATGTCTTCTTTTCGCTCTCGCAGAGGCGGAATATAGAGCTCAATGACATTGATGCGGTAATACAGGTCTTGGCGGAACTTCTGCTGCTTGATCAATTCATGGATGTTCTGATTGGTTGTGCAGATAATGCGGGCATTAAACGGAATGGTCTTGAGACCGCCGACCTTTTCAAATTCTTTCTCTTGAATCGCGCGAAGAAGTTTTGCTTGGAGATGAAACGGCATATCGCCGATTTCATCGAGCAAAAGTGTTCCGTTTTGTGCATATTCAAATTTACCGACCTTTCCGGTGGAAAGAGCGCCTGAAAAGGCCCCTTGCTCGTAGCCGAAAAGCTCCGACTCCAACAACTCGTTCGGAATTGCCGCACAGTTGATCTTTACAAAGTTGTGCTTGCTTTTGTTGCTGAATTCATGGATGGCGCTAGCAAAGACCTCTTTGCCGGTACCGGTTTCACCGTAAATCAGTACGCTGGCATCGGTGGCGGCGATTCGCTTCAGAGTTTCAAAACTTTCTTTGAACTTCCTGTTTTGCGTGATAATATCTTCAAAATTGTATTTTGAAAGCAGACGCATTTTCTTTTGACGGTGTGAGTTGTCCGTCAGCTCTACTGAAAGCGTCATGCAGCCCAAAACACCTGTCTCGTTAATCAGCGGATAGGAGGAATTGAGCGACTTTCTCGGTACTCCGTTTACCTCAAAAAGCTGAAGCTCGTTTAGAATCGGCTTTTTCTGGTCGATTGCGCGGAAGGTCGTGAAATCATCGCGCTTAAAGAACGGATACAGTTCGTAAATCGACCGGCCTACAGCTTCTTCATCACGAATCATATTGATTTGGTCGTTATAGTCCTGGTAATACAGAACCTTTCCGCGGACATCGCAGATCAGAACGGAGTCGGACTGGTTAAATAATTCCGCAAAAACTTTATCGGTCTGAGCCATCTTATCACCCTCACTTTCGGTATATCCATTCATCTGTTTTTTCAAAAAAACATTTACAAAAATCTTAACACTTAATTTGCAAAAAATCAATACAAATTGTTAAAAAATAATACAAACAGTCTAAAAAACATACAATAGATTGTATGTGTAAAAATGCATAATTACCCGAAAAAGACATCCACGCAAAAAAAAGGAAGCAGTCATTTCAAGGCTTTCGGGTTTTGAAGGGAAAAACAGTAATTTACTTGGCACGATACTTGCTCTATCTACAAGCAAAAGATGCATCAAAAATTATTTCCGGGAGGGACAAAAATCATGGAAAAATTAAAATATGGACTTTTAGGGTTAAATTATGACACAGAGGCCGGAAGAGGATGGCCCGGCGCAAGATACGCTCCCGACAGCATAAGAAGAGCGATGTCGGGAATTATGAACCGAATGGAGGACGGATTCCTTTTCGATGTAAACAACAACAGACTTGTTGACTACAATAAAATTGACTTTAAGGATTTCGGAAATTGTGATAATATTGTTCATTATGAGCACTATCAAGGGCTGAAGGATATGGCGGAAGAAATCAAGAAGGTCATGGCGGAAGGCTACAAGCCGATTTTGCTGGGCGGCGACCATTCTGTAACAAACGCGGGATTTATGGCGCTGCATGATGTGGCAGACGGAAGAATCGGCATCATCGACTTCGACGCGCACCTGGACATCAAGGTAGATTCCCCGGTACAGGGAAGATTCTCCGGTTCCAGTGAAATCAGAAGAGCGACGGAAATGGAAAAATACGATGCGCACAACATCGTGGAAATCGGTCCGAGAGGCTACAACTATCCGGAACACTACCACTTCATCAAGGACAGCGGTCTTACCATTTTCACAGCGAGAGATGTATATAAGCTCGGAGTGGAAGAAATCGCAAAGCGTACGATTGAGACAGTAAGAAAGAATACAGACTATGTTTATATGACAGTTGACATTGACGCTTTGGATATGGCATATGCGCTCGGATCCGGAGGACAGGAACCGGCAGGATTGAACCACTTCCAGCTGTCAGACTTAATCAAGGCATTCGCGCCTTATGTCGATGTGGTTGACTTCGTCGAAGTAAATCCGATGACAGATCACAGAGAGCTGACCAGCCATGTATGCGCAAACCTCGTTTTGGACTACATTGCAGCAGCTTATTACGAAAAGTTTGAAAAATAAAAAATAAAAGGCTCACATAAAGGAGAACATAAAAAGAAAGTAGGTTTACAGATGAAGACTGTATTAAAGATTAACAATTTCATAGTTAAGGCAGAGCAGGTCATCATCGCAGCCGGAATATTGATCGTTTCACTTGTTTTGATTGGAAATGTACTCGGAAGACTATTCTTCAGGAAAGGCATCTATGCAACCGAGGAAATCGGACAATACTGCATTTACGCAATCACCTTCATCGGTCTGAGCTATGCGGTAACGACAGGAAAACATATCAATATGCTCGGGCTGTTCGATATGGCACCGAAAAAATTCCGGAAAATTGACGCATTTATCATTTCAGGAGTGACGGCAGCTACCATGGGCGTACTTACGGGAATATCCTTTAAATATGTCTCCACGCTGAAACTCATAGGCAAAGTATCCATCAACCTGCAGGTGCCGACCTATCTGGTGGTTGCGGTAATTGCCTTCGGATTCCTGTTTGCAACGCTGCAGTATATTCTGATATTTATTAAAAATCTGCAAAGCGACGAAATTTATTTAGGGCTCGAAAATCCATATGTGCCTGATTTCAGAAGGGAGGAAAAGAAAAAATGATTGTAGTATTGGTTGGAATCATGTTTGCTTGTCTCCTTTTGGGATTTCCGATGTTTATGTGCATGATTCTGAGTTCGACAGTTGTTATCTTCGCATATCTTGATAGTATGCAGTCGACGACCATCATTCAGCAGCTCATGTCGGGCGTAGATTCCTTCGCTCTTCTGGCAATTCCGCTTTTCATCTTTGCAGCGGACATCATGAGCGCAGGACATACAGCAAGAAGACTGATTGAATTCGTAAAGGCCTTCATCGGACATATTTATGGAGGATTAGGCGTAACGATGGCAGGAACCTGTACGCTGTTCGGCGCAATTTCAGGCTCCACGCAGGCAACGGTAGTAGCAATCGGCAAAACCATGCGTCCGATGATGCTGGAATCCGGCTACAAAGAATCCAATGTTGACGGACTGATTATCTCGGCAGCCAACATTGCGGCTTTAATCCCGCCAAGCGTAACGATGATTATGTACAGCGTAGTAACGGGTGCTTCCGTCGGTGAAATGTTCATTGCGGGCATCGCTCCGGGCATACTGCTCTTCATAGTATTTTCGATTTATCAATATTTGAGCGCGAGAAAGAACAAGCTTCCACGCTCCGAAAAGACAACCTGGGCGCAAAAAGGACAGGCGACGCTCCGTGCGCTGCTTCCGCTGGGATTTCCGGTTATCATTGTAGGAAGCATTTACACAGGAAAGGCAAGTCCGACAGAGGCTGCGGCAATCTCCGTATTATATGCGGCTTTGCTGGAAATGGTTGTTTACCGCACGGTAAAGATTAAGGACCTCGGCAAAATTGCTTTGTCCACAGGTGCGGTTACGGCAACGCTGTTCATCCTGCTCGCAAGCGGACAGATTTTCTCACTCGTGCTTACATATGCGAATGTGCCGCAGATGATTGCAACAGGCGTTTTGGGTGCAAACCCATCCATGACGACGATTCTGCTTTGGGTAACGATTTTCTTCTTCATCGCAGGAATGTTCGTCGACCCGCTGATTGCGGTAGTTGTAGTAACGCCGATTTTCTACGGCCCGGCGATGGCGGCCGGAATCGACCCGATCTGGCTCGGAATCATCATTACGATTCAGTGTATACTCGGAGCGATCTCACCGCCGTTTGGATGCAACATCTTTACAGCCTGCGCTGCATTTGATGTTCCATATATGAGGGTAGTAAAGGGACTGCCGGTATACATGCTCATTATGATAGCATTATCGGTAATACTGATTTTCTTCCCGCAAATTATCACATTCTATCGGTTATTTTAATGCAGAGTCTATAGGACTAGGAGAAAGGATGAAGACATGAAAAAGAAATTATTATTACTTGCAGTATCGTTAATCGCTGTAATGCTTGTTTTCGCAGGATGCGGAGGCAATGATGACTCTCAAACAGAGGGGCAGACCGAAGTATGGAAACTGGCTCACACAGAATCCACCGGAACAATGTACGACAATTACGCACATCATTTTGCTGACTTGATTTCCGAAAAATCAAACGGTCGCATTTCGGTTGAAATTTATCCGGTAGGTCAGCTTGGAGATACGGCAACTCAGGTTGAACTTTTGATGAATAACGGTATTCAGTTCGGAATGTTTGCTGCAGGCGATGTAGGCGATATGTTCCCTGCAACTCAGGCATTGGCATTGAACTTTGTATTCTCAGATAACGATGATGTGAATAATGCAGTATTGACACAGGGTGAAGCAACAAAATACCTTGATACGCTTTTCGAAGAAAAGAATCTGATCACGTATGACTGGCTCAGCCTCGGCAACATGCAGTGGACAAGCAACAAGCCGCTTCACTCGCTGAGCGATTTCAAGGGCTTCAAAATGAGAATCATGGCATCCCCGATTATCGCTGCAAACTATGAAGCACTCGGCGCAAGCCCTACACCGATGGCATTTACGGAAACTTACTCCGGTCTTCAGCTTAAGACGGTAGAAGGAACCGAGCAGCCTCTGAACGCTATTCAGGAAATGAAGTTCTATGAAGTTCAGGACTATATCACAATGTCCAATCACGCACAGATGGCATCCTTCATATCCATGAATGCGGATTTCTATAACGGTCTTTCCGACGAAGATAAAGCGCTTTTGGAAGAAATCAAGCCGGAAATGGAAAGCTTCGCAGCAGAGAACCTGCAGCAGCTTTTAACTGAAAAGTTTGACGCTATTAAGGAAGCAAAACCGGAAATCAAGGTTGAGGAACTGACAGAAGAAGAAAGACAGGCATTCATTGACGCAAGCCTTCCGGTAAGAGACCGCATCGAAGAATTCGGCGGCAAGGAAGCAAAGAAAGTTTTAGACCTCCTGCTTGCAGATGTTGAAAAATACGAGAAAGAAAGGTAAAGAACATGCGCAGACTCAGACAGAATGTGGATGTGCCGCTTAGTGCGGTAACGCATGATATCAATCAGATCAAAAAAGAATATTCATTTTATAAGGGAAGCGCTATTGTAAAAGCATTGAAGAAAAATTTTTTTGATGCATACTATGTGGAAAACAAGAGTGAAGCAGCAAAGTTGTTACATCAGCTGATTCCGGACAACAGCGTCATTGGAGTCGGCGATTCCCATTCCTTCTACGAACTCGATATGGAAAGCGAGTTGAAAACAAGAGGGTGCAAGCTGATTCCCAATGTTGCGGCGTTAAACCTGCATAGCTACAACAGCGATGAGTATGGATATGTAAAGGCACCGACCAGAGAGCAGGCGAGAGATATTTTAGCAGACTATTTGACCAGTGATGTATTTGTTTTAAGCGCCAATGCGATTACGATGGAAGGCGAAATCATAAATGTAGATGGTGTCGGCAACAGAATCGCAGGCAGTTTATACGGTGCGGATCGAATTATTATGGTTGTTGGAATCAATAAAATCGTAAGAGATGAAGAAAGCGGCCGTAAGCGTATTGCCGATATCGCAGCACCCATGAATAAGGTTAAATATGGTGAGAAATGTCCGGGTCTTGTAGCAGGAAGATGTGTAAGCTGCAGAGGAGAGGATCGTTTTTGCAATATTACAACAATCATTCACAAAAAGCCGATAGAATCTGATTTCCATGTCATAATCGTTGGAGAAGAGCTGGGATTTTAAAATAAAGTATTTTTAATACAGAGTCAAACCATCACCGGTAAAACCGCCCGATGCTTTACGCAGAGGGCGGTTTTTGAGTATGACGAGATGGTGGACAGAGCAAGTCTTTACTTTTCTGTATTCAGCGGCCGGATTTTCATCGCAGCTGAAAGCTGCTCAAGATGTGAGAATTTTTTGTAGTCCAGACCGGTCAATTCATGTATTTTATCCAGACGATAACGAATCGTGTTTTTATGCTGACCTAACGATTCGGCAGCGGCAGGCAAATTACAGTCGACATGAAGATAGGTCTGCAGCGTTTCCATCAAGGTACTGGTATTTTCAATATCATAATCCTCAACCGGAGAAAGAATGTCTTTCGCATAACGCTGCATTTCCCGACTGGAAGCGAAAGGATAAAGAATCCGGCGTATCCCGAGCTCGGTGTACTTGATAAATGGTTGTCCGTCGGCATCTGCGATATCGGCGGCATAAAGGCTTTCCTGCAGACTCATTTTATACTCTTCAAGACGCAGATGATATTGACTGATGCCGCAGCTGCTGTAGGAATCTTGCTGAAGCAGCACATCCAGAATGTGCTGAAAAAGAACGTCGGTATAGACAGAAGCGATATTTTCCTGCGAATGCGTGTAGAAAAGTCCATATTCACTTAAAAGCAAAAAATTTCCGGGCACATTTAGGCTGCTTGCTGCAAATCTCTTATCATACGTGTCAAAATCTGCATTTGACAGCTGATCGCCAAATTTTATATATAAGTTAAAAAATTGATTAGCGCAGGAAGGAGAAAGCTGTTTGACCTGTGCTGCGATTTCGTTTTCGGAAAGGTCACCGGACAAAATATGCGCCAGCTTTTTCTGAGAAAAGCGCGCATCCTGCAAAAGTTCACAATGGCGGCTCACCTCATATATAATGTTTTCGATGTAAATATCCTGCGCTTCCAGCAAAAAAACAGGAAAGTTTTTTGAATCTGCATAGCGGAGAAGCGACTCATGAATCGGCAGACGAAAGACATTCTTAATGACCAGCCCGCTGACATTTTTGGAAACAAGATGCTTGACGGCATCCAACAGGCTAAAGGGATTATTCTTTGCATATAAAAATGTTGAAATTACTAACTGATTTTCGCGAAAATTCGTATGCATATATTTGTCTTTTAGTACAGATTCCATTTCATAATCTAAAATTCCGGCACTTGTAACAGTTCGCGACATACCTCCTGCTCCAGCTATTAGTTTTAAACCATTTTCAAAGGTTTTATAAAAGTCTGAAACTGTATAATTCATAATGTAACCCTCCTATTTACAAACAGTATATCGCATAAAAAATAAAATGTATAGTATTTTTATCTAAAAAAGTAAACTCAAATATGTTTTTTTATACATAAATATAAAGTGGAATGAAAAGAAAACACATGGCATAATGAAACCATACAAAACAGATGAAAAGGAGAAGCAGGCGATGAAGATAAGAGTATTGAGCAGAGATAATCTGGCAGAAGTATTAGACTTGTCAAGTGTTATTGAAGGCGTAGAGGCTGTTTATCAAGCTAAGGCACAGGGAAAGGCAGTTGCTTGGCCGCTGGTGGAATACAAGTTTGAAAATGGCGGAATCATGGATATTCGTTCCGGCGGAGTTTTCGGCGATGTGGGTATCCACGGTGCAAAGCTGTTGAATAACTTTCCTAAAAATGCGGAAGAAAATTTACCGGTATTTACAGGAATACTGATGGCGTTTGATTCACGAACAGGGCTTCCGATTGGCGTTATGGATGCTTCTTATATCACCAGTCTTAGGACAGGAGCAGCAGCGGCAATCGGGGCAGCCACGCTGGCAAAAGCAGATAGTGAGACCTTGCTTTTAGTCGGTGCCGGAAGGCAGGCGATTTACCTTTTAGGGGCAACACTGCTAAAAATGCCCCGGTTAAGACATGTAATTGTTGCAGACCCGATTGATTATGAAAATGCCGTTCATTTCGCTGAAACTATAGAAAACCGTCTGAAAGAAGAGCTTGGAATTGAGACAGATGCCGTTTTTGAGGCGACGAATGACTTGAAAGCGGCAACAGGGAAGAGCGACGTGATTTTGACGATAACGCGAAGCACTAAACCACTGATTATGCGGGAATGGGTAAAGCCCGGGACGCATCTTTCCTGTATCGGAGCAGACATGGTCGGAAAAGAAGAAATCGACCCGGAAATTTTCCGGACGGCAAGGGCCTTTGCAGATGATACAGTGCAGTGCTGCACGGTTGGCGAAATGGAGATACCTGCAAAAATGGGCATTGTCTCAAAGGACAGCATATGCGGAGAAATCGGACAGGTATTAAACGGACAGATACCGGGCAGAACTTCGGAAGAGGACATTACCATATTCGACGCAACAGGTCTTGCTGCTTTGGACCTTGTTACGGCGAAGGTTGCTGTCAAACTTGCAGAAGAAAAGAATATGGGAAGCATAGCGGAAATTTAGGAGGAAACATAATGAAAATAGATGATTTTGTATTGGAAAACTGGCTGAATCCGGCTTGTGACAGCGAAAAAAACCGCATTTATCTGGGCGGAAGCTGTGTGTCGCCGATTACAGTAAAAGAGCTGTTTGAACTGACCGGAGAAAGCATGGAAAGCTTTATGAAGGAACTCTCGGAGATGAACCTGGGATACGGGCGTTTTGAGGGGACTCCGCGGACGCGTAAGGCGATTTCAGGGCTTTACAAAGAAGTAAAAGCAGAAGAAGTTATCTTGGTACATGGCGGAACCGGGGCAAACAATACGGTTGTTTTCACACTTTTGGATCCGTCGGACAACATTATTTCCATCATGCCCAACTACCAGCAGTTTCATTCTATTCCAAAGTCCATGGGCGTAGAGGTACGAGACGTCCATTTAAAGGCTGAACAAGGATATAAGCTTGATTTAGCGGAAGTTCGCAATGCCGTGGATGAAAACACGAAAGCAATCATGTTTACCAACCCGAACAATCCAACCGGATCGCTGCTTGAACTTTCTGAGATGGAAGAACTGATTGAAATCGCAAAATCAAAGAATGCGTGGATTGTCTGCGACGAAATGTATCGGGGACTGAAGGAAGAATATATGCCTTCTTTTGCCGATTTGTATGACAAAGCGATTGTTACCTGCAGTTCATCGAAAATTTATTCTATGGCAGGAACTCGAGTTGGCTGGATCATTTGCAAGGATGAAAAAATGCGTCAGCAGATTTTTAACCGCCGTTCATATGACTCGATTTGTGGGGGCGTATTTGATGAGTGGATTTTTGCGATTGCGCTGGAACATGTGGACAAAATTTTTGAACGCAGCAGAGAAATCGTCAACACAAATAAAGCTGTCATTGACAAATGGCTGAATGGACACAAATATCTGCGTCAATATGCGGAGGCCTATGGAACCACTTATCTGATTCATTACGATTTGGAAACGGATGCGGAAACCTTCTGCAACGGACTTTTGGATGAGAAAGGGGTACTTGTCTGCCACGGAGACTGTTTCTATATGCCGCATACTTTCAGAATGACTCTTTCACATGGGGAAGACCTTGAAAAAGGCTTAGCTTTGATAGACGAATATCTGGAAGAAGTTGCGGAAAGAGAAAAGACGCAGAAATAAGTATTAAAAAAAGAGCTGAACAAAAGGCGCTTACGAATATATTTGAACATCATACTAAAAAGAGTTTCTTTACTTGGGAGAAGGCTTGAAGAATTGGATATTTGTGATATAATGGCACTTGTAAAATAGTAGGAGAATATAAGTTATATGAAGAAACTTACTTGGACTTTAAATGCCGGATATGGCGGGATTCACGCCACATACTGGATGTTTTACGGGGTTTCGAACAGCTTTGCTTCGGCATTTCTGCTGCCGAGGGGATATTCGAATGCCGAAATCGGAGTTATACTTGCCGCGGCGAGCATCATCGCGGTGTTTTTGCAGCCGATCATGGCAGACTTCGTAGACCGATCCCGCAAAATATCGCTCATCGGAATGTCGCAGCTTTGCACGATTCTGCTCATGGTGCTTGAGGCGGTTCTGTTTGTAACGGAGCACAAATCTCTGGGACTTTATGTTGTCTTTATCATGATTGTTGCTTGGATGACGGCACTGCAGCCGCTGTTCAATTCCCTATCCTTTAAGCTTGAGGAGAGCGGCGTACATATTAATTTCGGCGTGTGCAGGAGTCTGGGTTCCCTCGGATATTCCCTTCTCTGTGCTTTCCTGGGCACTTTGGTTGAGAAAATGGGCTCGGAAGTGCTTCCGGTAACGGGTGAAATGACGCTTGCGGCACTTTTGATTACTCTGATTATCGTAAAGAGAACTTTTGATAAGGCATGTGCACAGCGCGGAATCACAGAAAAAGAAGAAAGAGAAGCCGAACATGAGGCGCTTGAAGAAGTTCGTGACGAAATCAACCTTTGGCGGTTCATTCGGGAAAACAAGCTTTTTCTTGTTTTGAATCTGGGGGTTGTGGGCATATACTTCAGCAATGCCGTATTGAACAGCTTCATGCTGCAGATTGTAAACGATGTCGGCGGCACGAGTGAAGATATGGGAAGAGTGCTTTCCCTTATGGCATTTCTTGAAATACCGGCGTTGTTCTTCTTTGACAACGTGAGAGCACGCTTTTCGTGCGGCAGCATACTGAAAGTTGCCGCTGTATGTTTCGGCGTGAAAGTCGGACTGATATACCTTGCGAAATCAATGTGGCTCATCTATGCGGCGCATGTTTTTCAGACCTTCGGCTTTGGATTGTTTCTTCCGGCGATGGTCGTGTTCATAGATGAAACGATGCGAAAAGGCGAAGCCGTAAAGGGACAGGCACTCTTCACGGTTATGACAACGGTTTCGGCAATGATTGCTTCGGTTCTGGGCGGGGTTCTGATTGACACAAGCGGTGCGAAATTCATGCTTCTTGTTTCGACAATTATAACGGCCGTGGGCGCCGCAGTCGTAATCATGGCAGTAAATAAAACTGAAATAAATAACAAAACCACCTCATAAAATATCGTGAGGTGATTTTTTATGGGCAGATTTTTAAGCAAAAAAAAGCTTGTTGCCGGCGGGGTCGTACTCATGAGCACCGTTGCGCTTGTTTTTACGGTTTTGACATTACAAGGAATCTTGGCACTCGGTTCGGGGCAAGAGCGGACGCAGGATGATGCCGTGGGCGAAGAGGAAAAGGCAATCCGGACGGCGGCAGACGGCAATTGGGGGCTTTCCTTCCAAAACAAAGGCTCTGCACCGACGGCGAATGCCACAAGCGAATATTTAAAAAAATACAATGCATATTACATAGGGAATGAGAAGAGCAAGGAAAAGACGATTTACCTGACATTTGATGCGGGTTACGAGAACGGCTATACCACAGTGCTTCTGGATGTGTTAAAAGAAGAAAAAGTCCCGGCGGCTTTCTTTGTTGTGGGAAATTTCATCGAGGAAAATCCGGAACTTGTCAAACGCATGACCGCAGAAGGGCACATCGTAGGCAACCATACCATGCATCATCCGGA
>ERZ779737.2473-NODE-2473-length-12101-cov-1.984227_pt1 | contig 12101 bp, 6 predicted proteins | sample MGYA00511889_ERZ779737 | MGnify/ENA primary metagenome ERZ779737 (study PRJEB29588, sample SAMEA2163575) | human gut metagenome | biome: human gut; feature: human-associated habitat; material: faeces | place: Denmark | collected 2008/2010 ...
GACGAGGCTTCGCAGATTCCCGTCTGGGACGCGATCGGCGTGATCGCCCGCGGCAGACAGCTCATCGTCGTCGGCGATCCCAGACAGATGCCTCCCACCAGCTTTTTCCAGAAGGGCGAGAACGACGGGGACGAGATTCCCGAGGGGGATGCCGAGGATCTTGAAAGCATTCTGGACGAGTGCATTGCCGCGGGCGTGCATCCGACCTATCTGAACTGGCATTACCGGAGCCGGCACGAATCGCTGATCTCCTTCAGCAACCATTATTACTACGGGGACCGGCTTTTCACCTTTCCGGCCGCACGCGATTCCGAGCGGCTCGGCATCCGTTTTGAGTTTGTTCCGGACGGCGTTTACGACCGCAGGGGATCGCGCACCAACCTCCGCGAAGCCGAGGCGCTGGTCCGCTATGTGTTCGCGCGCCTGGAGAATCCGGAGCTGAAACCGCGCACCATCGGCATTGTCACATTCAGCCAGGCTCAGAAGGAACTGATCGAAGATCTGATGGAGGAGGAACGTGTCAGGCATCCCCGGCTGGAATCCTGCTTCAGCGACCGGAATGAAGAGGGGCTTTTCATCAAGAATCTGGAAAATGTGCAGGGGGACGAACGGGACGTCATTCTGTTCTCCATCGGTTATGCGCCGGATGCGGAAGGAAAGTTCTCCATGAATTTCGGACCGCTGAACCGGCAGGGCGGCGAACGGCGTCTGAATGTGGCGATCACCCGTGCCCGGGAGCAGATCGTCGTGTTTTCCAGCATTCATGCGCACCAGATTGATCTTGCCCGGACCGGCGCGGTCGGCGCGGCGCATCTGAAATATTTCCTCGACTATGCGGAAAAAGGGTTCCGCATTCAGTCGAAGAACACTTCCGCCGAGCCTGCGGAAGGGCTTGCGGATGTCATTGCCGGATTTCTGAACGCAAACGGATTCGCCGTGGAACGCAATGTCGGATGTTCCGACTGCCGGATCGACATTGCCGTGCGCAATCCGGACAGGCCGTCGGAATATCTGCTTGGAATCGAGTGCGACGGAAAAGTCTACGCTTCACAGAAAACCGCCCGCGACCGGGACAGTCTGCGGGCAGGTGTTCTGCAGACACTCGGCTGGCATATTTTCCATGCATGGAGCGTCGACTGGGCATTCGACCGGAAGCGTTCCGAACAGGCGCTTCTGGAACTTCTTGAAAAAATCCGCACTGCGCCTCCCGAGCCTGCTCCTCCGCCTGCGCCGGAGTCTCCGCAGCAGGAAACGTTTGAAAAAAACTCTCCGTCTCCCGCCGTTCCGGAACACCGCGCGGAATACCGGGCCTGGATCAATGACGAAACGCTGGATCAGGAAGCTTTTTACGAACCCGGCAGCAGGGAGCTGATCCGGCGGCAGATCCGTGAAATCATCCGGACCGAGGGACCCGTGTGCGAATCTCTCCTGAAGAAACGGATTGTCAGAGCGTGGGGATTCACACGGACGGGCGACAATATTCTTTCCGTGCTGCATTCCGCCATGTCGCGGGAGTTCGAGGTGACGGAACTCGGACACGACCGGGTTTTCTGGCCCGAAGGCCTGCCGCCATCCGCTTATCGCGACTATCGTGTCTCTCCGGAAGGGAAAAACCGGCGTTCTCTTGAGGAGATTCCGCCGGAGGAGCTGGCGAATGCCATGTATGAGGTGCTGGTTGACTTCCATTCCTGCGAACCGGATACGCTTTACCGGGAAACGGTCAAACTGTTCGGCTTTTCCGCAGTGACGGCGAAGGCGCGGAAATATCTGGATGCCGGTTTCCAGGCCTTGAAGCAGTCCGGCAGGATCTGACGGGAGTCCCGCGTTTGACGGATACGGCTGGCTGGGGAAAGCCGAATCCGTATCCGTCTGTTCCGGCTTCAGCGGATCAATTCCGGCGCGATGAAACAGGGATGGAAAAATTTCGTCTCCAGAGCATCCCGGCGCGCGTCCTGAACCTGCAGGCGAAGGCGTCCTTCCCCGTTCAGCCTGACTTCCGCATGGCATGGCGCGGCTTCCGCATCCAGTTCCGGCGACTCCCAGACAGGCTTTCCGTCCAGAAAGATTCTGAAAACTGCCGCCGTCTCGTTTTTCGGCGCCCTGCGGTTCAGTCCGCAGTCGCAGGAAAAGAGCCGGAATCCCTTTGCGGGGAGGGAGAAATCCAGGAACGCCTTTCGGGTTTCCTGATATCCCGGGGTGAGGTCCGGCAGAAGGGCGAACCCTTTTTCTGCGCCCCGCCCGACATCCAGTGGAACTGGTTGGTCAAACCGGTTTCCCGGAATGAAGTTTTTCTGCGGCATGAAGTTGAACATGCCGTCGCAGTGATATTCCTCCGCTTCCAGTTCGAGCAGGGAAAGAGGGCGGGAGAGCACTTGTCTGCCCTGCGCGGCCAGAAAGAGAGAATACAGAAGATCGGAAAACAGATCCGCGCATTCGGCAACTGTTTCAGACGCATGGCGGCCGGCCTCGTCCCAGTCGTTCTGCAATCCGGCCATCATAATCGGGACAATCGTTCCGACGCTGTGCCGTTTCAGAGTCTGAAGTTTTTTCAGGAGACGCCACTGGATCTCTTCGCGGGAATTTCCGAGGGGTTCCGCCTGATGGAAATGCCGTGGGAAACGGATTTTCGGATTGTTTTCCAGAAAGGTGTGGATGAGATAGCAGTCGCCGTCTTTCTGGAACAGCGGTGCCAGCAGCCGGGGATCGCAGACATGGGCGGCCTGTCCTGTGTCGCCGATGATATGGGACAGGACGCCTGCGAATTTTGCCGCGCGCTCATGGTTCTCTTCCCGGATTGCCGAGACTGCCGAGGCGACCAGAAATTCCAGCACGGGAGGATAGGTCTCCTCCATACGGAGCGTATCGAATGCCGAATGGCAGTTTATTTTGTGGTTTCCGACCGGGATCAGGATGCAGTCCCGCCAGTCTGGATATTTCCGCAGATATTCCGGATCGGATTTCTCGCCCGGCCAGAAAATGTCCGGGAAGCAGGATGCATCCTTTAGAAGTTCCTCCCGAGGCAGCCAGTACTGCCGGGCATCCTCCGGCAGAAAATCAATCGCGTTTTTTCCGATCTGGCGATGCTGCGTTCCATTCATGATGTTTTCTCCTGCTTCGAATGGGAGGCTGTGTCCTGCCGCATATTTTCCCGTTTCGGCGCGGAAGGGAGTTTCATTTTATAAACATGCCGCCCGAAAGGGGGGAACTCGTCATGCAGTCTGCCGTCTGCATTTACGGTGACTTGCCGATTTTCAAAAAGCACCTCCGCTCCGGTGTTCCGGAGCAGTTTTCCGCAGTCAAGGTCCGCCCTGATTTTACGAGTTGCCCGGTTGATGCAGATCAGCAGCAGTTCTCCATTGCGGCGTTTCGGCAGAAAGCGGATGAATTCTTCCGTAGGCGCATCTCCCGCCTTGATTTCATGCGGCTCTTCCTCAAGCGAAAACAGGAATTCCTGGATGGCTTTCAGTTCCGCATTCAGTCTTCGGATTGTCTCCCGCGGATGACGGCTGAACGGCACCCCTGCAAAGTAGGTGAATCCGGTGCAGTGATTCACCAGTGCAATGTAATGCAGGTATGTCAGTTCATCCCGGTCCGGTTCCATGCAGTTGGTTTCGGCTCCTTCCATCCAGGCGAACAGCGGAAGGTTCTCCTCTTTTGCCTCCGCATCCGCCAGTTCCGCCAGACGTTCAAAAGAATAGATCATACTGTGGGTTTGCGGACGGCCTTTGGCGCGCGAGATCAGGGGATAGCGGTCAAAGGACAGAGCATCGGTCATCACGCCTTCTTTCAGCTGGTTGCGCCAGAAGTTGTAGGTCGCGATATTGTCGCTGCGGAAATGCACGACATAGGGATTGACGGCGCGGGCGGCAGCAATGACGTCGGGAACAGCCGGAGAAGCACTTTCATCGATCGGATTTACCGCGATGAGCGACGGATGGGGACTCATCTTCCGGAGAAACTTGAGCGGGTCTTCCGCCCCTGCGCGAATCAGATAGGAATTCATAACCCGGATCTGATTTTCATCGCAGAGTTTCAGAAGCTCATCATTTTTTTGCAGACTCATCCAGTGCCCGACGCAGCTGACATAGTCAAACCCGTTTTCCTTCATGTAATCGACGGCATCTTTCGTGACAGGCGTGATCTGGTAACCATACGGAATAAAAGGGGTTCCGTTCACATACATGACACGGTTGATCCGGTTTATCTTAACCTCATTCGGGCGCGGTTCGCGACGCACCAGCGGGAAAATGCTTTTTGCCAGAGTGGAACCGCCGGGGGTCGTGACGCTTGCTTCAAGGCTGTAGGTATGCGCCCTGTGTCCCCGGACGAGCGGCAGGAAAAAGTCTTTCTGTTTTCCGTCATAGGCGAATTTCCATGTCTTCAGGACCGTCGCGAGGGGAGGGAGACGCAGTTGAAAGATCATTTGCGCCCCCTGCGGGATCTGGAGATCCCGCAATTTCTTCACGCGGATCCTCGCCGTTTTTTCCGAAGTGTAATAGTTGAACTCGGTATATGCCTGAATTGGCGCGGGCACATACTCAATGCCGGAACTTTTTGAATAAATTCTGCCGTCGCCGCGGATCAAAGACAGCGTGCTGCGGATCCGTCTGTCGTCGAATTTGAAATCCGGCAGTGTGACATCGGTGAGTGCTCCCGCCGGAATCACGGAGGAGACCAGTTTGGACTGCAGAGAAGTGCCCGCGTTTTCCGCTTCGCACAAAACCATGCAGCGCACCGGTGTTTTTCCCGGGTTTTTCAGGCGCACCAGCGCACTGTACAAATTGTCCGCGGCACCGGTTGCTTTCCAGCGGCGTGACACGATTTCCGGTTTTGCCGCCGGATGGCTGTTCAGGATCACCGTTCCGAAATTTTCCGGTTCCAGGAATGTGATATGCATCGGCGCCCAGCTCAGGTGTATTTCCGGCCCGGGCGGATAGTTCCGCGCGACATTCATTTTCACGGAATTCAGCACAGCCATTTCCTTCACTTCCGGAAAAATCGACCATGGAATTGCAACCTCGGCATGCCAGGCGCCGTCCGTGAAGGACACGGCGGCCGACCACTCCGCCGGCCAGTTGAATTCATGTTTGAGATGGATGGACCGATGAACCGTTTTTTCCCCGTCCGGGGTCAGCAGAAACTGATAAAACGGAGATCCTGCGCCGAGAAGATCAAGAAAAATTTCTATGCTTTCTCCTTTTCCGCGACTGCCGCGCGGATCGCCGCAGATGAATGCCAGATAGAGATTTTTCCTGTCATGCAGGACCTTGAATTCCGTCGGCGTTTCCGAAGGTGCTCCGAGAATGGTCCGCATGCTTCCCGTTGCGGCTTTGTCCCAGACCGCGCTTTCCAGTTTTCCGTCGATGACCGGAGGCGTTTGAAGCGGTGATCCCGCCATCAATACCGGCGGAGATTGCCTCCGTGATGTTCCGAGATGGATCGGCGGTTGCGGCTCCGTAAATCCGATGTCTTCTTTTGCGGGGACGAAAGGCGTCGGCGTCAATCCTTTTTCCAGTTGTGCCGCATCGGCCCAGAGTTTTCCCTCCTCCAGCGGCTCAATCAGAACGGACAGGCTTTTGTATGGATACTTTTTCAACGGCAGGCTGAAGCGCGTCCATTCCGTTCCGGGGCGGACGGTTTGCGCATGGTATGCTTTGTCCCTTCTGAAATTGACTGCCGCCAGTCTTACTTTCATATTCGGGCGGCTGCTTTTCAAATAAACGGAAAAAACGTAATCAGCGTCCGGTTCGACCTTGGTTCCGGCGCTGCCGATGAAGAACGGCGATTCCACGCGGAGCGAGCGCCTGCCGTGGAACGCGGTTCCCGTGTCGATTACGAATTTCCGTTCCATTTCGGCAATGCGCGACAGGCTCAGTTCCGCGCCGCTTATCCCTGTGGAACGGATTTGTACGCCGCTGGGGGTCCAGTAATCCGGGATGTCCGGGTTTTTTGCATATTCAAAACTCCCGTTCGGGAGCAGGTTTCCTCCGGCAGGATCCGCAAACATGGTGACTGTTCCGGCGATGAATAAAAAGAAAGCGATATGTCCGGCAGACATGAATTCCATTCCTCCTGCATTATTTTAGTTTGATCTGATAAACGTGCCGGGCCAGAGGCGGAAACTCGTCAGTCAGCACACCATCGGTTCCGACGGCGAGTGTCCTGTTCTCAAACTTGACCTCGGCATTTTTCCCCGCCGGAAGACCGCGCAGGGAAGCTCTGACATTCCGCGGTGTCCGGTTGAGCGCCATCACGGTCAGGATCCCCGCCCTCTGTTTCGCCAGAAAGACGATGTCCTTCGATTCGGAAATGACATTTTCCGGATCGTCCTCCGGGGAAAAGAGTTCCTCCTTGAGTTCCCTGAGTTCCGCGTTCAGTTCCCGCATGCGCTTCCATACGGTTTCCGCGCAGGGAAATCCTCCGAAGTAGCAGAATCCAGCCGCCTTGCGGATCAGGCCGAGATAGAATTGATAAGTCAGCTCCTCAGGTGTCGGCTCCTTGGCGAAACGTTCGCCGCTCTGCAGCCAGAGAAAAACCGGTTTGCGTTCCCGTTCCCCGTCACGTTTCATCATTTGCAGACATTGTTCGAGGGAAAAGATGTCTCGTGTCGGCTGGGGGCGTCCCGGCGGCTGCAGAATGAAAGGATAACGGTCGATCGAGATGACATCGCCCGGCATTTCCGCGTTTTTTTCCGCGAAAGCGCGGTGGGTGAAGAAATTGTGATTGATCCAGACCGCCTTTTCCGGAGCTGCCGCCTTGACCGCATCCGCGACGAGACGAACGGAGGGATCGGAGGATTCATCGTTGGGAATCATCCCCGCGAAATTGGAGTATTTCCGGTATTTCCGCACGGTCTGTTCCGGATCCGGGGCATTTTTGCGGGAAAGGTGATAGGCCCATACGGTCAAGCCCAGTTCCTCGCAATCGGCAATGAATTTTTCCCCAGCCGTCTCCGGCGACCAGTGGCTTACAAACATGATGTCTTCAAACCCGCATTGTTTGTAATATGCCAGCTGTTCTTTCCCGAATGGAAGGAATACCAGAACGCCGCACGGGAAAAAAGGTTTTCCGTTCCGATACAGGGTGCGGCTGATTCTGTTGATCCGGATCCCGGTTCCGGGACCGCTTGTTTTCTTCAGGCGGAACGGGGCAGTGGCGGAGCAGAGTATTTTCCGGTCCGTCCCGACGATGTTCAGGCGCAGGGCGAGCCGCCGGTCTTCGGCGCGGAGCGTCCGCGTTTCCATCGGGAAGATCTGGCGTCTTTCTCCGGACAACGGATACCGGCGGACGGACAGCGGATGCCGGGCGTCATCCGGAACGACAAGGGCGAGTTCCACCGCCGCCTTTCCCGTTTTCCTGAGGAATCCGGAATCGAATTCGGCGATCAGGCGGATGTTCTTGTCTTCCGTCGTGTAATGCGGATATTCCGTATAGATTTTTACAGGCAAGGGAAGCTCAAGCTGCTCGCGGATGAAAATTTCCCGGGTTCCATCCGTGCGATTCGCCGCGAGGAGCGCTTCCGCTTTCCGTCCGGAAAGTTTCATGGGGCCGAATGCGACATCCCGTTGTTCGCCTCCATTAAGTTTCTGCACTCCGCTGTGGATTCCTGCTATCCCGTTTTTGTCCGAAACCGCAGCGGAGAGATGAAAGGTTTTCTCTTCCTCCGCGGTGTTGGAAAGGCGGAACTGCAGATGAAACAGCGATTTCAGCGGATCCGTGCATTGCAGCGCGAGAGAGGAGATTTTCAATGCCGAATTTCCGGTTTCCTTCCGCGCAGTGTGCCGCGCGATGGAATTGACATTGGCTGCGCATTGATCGATATTCACGTCATTCGGCAGCTCATATCCGCCGTCCAGCCAGCAGGGCCGGTAAGGAGTGCTTTTCGTGCCGGCTTCCAGCTGCACGGCGTCCAGAAAGACAGGAGACGGACCGAGCGGGCGGACAAAGACGGAAAGAGAGGATGCTCCGCGGCTGTCAAATGTTGTCTCAACCCTTTGCCATTCCCGTGATGCAGCCGCGACGGTTCTGTGAAGAGGGCGTTCAATGGAATCCGCGGTTACGCCGAATTCCACCTTTTCCGCGTCATTGCCTTTCAGAAAAAGGCTGAGCGTGTATTTTCCGTTTTTTCCCGTCCTTACCGGCTGGGCGATGACATGCAGCGGCGAGCGCAGTGAAAGCGATTTTTCCCCGTGGAAAGATTCCTTTCCGTCGTGGAAGAAGCACTTGTGAAACTCCCTGCGTCCCTTTTCCGTGCAGAATCCTGTTTCCATGCCGTTGACCCGGTATCTTCTGCCGCCGCCTCCCCAGGAATCCGGCATTCCGGGATTTGTGGCGTATTCAAAACTGCTGTTCAACAGCAGATTGGCAGAAAGCGGCAGGCGGTACGGCGTGCATTCCAGTTTGAGATTGTGAAGCGTGAACGCCTGGCGGTGGCTGGAAAAGGTGATTGCTCCGGCGCCCGGCGCGGTGCCGAGAATGCGACGTTTTCCGTTGATGCTCAGTGCAAAGATTTTATCATTGCCTTCGAAGATCAGCTGATTCCATTGATTTTCCGGAATGTCTGCCCGGAACGTTTCCTGAAAAAGCGGTTTGGATTTTTTCACGGGAAATGTTGATATGAACTGACTTGCAACCATTCCGGGAGAGAACGAAACACGCCATGTCCCGTATCCGCGGCCGATCGTTACGGAAAATGCGCCGCGCTCCGCATGTTTCAGAGGCAGCAGCCGCAGTTGGAAAGCCATTTTGAAATTTCCGATATTTTTCTGTTTGAGCGAGACGGAACCTGCGTAGGCGGTCGGATTGGAAAGCATGTTGTTTCCCGTTTCCAGAAAATGCTGCTTCGGCGGATCGAACAGTGTGGAGGAATTTTCTGCGGATTTCTGTGCTCCTGAGAGAAGACAGCAGATACCTAGAATGCATGCAGCGGAAAAAAATTTCATGATAGTGTTTTCCGAAGTGGTATGCCTTCTGCCCGGCAGCAGCCGGATTTTTTGAAGATGCGGAAATGGAGAACGTTTTCTGCCCGATGCAGGGAAACGCGATTCCCCGCCGGCATGGCGTCCGGCGACTTTTTCCCCGTTTTCCGCTTTTCTGTTCTGTCTCGTCATTGAAACACGGACCCGTTTATCCGGCGGAATGTTCCAGGTCTGCTTAGTCATAATTTTTCTTTTCATCATTAAGATTGCTCTCCCTGGGGTTTTAATTGCGCGGTTTTTCCCATGCCGCATGGAGATCGAGGAAAATGACATTTCCTCCGCCGTTATGGAGAGTATAAAGTCTGGTGCCGTAATGCAGCGCCTTCAGATCATACGGATAAATATCATACGGATAAGTTTCGGATAAATATCTGGCGGGACTGTCGGAGAAGATCCAGTAGGAGGCCGGCTGCTGAATCATTCCGCGCTTCTGACTTTTCTTGTAAGATACGCCGCTGCTGAAGACTGCGCCGTTTGCCGCATTGGTCTGGTAATTGATATTGTAACCGCCGATCCGTCCGCGGTTGGAGCGGCAGATTGCGTTGCCGCTGGCCGAATAAACCGCCGGAACCCCGAAATATTGAATTCTGATTCCGTATTCCCCGGAAAATATTTTGTTCTCATACCAGTACATGAAAACAGTGTCGTAACTGGATGCCGCCAGCAACCAGTCGCCACTGTCGTCGGAATACATGCTCGACGCATTTCCGAACTGCCTCAGGTTGCTGAGACAGTTGATTGCATCGGCCTTTTCCCGGACGCGGCTCAAAGCCGGCAGCAGCAGACTTGCCAGAATCGCAATAATTGATATAACTGTTAATAATTCGATCAGCGTAAATTTTTTATATCCGCCCTTCCGTTTTCCGATTCCATGGTCCGGCTGCCGCTGCATCGGAAGTGAAAGTGCTTTTTCCCGCAGCATGAAGCGATGCATGCCGCTCCCGTGCATTTTCAGTTCAGATGAGGCACTGAAGAGCATACAGTCTTTTTTCATTCCGGACCTCCCGTCGATGGATTTTTGAGAATGGCGCCCAGCAGGACAATTCTTTCCCGGAGAAACAGCTTGTGCTTCTTCCATTTTTCCGCGATCATATCCACAACCCTGTTTCCGCTTTCATAATACGGATTTACAATTGCCGTCAGGCGCGGCGTATAAAATTCCGCCAGAAGATTGGAGGCGACCACGCCCCCGTCTTTCGGAAAGGTTTTGGAATACCGGGCAAAATATTCCAGAAGTTTCATGGATTCATAACGGAAAAAAGTGATGAAGACCGTATTTTCATTGGATTCCGAAACCATTTTTTTCAATTCCGCCATGTTGCGTTCCAGTCTGTCAAACAGGGTTCCCGAACCATTTTTTTCTTTCAGAAAATCGCGGAAGGCACGCTTCTGCTCTTCGATGTAGCGCAGACCGTTTCCGGAAATGAAAACATAATCGCGGTAAGATTTTCTATACAGGTATTCCAGCAGCTCGCGCATCGTCGCGTAATCATTGAAGGAAACCGTGTCGGCTTCCGGATATTCCCGCTGCGGATTGAGAATGACGAAAGGGATTTTTTCCTCCGCTGCAAAACGGAGCATATGATCCGGGGCTTCATTCCAGAAGATGATTCCGCATGCATTGCGTTCCAGCAGAAAATCCGGAATAGCAGTTGTTCCGGTATCCGTGATGAAGAGAGAGCTGCTGAATCCCAATTTCGCGCACCGTTCCGTGATGCCTGCAAATCCGGGATAAAACAGAGCTTCATGCCGGCGGACCTCTTCGGGGACGATAATTCCAATCGTATTGCTCAAGCGCAGTCCCTTTCGCCATGCGGCGTCCAAAATCCGCTGTTTTGTCGCTTCTCCCGCCAGAGTGGTGGTGGAGGTGTTCCGCATGACATTGGAAACAAGGGCGGTACTGACGCCAAGTTCGCGTGCAATGGAAGAAAAGGATGTTTTCCGCATTGAATTTCCGCCCCGGATTTTTTTTAATTAAACTTTAATTTATTATATTCCGAAAAGGCGGTTTTGTCAAGAGGTCTTTTGAAAAAAACAGAAATCTTTGCTGCAGCAAACGGAAGAGGAGGCGGCGATTTGACGGGAAGGGAAGGAGAGAATGGCGGGGGCTCATGCAAACCCGGAGAAGCGGAAGTCTTGGACCTTTGAAATTCCCGGAAGCCCTGTCGGGTGATGCCTGCTGATCTGGAGAGGAAATATGCGGAGAAACGGAAGCCCGTTTTTTTAAAAACGAAACTCCGTCCGGGCTGTTCGCATCCGGACGGCGGGATTTGCGGACGAGGACTCAGGGCGTCTTCATTTTAATGTTCTTGAATACCACCTCGGATTTCGGTCCTGCGCCCAGGAAGACCTGGAAGGTGTCTGCCGGGCGTTTCCCGTTTTCCACTTTCAGGACCGCTTTCACGCGAGTGAAATCCGCGGAAGTGTTGAACGTATGGCGTTTTGTGAGCACCCAGCCCTTGTTGTTGACATAAATGCCGATCATGGCCGTCCCGGTGCCTTTGGCGTCCGCTTCGATTTCAATTACATCGCCTGCGGAGGTCGGATAATTCGTGTTCAGCGACATTTCAGTATGTTTTGCTCCCGAAGTGAGCTTGACAGCGTTGACTCCGCTGTCCTTCACGAGCTCAATCTTTCCGAGCGGCTTGAAATAGGGGCTGACATTCTGACGCCACTCGGCGGGGATTCCGCCCGGCGTTCCCGTGAGCGGCACATTCTGTTCTCCGCCGGCAAGGGGGAGCAGCAGGGAGGCGAGAAGTCCTGCGAGGATTGCTGTTGTTTTCATTGCATCGAATCCTTTCTTGTTGCTGTTATAGTTACCACGGCGAGGCTTCGGACTCCGGATTGTCCGAATGCAGTGTGATGCTTTCAATTACGACTCGGCGTTCTCCGGCCTTTTTCCACATCCAGAACTCCAGGCTCTGGAAGGCCTCGTTCCGGCTCTTTCCGGGGATATTGAAGGGGAAGATCACGGTTTTGCGTTCTCCCGGAGTCAGGAGAATGGCCTGCCCGTCGCGCGCTTTCCCGTCCGGCGCATGGAATTTCAGTGTCATGGAACAGTTCTTTTCATCCGGATTGAGCAGCTGAACCTTGACCCAGCGATATGGCGCGAGGTCGTCTGCT
>ERZ779737.2475-NODE-2475-length-12098-cov-2.418749_pt1 | contig 12098 bp, 2 predicted proteins | sample MGYA00511889_ERZ779737 | MGnify/ENA primary metagenome ERZ779737 (study PRJEB29588, sample SAMEA2163575) | human gut metagenome | biome: human gut; feature: human-associated habitat; material: faeces | place: Denmark | collected 2008/2010 ...
TACCCTGCAGTGGAACTGTCACGAAGCGACTGAGGGGTTAGCGCTCAAAGCAGTAAATGTAGGGCAGATGCCTTCCGCCTGCGAAATTTGCACTATCTTACGCATATGCACCTTGTAGGGTGCGGCGACTCGACGCACCGCTGCCGCCGACGGCGGCACGAAGTTTTCGCAAAGATTTATTCTATCGACCGTAGCAGCGAACTTCGTTCGCCTGCTTTTGAAGTCTGTATAGGGGTGACGGAGCCGGTTTTTCTGCTTATCTGTGTTGCTTTTTACCCCGATAAATCACTGCCGCAATGCTATGTTACTATACATTATATATAAGCCTTTTCATATAACGGATATGTAAAACAAATATATCCGAAAAAATCCGTTTTTTATGTACTATCGGCAAATAATAGCTTTCTTGTTTCTATAACAAACATTAATATGGTAAATAAACGATATTATTCTTTAATATCATGATTTTTTGTGCATTTTTTGCCCATAAAAAACGGCTATTAATTCCTGATAAACATAAAAACGCCATTTTTAATGGCAATATAAAACAAAAATTACATTTTTCAACATATTTGCCAAATCTGTATTGTTAGCATACTATAAAAAATTAAAAAATCGTTGTGCAAACCATACAAAAATGATTAAAAAATTTTAAACTTATTGACAAAGTGCTGAACAGAGGGTTATTCTTTATATGGGGGATAATCATACCCTCTTGCTTTGTATTGCCCGAACAGAGCAAAATGACTTTGTCGCCAATGTGTTCCGTCAATTTGCGGGAGACGGAATGCTCTGATATATGGTGAAATTTTTAAAATGGAGGTGTAAATTTGAAGAAAATGAAACGCTTGTTAGCAATCATCCTTGCTTCACTGCTCATACTCTCATCGGCTACCGCCGGCGCGAGTGCGTACCAGGCTTATAAGGATGACGCGCTGACAAAGTACGACTTTACTGACACTGCGGTTCTGACCACGGAGCAGTATGCGTCTGCGCTTCTTGACTACGCTGACAAGGCGCTTGCCAAGGCGGACATCACGATGGATCTTTCGATTCTCGGTAAGCTTGATGCGACGTCTATAGACAATGCTCTTTCGAGCGTCTATAAGCTCATCAACGGCAACAGTGGTATCCTCTGGATGGCCGGCGACCTTGGTGATGTCGAAGTTGGCATGCTTGAGAAGCGACGCAGAAGCAACAGCAGTGATGTGGAGGTTATCAAGTCATTGCTTGAGTTCCTTGGACATGACAGCAACAGAAAGATTGTCCGGAAAGTTGTTCTCGGCGGTATCGGTAAGCAGAGACGAGACGGCGGCGTCAGCCTTGGCGTTGCCAACTCGTTCGTAAAGGTCGATCTGAATGTCGAAGTTATGCTCAGAGAGATGATTTGGGGCCTTGCATATCCGAATACGGAATACAACAGCAACACGACTGTCGATACGATGCTTCAGACCATCATTCAGAATGCTCTCGCAGGCGTTAAAGAGATTCCCGAAAGCGTCAGAAATCTCGTTGACCTCAATTCGACAAAGTCAACCTATGACTTCATCGAGGATCTTCTTCAGACAGCTTATAACGATATAGCTGTTCCGATGCTCAATGACCAGACAATGAAGTGGCTCGGTCAGGAGATTGACAAGGATACCACAGATACTCTTGCGGGTCTGTTCAACAGGGACTTCAGGGTTTCGGCCTATACCGTCCCCGCGGGCAGCACTCTCGTAGGCGAGCTCAATAACATTGCCGGCGGCATTGTTAACGGACTTCTGAAGAACTACAACGGTTGGGTCTCGGGTGACAATTCAAAGCTCACCGATAATGTTGTCGCAGTTGCGAGATACATTCTCAAAGAGACCGGCGATTACTTCTTCCCGGATTGGCAGAAGCATATCGCAACACCGGAAGAGATCGATGCTATGAGCAAGGAGGAGCTTATTGCTTACATTGCTCGCTCGGTCATTAACGCATCAGTCGGCTATATGTACATCCCCGAGGATGTTACGACTGTTGTCGGAGTTGCATGGGAGGCTGTTAAGCAGCTCATGGCTCAGTTCCTTCCCGAAAGAGATTACAGCAATTATCCCAAGACTATTGACGGTATTCTTGATATGCTTGCGGATTACATTGCTTACAATGTCAACCCTGGTATCGACCTTAATGCGGGCAGCCTCAAAGAGGCGCTCAATTACGGTTCCGGATTCGAGAGCATGTTGACTACTGCCGTTAAGTGGCTTGCCGCTGACCCGCAGTTCTACACAGGTCTCCTTCCCGACACGACGGTTGATACCTCTAACGGATGGAAAGCACTTGATGATATCTTCTTCAAGCTGTTAGACAAATCTGTTCTTCCCGCAAAGTTTGCCAACAGCGGAAGCGAGACTATCCTCAAGGATATTGTTTATTCTATCCTCAACGGACTGCTCGTTGATCAGGATCTGACCTGCATCTCTGACCTGTTTGTTAAGAATGAGTCCGGCGCATTCGCCAAGCAGACTCTCAAGCAGAGCATCGTGAGACTCGTCACCGACATCCTCAACGCAGTTCTTCCTGGATCGGTAGCAACTAAGTACTATGCCTCACTCAATGACATAGTAAAGAATGAGGCGCTGGGTAAGATAGTCTATGACCTTCTCGGTTGCCTCCGCCCGAATTTTACACTCGGCAAAGACACATTCACAGGTTATGGAGACAAGCTTGTTCCGCCTATCGTCAACATCGTGGCCCAGGTCATGAAGCTCGTCGATAAGTCGAAGTTTGGTCAGATGGAATTCGCAGGTCCGACCAGAGTATCTCCCCCGGAAAAGGGTGATGTGGCTTATTCTGTCACGATCTACAACGGATCGAAGGGTATAAACAGAGGATACACTGACAAGAACGGCACCTTTACACAGGATGCACTTTATCAGTACAGGATCGCGAGCGTTTCGGCAACCGCTTATACTGCAGCGGGAGCCGGCTCCAACGTCGGCGTTTCCGGTGTCAGCGCCGGCGATGTCATCAACGGCGGCGATTCCAAGACGCTTACTGTTTCAAAGCCTGGTGTAACGGATACTGTCGTCGTCCTCACGGTCGGCTATTTCATCCTCACCGAGAACGGCGAATCGCTCACAGGCACTACTCCGCTTTACGCTTCGTTCTATACTTATTATAGTTCCGATGCTCAGGATGATTCCGAGCCCAAGGATATCTCTACGATTACCGGAAAAGTGAGACTTGTTAAGCCTCGCGCCGGATTTATCAACCAGAATGAGACTCTTGATGCGATTAACAATGTTCATGTAAGAATAAACAGAGTTAAGGATGGCGGACATCTGACGAAGTCCACCTATACTCAGAATGCATCCACCTTCAAGGGCAACACAGGTACATTCTTTGAGAATGCCGGTTTCTCGGGCGAAACAGAAAACGGTAATGTTAACATTACCGAAAGTCTTTGGCAGGCAAAATCCGGCGCGGACAGAGCTGCGCTTACTGACGGAACATATACAATTGACTATTCCGTCAGTGCAACAAGAACAGCTTCTATCGGTGGCAAAACCGGTACGGTTACCGGCTCTGTTTCGATTTATGTCTACAACGACTATGAAGTCCCCGCGAAGTATAAGCAGTATTCGGGCGAGCAGCGTCAGCGCGCTAACTACAGCGCAGATGCAGACGCTGAGTGGGCAGCATATCAGTCGGCTCTTATCATGGCAGCCAACTATGCTCTCAGACCGAAACTGAAGGCTAACTTCTCGAACGCTACCTACATGGCTCAGTACAAGATTATCGCTGATAACCTTGACGCAGCTGCGGCAGCACTCGACAAGAAGGTCGTTTCCGCTTCCGTTGATTCGCTCAAGACCGCCGTTGAGGCAGTCCAGGGCGCACCCAATCCGGAAGGCTCCGTCTACTGGGATCAGGGATATAACTTCTTCGGTTACGATGATTTTAATTCCATCTCCTGGAACGGCTGGAAAGAAGCCAGAAATCGTGCTCTCAACCTCTACAACTCGACCATAGCTCCCAAGGAGCCTGTTGCTCCCGAGAAGCCCGGCGATGACGCCACTCTGATCGAGAAGCAGAAGTATGAGAAGGCATATGCACAGTGGCAGACCGACCACGCAGCGTGGAAGACCGCGATTGCCGCTTGGCAGATGCCCACAATATCCGCTATCGATGTTGCTTATGCTGAGCAGCAGATCGAGCTTTGGGGTCCCAGACTTATAAAGCTTAATGCTGTTAAGACGCATCTCGACGCGGCTATAGCAATGTGCACCATCAACCCCGCAGATGCCTCCAAGTATGATGCGGACAGATGGGAAGCATATGCAAAGTCATTTGCTTATGCTCAGAAGGTTTCGACCTCGTTCAACGCCTCTACGACCATGCGCACGCAGGTCAGAGAAGCTATGAACAACCTTATCTACAACTGGAAGCGCCTTATTGCTAACCCCGTTGTCACCGTCACCTTCACCTTTACGGTGAATGGCGTGACTCACGCGGTTCTTACCGGCAACCAGGGCGATCCCGTTGATCTTAGCTCCATCGAAGCTCCTGCCGCACCTGTCGGCATGCACTTCGTCGGTTGGGGCAACGTACCCGCAACGTTTGACGCTGACGCTACATTCGAAGCTCAGTTCGCAAACAACACGGATACAAAGTACACCGTGAATGTTTATAATATGGACACCACCGGCAACTATCCGGCTACTCCCGACAGCACCTATCAGGACGCAGGCGAGACCAATTCTACAGCCGATATCACTGCCGATGCAGTCGCCGCTGAAGGCTTCTCGCTCGATTCGGCAAAGAGCACCCTTACCGGCACCATCGCCGCTGACGGTTCTCTCGTCCTCAGCATTTACTATTCACGCAACCAGTACACCATAACTTATGCTAACACGGATCTCGAACCCGATACATATTATTATGGCGCTACTGTTTCCGCCCGTACTCCCGAGAAGGCTGGCTTTGCTTTCCAGGGTTGGGAGGAAGAGGTTCCCTCCACCATGCCCGCACAGAACATCACTCTTACGGCTAAGTGGAACGAGAATCCCGCAGACTACACCGATTATGACATAGCTGTTGCAGCCGCCAACGCCAAGAAGGCAGAGGCCGACTACAACAAGAAGTACACTGCCGACACCAGAGCTGCCCTTGACACCGCACTTGATGAGGATGTCTCCGGCAAGAAGCTCAGCGAGCAGCATATTGTTGACGCTCAGACAGCGAAGATAAACGCCGCTGTTGCGGGTCTTAAACTCATGACCTACAACGCAGAGTTCTATGTCGACAATGAGCTTTATCGTACCGTCGCCACAGAGGTTGGCGCTCAGATCGTCGCCCCCAAAGCTCCCACCAAGGCAGGCTACACCTTCACAGGTTGGAACCCCGAAGTCGGAGTCATGGGTGTAGAGGATGTTAGATTTGACGCTAAGTTCTCGGCAGGCACCGTCGGCTACAAGGTTGAGACCTATGTCATGGGTCTTGACGGTAACTACGGCGACGCTGCTATCGAGGATAAGTCTGCTACTACCGGCGAGACCGTCTCCGTTACTCCCGAGGCTCGTGAGGGCTTCTCGGTTGCAGCTGAGAGCGTACTTTCCGGCGAAGTCAAGGCTGACGGTAGCCTTGTTCTCAAGGTTTACTACAGCCGCAACCAGTACAAGCTTACTGTTGACGGCAATGTGACCAATGTTTATTACGGCGCAGCCATCAGTGTTTCCGAGCCGGCAGCTCGTGAGGGCTACACCTTCGCCGGTTGGGACAGAGATGTTCCCGAAACCATGCCCGCTTCCGATGTAACTCTTGTTTCCCAGTGGAACGAGAACGACGCTGACTACACCGCTTACAACGCGGCTAAGGCAGCGGCTGAGGCTAAGCAGGCAGAAGCAAACTTCGACAAGACCTACACCGCAGAGTCCAGACAGGCTCTCGCCGATGCCCTTGCGAAGGATGTTTCCGGCAGGAAGTACACACAGCAGGGTGAAGTTGATGCAGCCGCTAAGGCAATCAACGATGCGGTCACAGCTCTTGAGTTCATGACCTACAAAGCTACCTTCTATGTTGACGGCGCTGAATACAAGGTTGTTACTGCGAAGGTCGGCGAGCAGATCGCTAAGCCCGGAGATCCCTCCAAGACAGGTTATGTCTTCACCGGTTGGGATCCCGAGGTCGGAACCATGGGCACTGAGGACCTCACCTTCAATGCTAAGTTCTCCGCAGGCGAAGTTTCTTACACTGTTGAGACCTATGTCATGGGTCTTGACGGTCAGTACGGCGCAGCCGATTCCAAGAACGTTGCAGCAACCACCGGTGCAGAGATAACTCTTACCCCCGACGCCCGCGAGGGCTTCACGGTTGCAGGCGAGAGCGTTCTCACCGGCAAAGTCGAAGCTGACAGCAGCCTTGTTCTCAAGGTTTACTACAGCCGTAATCAGTATAAGCTTACGGTTGACGGTGCAGAATCCATGGTTTACTACGGTGCTGAGCTCAACATCGCAGAGCCCACCAAGGATCACTACACCTTCGCAGGTTGGAACGTCGAAGTTCCTGCCACCATGCCCGCATCCGACCTGACCCTCGTTTCCCAGTGGACCGAGGAAGGCGCTGACTACACTGCATATGATGCAGCAGTCAAGGCCGCTCAGGCGAAGAAGGCTGAGGCGGACTATGACAAGACCTACACAGCAGAGTCCAGAGCGGCTCTCAATGCAGCTCTTGACATAGACGTTGCCGATAAGAAGTATTCCGAGCAGGCTGTTGTCGATGCAGCAACCGCTGCTATAAATGACGCAGTCGCAGGTCTCGAGCGTATGACCTACACCGCTACCTTCTATGTAAACGGCGAAGTTCATGCAACCGTTACCGCGAAGGTCGGCGAGCAGATCATAGCTCCTAAGGATCCGTCTGTCGACGGTTACAACTTCAACGGTTGGGATCCCGCAGTCGGAACCATGGGCACCGAGGACGTCAGATTTGACGCTATCCTTGTTGCCAGCAGCTCCTCCATCATCTCTGTCACTCCGGAGACCCCGAACTACGGCGGCATGCATCAGTATGCAGTCAAGGTTAAGGGCGAGCCTCTGAAGATCAAGATAGTTGACGCAAACGGCAATACCCGCACGTTTGACAGAAACACCTCCATGACAAGCGATGCCAATGCGCTCGGTATCTTGAAGATAGAGAAGACTGAGGATGGCGAGATCTGGACCATCAATGCTAACCTCGCAGAAGGCAAGTTTACTGCCTATGCGAAGATGGCGAAGGAATACTGGGAGAACGATGGCTATGGCTTCACAGTCTCGTTCGATCAGAAGCCCGAGCCTAAGACCGGCGACGTTACCGAAGTTACCTATGACACCCCGAACTACGGCGGCAAGCAGGACTATCGCGTTAAGGTCACCGATAAGGCTGACAAGATCCAGTTCGTCTATGCAAACGGCGGAACCACCACCCTTACAAGACTTGATCCGAGAGTCTCCATCAAGTCTTATGACGCACAGGGCAATGAGGTCTATGCAAACAGCACCAACCTCGCTTATGAGATCTGGACTGTTAACTTCAACCTTCCCGCAGGCAACTATGTTGTCAGAGCGAAGTATGGAAGAAATACATGGAGCGAAGGCCTTGCAGTCAACGTAGTTATCAGCGCTAAGCCGGCAACGGCTGTCAGCGTTACCGAGGTCAATGCCTCTGCTGATTCTGTCGCAGTTACCGTCAACGGCACTGCCAAGAAGGTCAAGATAACCTACGCTTCGGGTGCAACCAGAACTTATGACAGAGATAATGCCAATGTCTCCATCGCTTCTGACGGCGACGGCGAGATCTGGACCATCAATGTTAAGCTCACCGAAGGCGATTACACCGCAACCGCGAAGTACATCGACAACGGCAAGCAGGTCTGGGATACCACCGACTTTGCTTTCACGGTCTAAGGCTGTGAACAAAAACTGAAATCCTGCTCAAAAGACAGGTGAGAAGGGGAGTCGCCCTCGGGCGGCTCCCCCGATTTTTTTGCCCCGAAGTTTACTTGAACTATCTGAAAAAATATGATACAATAGTTGCAGTACAAGTATAATCTTCAGGTTGGTGAAATTTTTATGACTCCGAATATCTCGAAACACACTCTTCAGAGACTGCCGATGTACCTGAGCTATATCCAGGGGCTTCCGGAGGATGCACCGAAAAATATATCCGCTACAACTATCGCCGAAGCGCTTCAGCTCAATGATGTTCAGGTGCGCAAGGATCTCGCGAGTGTCAGCTCGTCCGGCAAGCCGAAGGTCGGTTACAATGTCAAGGATCTTATCGCAGAGCTTGAAGCCTTCCTCGGCTATAACGATATTGATAACGCCGTGATAGTCGGCGCCGGCAGCCTCGGCAAGGCGCTGCTCAACTACAGCGGTTTCAAGGCTTACGGGCTCAATATAATCGCCGCGTTCGATCTCTGCGAAGAGCCGACCGAATTCCAGGGCAAGACGGTATTCCCGATAGCCCAGCTCGGCAGCTTCTGCCGCAAAGTGAATGTGCATATAGGCATCATCACCGTCCCCGCATCGAGCGCGCAGGAGATATGCGATCTGCTTGTTGAAAGCGGCATCCGCGCAATCTGGAACTTTGCTCCGGTTCATCTCGTTGTCCCGGATGGCATACTTGTCCAGAACGAGAATATGGCATCGTCGCTCGCTCTGCTTTCAAACCACCTGCGCGAGCAGATGAAAAAGTAAATATAAACAATCAATCGGCTGTCGAATAAAAACGGCAGCCGATTTTTTGTATCAATATGCGGAAATTTGATGTGTTCATATTAAATTATAAATGCTGGTACGGTAAAAATGTACAAATTTGGATTTGTAGGTGTAAATGCCGATGATAAACGGTTATCACAATATTACAAATCGGCACAATCATGTAGGGACGGATATCATCCGCCCGTGAGATTTGTACTATTCTACTGGCATGTACCCTGCAAATCATATCATGAACGTCGGCGAGCTACCCCCTCAGTCTCAGCTTACGCCGAGTCGGCTCCTCTTGCAGGGTCGCCTAATAGATTCTGCAACAAATCCCAATTTACCTATCTCACAAAGGTACATTTTAAATAATACTTCTCTTGCAACGCATAAATATAAAAAATCCTACCCAACGGAAAACCGTGGGTAGGATTCTTGTTTTGTTATACGCTTCGCCAAACTTTTTATTTTATCGGGACGATAACGAAGCTATATGCAAGCTCCTTGCGTCCGTCAACTGTGTACTGCGGGAGAACGTCGGGGCCGCAGCTGCCGGTGCCCGTGCCTCTGAGGAAGCCGTCAATGTCGATTGCCGTCGTGTTCTCGGAGTGGAGGTCGTCGCGGTGCATCGAGCGCTGCATTAGAGCCTGCGTAAAGTGCCTCGCTGTGAAGCTGAGATCTCTGTCAGGGTTGCAGATCATCAGTCCGACGCCGTCGGCATCCGTGATGCTGAGCTTGCGAACGCCTGTGCGTACTCCGTAATCCTGCGGCTTGATATAGAACTCATCCATATTGTTGACCGTGGTCTTGTATGTGCCGAATGTCGTGTGCTCTCTGAAATCGATCATGTTTTCACTGGGACCGTAGCCGAGATATTCGACGTTCTCGAAGCTCATCGGCATCTCGAACACAAGACCGAAGCGCGGCAGAGCTGCAGCGGCTCTCTGCTGGGATTTCGAGTTGAACACCGCCTCGACTTTTATGCATCCTGCGGCGTCAACAGTGTATTTAAGATTGACCTTTGCAACAACGCCTTTCTTCGAGCGGAGGTTGAAGTCAACGGTGAATTTCGCCGAGTGCTTGGCCGAGGAGAAGTTCACTGAATGCGGAATAGCTTTTATGTCGTCATATCCGGCCTGTTCCCACTTCGCGATGATAACTCTGTCGTTGTCGAGCATCGCGCGGAAGATGTTCGGGATGAAGCCCTTGTGCGAGGCGGGGGACTGGTTAATGAGCTCCTTTTCGCCGAGCTTGTATGACGCTATCTCGCCGGTCTTGAGGTCGAATTTCATCGAGCCGCCGTCAAAGCTGACTTTTGCGGAGTTTCTGCCCTCTTTGCACTCCAATTTGCTGCCGGTCGGCAGAGCGACTTTCTTGTGCTCTTTCTTTATTATAACCTGCTCGCGCGCGAGGAAAGCGTCGCCGTCGAAATATTCAAAGTTCATACGGCAGTCGCAGCCGGCGGGGATCTTTGTTTTGAATGTCACCTTTTCGCTCTTGCAGGGCGCAATGTCGAGCGAGAAACGCTCCCTCTCTTCGCCCTCAATGCCGTCAACAGTCATCGAGCGGACGATTGTGATATATCCCGAACTGCGGAAGCGGTTTGTGTTCGTGAAAGTGAAGCTGCCGTCGCGGTTGTATTTTGCTCTGACGGGGCGATAGACCGCCTGCATCTCAAGCGCGCCGCTCGAAGGCGTACGGTCGGGATGAACAAGACCGTCAACGCAGAAGTTGCCGTCGTGTTTCTTCTCGCCGTGGTCGCCGCCGTAGGTGTATTCATACGGACCATCTGCGTGATATACCGCGTGATCTGCCCATTCCCAGATGCAGCCGCCCATGAGATTGTCGTATTTGTAGAAGCTGTCCCAGTATTCCTCCATCGCACCGGGGCCGAAGCCCATCGCGTGGACATATTCGCAAAGGAAGTAGGGCTTCGTCTTGTACCATTTACCACTCTGTGTGCCCATGCCGACGCGCTCAACCTGCGCGTGTGTCGGGTACATGTCGGAAACTACATCGTAAGCCTTGCGCAGAGTGTGAATAACGCCCTCATAGTGGACGGGAATTTCCGGGCAGGTCTCGTGCAGATAATCGTAGCAGACATCCTGGCATGCATAGCCGCCCGCCTCGTTGCCGAGCGACCACATCGTGATGCAAGGGTGACTCCTGTCGCGGTAATACATTCTCTTGACCCTGTCGAGGTATCTCGGAGCCCACTTGAGATCGTGGCTTATCTTGTTTATATCATTGTGCGGAGCGAAAAATGCGCCGTGAGTTTCAATATCCGCCTCGTCGACTATATAAAGACCGTATGTGTCGGCAAGAGCTATCAGACACGGATCTGGGGGATAGTGCGAGGTGCGTATTGCGTTGCCGTTATACTCTTTGATGAGTTTTACATCTTTTTCATAGTCGTCAAAGGTCATGACATAGCCGGTTTTGCCGTTTGTGTCGTGATGATTAACGCCCTTGAACTTGATAACCTGTCCGTTGAATGTAAAGGTGTTACCCTTTATCTCCACTGTTTTGAAGCCCGTGATGTTTCTGAGCGTCATGAGCTCCTCACCGTTCTTATACAGTGTTATATAAGCGTTGTAGACGGTCGGAATCTCCGCATTCCACTCGGTTACATCAAGATCGTCAAATGTCATGTATGTAAGGCGTTCTGCCTTTACAGTCTCTCCGGCGATAACCTTGCCGTCTTTTTCGAGCGAGAGGGCGACTTCGCAGCCGTTGAGTTTGCCTTCGAGTGTGATTTCGACATCCATCGTCCATTTTCCGTCTGCCTTGCGCGGGCGGATATAGTAATCATTTATGTAGACTGCCGGAAGCCTGTAGAGAAGCACGTCGCGGAATATTCCGTTCTCACGGAACATGTCCTGACATTCGAGATAAGTGCCGGAGCACCATTTGTGAACGACCGCGAGCAGCTCGTTCGTGCCCTCGTATATAAATTCCGAAATGTCGAACTCCGCCGAATTGTGCGCGCCCTCGCTGTAGCCGACATATATTCCGTTGACGTAGAGGTCAACGCACGAAACAACGCCGAGAAAGCTCAGAATATGAACATCGTCGGAATTTGTCACTTCGAAAGTCTTGCGGTAGATTCCGGCGGACATATGCTCGGGTACGTTCGGGTTGGGCAGGTCGAACTCGTAGGGGCAGTTGAGATAGACCGGCGGTTCGTAGCCGGTGCGCTGCCATGCCGAGGGAACATGTATCTTGTCGAACTCAACGCCTGATGCATCGAACACTTCGGGAATGAGCGAGATATCGTTGTAATATTTGAAATCCCACTCGCCGGAGAGAACCTCGACAAGGTCGGAGTCCGTGCGCTCATGTTTGAGATCGACGGCGCAAAGCTTCTCCTTTTTTGAATAC
>ERZ779737.2476-NODE-2476-length-12093-cov-2.312261_pt1 | contig 12093 bp, 14 predicted proteins | sample MGYA00511889_ERZ779737 | MGnify/ENA primary metagenome ERZ779737 (study PRJEB29588, sample SAMEA2163575) | human gut metagenome | biome: human gut; feature: human-associated habitat; material: faeces | place: Denmark | collected 2008/2010 ...
TATGGGGCGGCGAGGACCGACGCCCGCCGCTGGCCACGATGATAGCCCTGTCTATGGGTTGCCTTGTATTGGCCTGGGCTCCGGGCAACTGGCAACGCATGGCCGCCAACGATGCCTCGGGCGGAGGGCTGCTTACGGGGCTTGAAATGCTGGGGCGTCTGCCGGCTCTATGGTTCTTCGCGATCATGGCCGTATTCACTGCCGTGCGCAACGGCATACGCGGATTATGGCATACCCTCGGCACAATGCCTGTGGTATCCTTAGCACTGGCCTTGGCTATACTGATGTCGATAGCCGTACATACGGGACAGCGGTCTCTCACGCCGGTAGCCCTATTTGCGGTGATGGCCGGACTGCGATTGCTCGAACCGATAATACCTACGCACGACACCCGAGGCACGCGCCTCGCCGCCATAGTCCTGCCGGCCGTAGTGACGGCGCATCAAGCATGGGTCACCATTGAGCATGTGCGCCGGTACGAACAGATAGGCAATGTCATCGAATACGCACGCGAAGCGCAACGCGGCAAAGCGCCGGCGCCGACAAAAAACATTCGGATACATTACAACTGGACCGAGCCGCCGAGGCTGGGGCGCAGATACGTGTACGACCAACCGCCTACGCGATTTGCCACCGAATACCAGTGGCGTCTACAAGGCCGATATTATGCCGGAATTCAGATATACACGTATTAGCAACCTGCCGACACTCCGACGGCAAGTCGCAAAACATCTCACGACATTCTCATCAAACACAACAGGAACGGACTACGGCGCGGCAATACCATCGCCATATTGAGTCCGACACCGAGTGTTGAGTATTAGTGCTTTAGCGGAATCTTGGCGATACGTCGTGCGTGACGTCCTCCCTCAAAAGGCGTAGACAGAAACATATCCACGATAGCCAAGGCATCCGAAGGCTCGATGAAGCGTGCCGGAAGCACCAGAACATTAGCATCATTATGCGCACGCGCCAAGCGTGCCAGTTCCACCGTCCAGCACAATGCCGCGCGTATGCCCTGATGCTTGTTCAGCGTCATATTTATACCATTGCCGCTGCCGCAGATGGCAATGCCCGGATAGCACTCGCCCGACTCGACAGCCTCGGCGCACGGATGCGCAAAATCGGCATAGTCGCAAGACTCTGCCGAATGAGTGCCGAAATCCTTATAGGCTATACCCTTTGACTCGAGATAACCCTCGATAATGCATTTCAGTTCGTAACCGGCATGGTCGCTGGCCATAGCCACAACCTTACCATCTTTCAAGATACTGTATTCTTGTCCCATAATTATCTGTTTCTAACTAAATTATATCGTAGAACACCGTGGCACAACAAGTCGCGAGAAAGTGCGTTTGCGCAATGCTCGGCCCGCTTATGTCCATACTGAAGTGCAAAATAATAAAAAATATTCGAGATAATCGCTTGTCGTATCAAAAAAACTTTCTACCTTTGCACCACAAAAGCCCAGGTGGCGGAATGGTAGACGCGCTCGTTTCAGGTGCGAGTGTTGAGAGACGTGCAGGTTCGAGTCCTGTTCTGGGCACAGTAAAAGAGAGATAACCGATTGAAAATCAATTAGTTATCTCTCTTTCTTTTATCTCCATCACACTGATTTGGTCACTTTTGGTCACCTTTTAAATATCGTACGGAATTCACAATCAGATAGATAGCCTCTTATTTTTAAGGTACATTTTTGTCAGCACCGCTTTGTCGTTTTGTTTATATTCTTGATTAATATTTAGTTATATAAATAAAAAGGAGACCAACTTTTATGTCGCCTCCCTGTATATTTATGAAAATTGTACTTCCCTAATTCACAAACTAAATTTCTGTTAGAACAAACCGTCAAAGGCTGCACTGGCTACATCATCTGCTTTCTCATCCAGAGAAAGTCTTATGTATTTCAGAAACGTTTCCTCTTTCTTATGACCGCTGACACTCATTATCTGACGTGTTGAGAACTTACCCGACAGATACATGTTTGTGATAGCTGTTCTTCTGGCCGTATGGCAACATACAAGTTCCCAACGAGGCTTAATTGGATATCCCTCGTCATCAAATTCAAACACACGTTTGCCTTTATCCAACAATTCCCGTTCTGTTTTCGTAAGAAGAGTTCGTTCCTTTCTACAAAGACTTGGAACATTTTTTGAAACCTGCTCGCATACCAACTTGATGTTATCGTTGATTTTCTGTTCAGAAAGTGAGGGAACATTATAATCATATTTCTTCAACAGCATCTCCAATTCCTCATTGATAATTGGAATAACAACCTGACCTAATGTCTTTTGTTGAATTAGACGAATGACTGTTGTTCCTTTCTCCGTCACCCCTATACATCCTCGTTTTATCTTACTGAAATCAGAGTATCTTAATGCGGTATAACATGCGATAAGGAACAAATCTCTCGCCTTCTCTTTCATCCCTGTAAGCGGTAAATCATAGATGTGCTTCAACTCGTCTTTGGTAAGGTAAATCAAAGCTTTTTTCTCATCATCTATTGCCGAAGGTGCACTCAACCATTTCCTCACAATTCCATTTGTGTGAAGTCTTTGTTTTTCAGCGATAGTGATGATAGTGCTGAAAACACCAATATGTCGGTTCTTTGTTTCCCGCATGTATCCTTGCTTATCAAGAAAATTCAAATAAGTATGGATATGTTGCTGAGATAATTCATCCCATGTAAACGACTGATGTTTAAAACATTCCAAAAATATTCTCCTAAACTGCCTCCATGAGTTTATACTGTTCTTTGAATACTTCTTACCTTTGGTATTGAGGATTTCACCTTTTACAATACCATCAACGTAGTTCTTGATAAAGTTTTTCACATCCTTTCTCCTACGTTCAAGGATATCTTTTTCAAGGTCTTCATCCTTTTTCAATTGTTCTCTGACTTCTGAAAGAACTACATTCTGGATTAGTGTCTCCATACTTTCTTTGGTAAGACTATGACGTTTCCGCAGGTCTTTCATCCCAACCTCAATCTCGTACAGTTTCTTACTATACCCAAGACCATCAAGAAAATTGGAAATCTTTCTCTCGCTGTCTTTTACCTTGTTCCATTTCTCAATGTCAACAATAAGACGAAGGTCAACCCATGTGGATTTACCTTCAATCTTAATTCTAGTGAAGAGGGATGTTCTTCCCTCCGTTTGTGTTGTTCTAATTTGTAATCCAAACATTAACAAGCTGTTTTTACAAAACCATTAACTTCAACCTCGCGAATGTCTTTCAGAGAATAAACCTTCTTTCTCCCACCAGTCTGAACGGGTGAGATAATTCCCTTATCCTCCCATGTATGAAGAGTGTTCTTACAGATTTTCCATCTTTCACACAATTGTTGTGTTGTGAGATTTTGGTCAAGAACAACATTCTCATACATTTTGTCTTTAATCACTTCTTCCATTGATTCCTTTACAATGGATTTGATGAAGGAAACCAATCCTTCTGAAAATCCTCCCCAAGAGTTCTGAGGGTTGGACACTTGATTGTTATAATAGGTATTAATCATTTTAAAACTACACCGTTAGTGGTGTTTCTGTAATTAAATATAACAGCAAATTTTACGATGATTGGGGACGGGTGAATATTTAGCGTTTATTAGCTGTTATTCGTGGATGACATATATAGTATATAAATACCACGGGGAGGGATATGATTACAGCCAGCTTCATCAGACATGCGATGATGTCTACGACAAGGTTGTGAATGCTTCGGATGACTTTTCTCATTACAGAAATCTTCTACGGAGTTTTATAAGGGTGTTCTGGCTGGTGCCCGTGAGGGTCTGACAATCTTTGAGACTTACACCTTTTGAAAGCAGGTCAAGCTCACGGGAATACTGTGTATGGTACTCGTGATCTTTCTTTCTGTACCCTTCCTTTCGGCCTACAACACCGCCTTTTTCACGATAGTTCTCATATCCTGCTGACATTCGTGCTCTGATTAGGGTTCGTTCCATCGCATTGAACTGGCCTATAATTCCCAGAACTAACTGAGCGATTGGGTTCACACTACCATCAGGCAGTAATGTTTCCAATCCATTTTGGAGAATATATAGGGAAACGCCCAGTTCGTTTAGTTCTTCTATGATATTGAGGAAATCACTTGCACGTCTGGAAAGGCGGCTGCACTCGAAGATGAGAACTTTATCTACCTTATTCTCCCTGACATAATCCATCAGTTCCCGCAGAGCCAGTCTTTCCTGAATTTTCTTTGCTCCGCTGATTTGTTCTGAAAATTCCTTGACCACATTGTAATGGTTCTTCCTGGAATAGTCCCTCAATGCCTTCAACTGGTGCTCTGTATCCTGACGGCTTGTCGATACTCGACAATATATGACTACGGATGTTCTTGGCTCCATGTTCAATTTAACTTAAAAGATTTGTTTGAAGGTTCCTTTACCCCTTCAAAAGTGGGTTTAATAAGATTATTTTACGATTTTTGGGGATATCTGTTATTTTGAGGCTTTCGGTACGAAATTCTCGTTTTCGTGGGGCTGCTGTGCTTCCCGTTCTTGAAGAAGTGATATCATCCTGTCGGCCTTATTGATGATGTCTCCAAAGTTGACGGGTGTGGAGTTCCCATAAGGATTGAAATTGGGGCGACTGATGAGAGCGAGGCAGATTTGAAAATGGCGTTCGTTCCATTTCGTGAGTTCTTTCGGTTTCATAATGTTCCTTGATTTAGTTCTGTTATTTAATCTTGTAAGATTATTTTGACACTGCTAAAGTAGCCGTTTTAAAATTGCCTACCAAGGAATAATTCGGCAAATATCAATGTGTTAGCAATGTTTAGCCATGTCATACGGAAGTGCTAATTAGTGCATGTCCAATCCCTAAAAATTGGTTTCGTGCGAGAATTGTCGTAGACCAACGCCCATGCAAAATTATGTTGTGAGGTTATTTTGCAGACCCATAAATATTGTATAATAAAAACAGTAAGTAGAAATGGGTAAAAACAAGAAATCAAACTTTGATGGGATTGTGAGTTTTGACATGCCAATCCACATCAAAAATGACAACGAAGAAGATATATCAATTTATGGGTTGTTATTCAACAAAAAAGAGAGACATGGAGATGACCTTTGGATATGGGAGCTGGGTCGATTTTTATGTTATTTGCAGGGGGCTGAAAGGGTTCAGAACAATGGTGGAGGTCTCGCTCCGGAAGTGTTTTACACCCCCTCAGGCAGAATGATAAAACTGGACATAGGACTTAAAAACTTAATCTGTCGACTGATGATCGACAAGTGTATAGGATATAGAATTATCGAATTTATCGAGCCGCTTGAAATACGGTCGGATGAAGCGGATGATATTTTCATTATATCAGATGAATTCATAGGCAAGTGTATACAAACACAAGTTTTATAAAATCAAAACGGAAAATATGAGATTGAAATTAAGTGAGATACTGAGTACCATAGACCAGTTCAACGGCACCGGAGAATATCGTGAACAATATGAAGGCGGTGAACAAGTGGACATTAATACAGACCTGCCGGACGAACCAAAGCAGGCGAAGGTAAGTGAAGGTGTGGAACAGATTATAACGGACATGCTGAACGAGAACAATACCAAAGATACAAGCAGAATAAGTCATATTGACAACCCATACAGTTATGTAATGTCATTCGATAGATTTATAAATGAGCAAAAGGGGACACCATCAAATGTGCAGTCATACTTTGGTTGTCTTGACGATGAGGATGATTTGGAGGAAGAATAACACCCATAAATATCATATACAAAAAATATTTATAGAGATGGAAAAAGACGAAATAGACACATCTTATTATAATGGGATTGCAGTTCCCGAACGACCTATAATCATTGACAACATCCCGATTTATGGTGTTCTATACAATCAGGCCGAAGAAGAGTTATTAAAAATGAAAAATATGGGGGATATAGTGGAGTATGTCTCTTACCTTGTCGCGACAGAACAATTTATAAAAAATGGTGGCACTGTTTCAGACGACGGTAAAATTTGGTTCTTGCCTGATGGAATACATTCTTTTGCCAATAATGCAGCATTAAATAGAATAATCACACATCTGATGAAAGGTATAGTCAAGGTTAAGAAATATGAGTTTGATGATTTCATTGAAGTCGAAGAAGGAGAACTTGACAATGCTGAACCAAGAATGATAATCAACAAAAAACTGGTTGACAGATATGTAAACCAAGTAGATACAAAACAAAAGTAGAGCTATGGATAAATCAGGCAGAATGACGAATATTTTGAAACGAGAAGATTTCGTAAACGAACAGTCATTGAATGAAAAAAATGAGGGTATCAAACCTCTTAAAAAGTATGCTGAAATGACGGATATAAAACCATTGAGCGACAAAGAACGAGTGAAAAAATTTGAAGAATACATGGATGACTAAATCCATCTCTACACGACTAAGTATATGTTTAAGACCACAGATATGGACAAAATCCTATCAGTGGTCTTTTTGTGAGTGTATGTTCTTGTATCAGGCGGCAGCCGTGGACGTCATGTCTTCCATTGGTTCTTTTATGCCCTCCCATCTGTAACCCACGGCCTTCTTGTAAGTGCCATTCACACATTTACTGATACTGGCGTGATTGAGGTTCAGTGTCTTGGCTGCCTCGGTAATGGATTTCCACTGACGGACCAGTTTCCCATCAAGAGAATATTGAAGTATGCCGGTCCACTTTGTTCTTTTGCGTGTCTTCTTCTCCTTATCTTCCACCACCTTATCAGTCTTGGTGACTTCTGTGATAGTAGAAGTTGACTTTGTCCCCTCCAAATCAGACGAAACTGTTTCGTCAAGCGTCTTTTTCTCTGTGATACCGTCTGCCATGGAGATGACAAGGTCAAGTGTTGCCATCCAACCGAATAGGTCAATGGACATGTCTATCTTCAATAGGTGAGTATCAATCCCCAGTTCTTTCATAAGACCGAAGAACTTGTCATGAAGTAGTGCTTCACGTTCCTTCCCTTTTCCGGACACAGATGTCATTGTGTCCTTGAGTTTCTTGGCAAGTTCCCAGTCATACTCTTCCTCGGCAGCAGAGATGAAACGGTTGAACACAGCAGACCACTTCTGACTGTTGAACTTGTCGGCATAGTTGGGATAGGTCTTCTCCCAGATTTCAGCGAGGAAGTTGAGAACATCCGTGGGGTTGTAGTCATTGTCACGGATAACTTGGTAGAAGATGTTCTTTACCTGTGAATCATAGGTGATGTTGACCATTGTTTCTTTGAGGCTCTTCACTTTGGAACAGAACTCTGTGGAATTAAACTCCTTCATAAATTATTGTTTTTAAGTTTGTTATTTATTTCTGTTTTGTGATACAAAGGTAGCGGGTTTCTGTTGAATGAACCATTCAGCCAATATTGGCAGAACAATACTCTTGTTCTACTATCAGGCAGCAAGGTTGTGTTCCATATCTTTGCTATCACTAACCTCACTTGTGTCATAGTTGGTGATAAGTAGATGAATGACATCCCTGTTCTTCCAACCCTTTGTATTACATGTATATTTTTTTTCATATTCCTGTATATGAATGCCAGGCTGATTGTAAAGGTCGTAGATGAAGTCAGTCTTACTGATAATCATCATCCATTTTGCCTTGCATTTATTCAGGAGATAGTCAGCCAGTCTCTTGTGGTCGTTCCTATTAAATTCATTATTATCGTACGAACTGAATTTACTGTCATAGGGCGGGTCCAGAAATATGAAATCGTTTTCCGTGGGATTGGTCTTGAGTAGGAATTCTTCAAAATCGTAGTTGTATATATGGGCGTTCATGAAATGTTTTCTTACACGCTCTGACTGGTAGTACGAAATGTCATTTTGAAGTCGTTTAGTTGACAATCCGTTACCGCCATAGGCCGTCTTATATTCTCCCTTTTTATTGTACAACATCATGCCAGAGTAACAGAACTTACAAATATAAACCCATAGAGCTGACCGAAGTGGAGCATTTATACTCATAATCGCGTTGTCATTAAAAAGGCGACGATAGTTATTATAGACCGCTCCCTTGACTGCGGTCTCAATGTTCTTATAGACCCAGTCACCAACAGTCCCTCTCTTTTTCATTCTTGGGAACTTTCCCCACTTTCCACAGATATAGTCTTTCACCTCCTGCACGAGAGTACATGGGAAGGATGTGAATTCACCAATGATGTCAAGGATCTCACCTTTGTTTCTTTCGCACCACTCTGATACGGCTTTCTTCATTTCCTCTTTGGGTATGACATCAGTTCTGAACTGTTCGTATATATTGGCCAGTACTTCCTGATACCTGTGTGCAAACTCACCAGCCTTCACTATTGACATGTCAATTGCTTCAAGATAGTGAAAGAACCGTTTGTCTGACGAAGCGATGTGTTTGTAGAGGGTAATCAGACGGGGGCTGAAATCGTTGATATAGTGCTCTTTGGAGTTTATACCCATGAACACGGAACCACCTCCAACGAATGGTTCAAAGAAACGGTCGTACGAAGGGAGGTTGGGGAGTATGTATTTGAGTTCGTTCTTCTTGCCTCCGGGCCAGATGACAATCTGTTTAAGTCCGGAGGCGGCGTTGGATGAGTTGTTGGCACACTGGTGTTGTTCTTTTTCTGCTCGCCCCAGAGTAATACGGACAAGGGTGCTCCTAAGACTATCCTTAGCAGTTTTGTCCATCTTCTGTTCTATTTCACCAGTGGTGGGATTGACCGAGAACATGTCTTTGCAGGCATTGAACAGTTCTGAATGAATGGCTGTCCAGACGGGATTGATTGTGGTTGTTGTACGTGTCATATTGTATTGGATTTTAATTGATTACTATTCTTGTTTGACACTACAAAATTACGGGATTAGAACAAACCTTTTAACTGAGCCAATATTGGCTGGAAGAACTATGGGTATGAAAAAAGAGGCAAGACCACATGTCTATGGACTTACCTCTGAATAAATATGAGTGTAACAGTTATGTCAGAACATCATGCTGCGTCTGTCAATGTCATTGGTTCTGTGTGGGGGTGTTGTCTTGGACCAATCCATACATGTAAGTCGCTGTGCATGGCGGTTATGGTTGGTGCGATACCGTCTGCTGAATAGATACGGCTCTCGTCAGGATTTGGATAACTGTCGCGGTATTTCAAGTTTCCCATTGGCAGGCTCTTGTTGATTAGTTCACTCCCCGCCAGTTTATAGAATGGTGTCAAAAGTCTTGTTGACTTACGAGATTTGTTCGTAGTTCCATTCTTGGGGAAAGCACCCTTTCTTTTTCCCAAGAGGTAGAAGAACGGCTTGTACCCTCCCTTCTTCAATTCATTCGGTTCAGAGCACTTATCTTCCTCCTTGACATCAATTGAAGTCGTGTCATCAGTATCCACGTCCTCAATGATTTCAGCATCAGAAGTTTCTTCTTCAAGTTCTTCTTGCAGAACATCAGGTTCAGCAGATACATGTCCAGCCACTTCTTCCTCCACGACATCTTCTGAGGGAACAACAAGTGGTTCTTCCACCTTGTCCTCAATTGCAGGTTCTGTAGAGATTGAGGTGGGGTCGATACCCATCTCCATCATAAGGCGGGTATCCTCCAACATCTGACGGTAAGCCTCCATATACTGATTTGAATGTAGAACAAAGTCTGACACGACCTGTTCTTTTTTACTCTGGATCGCAGCGGAAATTTCTTCCTTCCTTATGTTTAGTTCTTCAATCTGAACATTCACTTCACTCATAAGAGTGTTGAGTTCCTTGAAACTTTTCTCTGAAATATTTGTAGTCATAATTCTGTATTTTAGAATGTTGGGTAATGTTGATTAGAAACCGTATTTGGTAATGTCCATCTGCTGATACAGTGCTTTGAGAACCGGGACGGCGATACTGTTGCCAGCCTGTTTATAGGCATAGGTATCACTCACAGCAATCTTGAAGTCCTCTCCAAACCCTTGAAGTCGCAGTGCCTCTCGTGGTGTAAGCTGACGAAGTCCTTCTCCCTTGTCTTCAAGTATGTCATTGATGACCTTCTCCTGCTTGATTGGTCTGGGATACAGGAAATCCGTGGGTCGTTTGAAACCTATCACAAACAGACGGGCACGGCTCTGGGGAACACCATAGCTCTTGGCGTTGAGCACCTGATAGTGTATGTCATAACCAAGAGTGTCAAGTTCTTCCTTGATTATCTTCCAGTCACTACCCTTGTTGGAGTTCAACATGTTCTCGACGTTCTCCATAATCCATACCTCAGGCTCGCACTCCCGTACGATACGGGAGAACGCCGTATAAAGACATCCGCGTTTCTTGTCCTTGACACCCGCCAGACCACCAGCCTTACTGAATGTCTGACAGCAAATCCCTGAGACGAATAGGGTCAGTTTACCCTTGAATGGAGTGGCGTCGAACTTGAACATGTCATTGTGCCATTGTTCTTCCGTGATGTCGTAGTTGGCGAAGTAGGACTTCTTCACGTTGGGGTCTATGTCCCCGGCGAAGAGTATCTTACTGTTCAATCCAAGTTGACGGAGTGCCTGTTCGGGGGCACCAATACCACTGCATGAGGTTCCTATGGTTATGGTACGTTCTGGGTGGGAGAAGACACGGTCTCTCCACAGAGTTCCATCCCAGTCGATATTCTCGACTGTGTTCTGGTTGAGTACGTTGTTCTGGTCGTTCACAAGGATGTTGTTTGAGTTGTTCATCGTTGTATATATTTGAGTGTTAAACATTTGTTCTTTGTTTTGACACTGCAAAATTAACGGATTGTTCTCAGCGATACACGTGAGCCAATATTGGCTGAACAACAGAACAAGGTAGTGAATGGGCATAAAAAAGCGAGAACACTTTTAACATGTCCTCGCCTATATATTATAATGTAAAGGAGGGTCAATCAAACCCAAATTCCTCACAGATGAGCTGTCGTATTTCAGGTGTTGATTGACTTATCTTTAAAGCCTCACCTCGTTTACCTACTATCGAGAAACCGTTTCTGACATCTTCGACACAGATGAGTTTTTCCAGCTTCTTGCGTATCTCACTGATATAACTATTGACTGTAGTTGGTTTAAATGCCTTGTTCAAAATACCATCGGTGTAATTTAAATATTCGCCAGTATCCTTGTCTTTGATATAAGTTTTCTGTTCTGTGTTTGCAAGCTGGCTGTATATCTGTTTGGCCACAATCCAGTCCGTGGTTTTAAGGTCATCTACTGTAAAGCCATTCTCATCCATGGCAAACATAAGATATATTGCAGTTTGAATTGGATTTAGTTCCAGCTTGTCATTGTCATCGTCAGAAACATAGATATTGGTTATGGTTTTGCCTAACTTATTCTTTTCAAATTCAATACGCAACTTATACTTATCCTTGTTGGCGTTTTGTTCCAGAACATTTTTCCATAGTTCTTCAAGGTCAACACCTTCTGTTGCTGCCGCTGAAATTAAATCGGCAAAAGCCAGTTTGACGTTTGTTATGAGGTCATCTTTCGTACGGTCTTTTGCCGTAATATAACCCATGTCCAAGTCATCCTCTCCCTCGGCTGCCTGCTTGTTCTTCCACAATTCTTCCTCGTTGGGAACGAATACAATCTCTCCACCAAGTTCTGCGGGGACTACTGACTGTTTGATGTGCTTGCAGTGGCAGTAAAGGTTGCCTGTAAGTTTAGCTATCTTGAAGAACAGTTCTCCATTATCAAGGTCTGCTTCATTGAGGTGGATTGAACCATCCACATTAACCACTCCGTTCTTTATGTCCGTGATTTCGTACGAACGCACGTCAGGCTGACTGGCGAAGAACTCGTCAATGGGATTGGTTTTGTCATCCTCTGTTCTAACGGTGTCAGTCTTGCTTCTTTCTATTCCTTTCGACCAAAGGCTCATGTTGAAATATAATATTGAAGCCCGTAAACGGAATTTAGAACGTTCTGTTGCCTCAATAAATACTCAGCAGACTTATATTCAACAGGCAATTGCAAAAAATGAAAGCATGATTAATAAATTGCGTACTGACAGAGTTGCGTATCAGCGAGCAGAAAGAGAACTTGCAAAACAATCTGCAAGCATAGGGTCTTATATTAATAGAACTGCTAAAGATAAAGATGTGCAGGTTGCATCA
>ERZ779737.2478-NODE-2478-length-12088-cov-74.573174_pt1 | contig 12088 bp, 16 predicted proteins | sample MGYA00511889_ERZ779737 | MGnify/ENA primary metagenome ERZ779737 (study PRJEB29588, sample SAMEA2163575) | human gut metagenome | biome: human gut; feature: human-associated habitat; material: faeces | place: Denmark | collected 2008/2010 ...
TTGTAGTAAGAACTGGACATTTTACATATTTATGTATATACATATAACCATAAAACCATATATACATATAACCATAAATATGTATAATTAAATTACTTTTACATTCAAAGTATTTTATATAAATTTACTTTTAAATTCAAAGTATTTACTTTTAAATTAAAACTAATTACTTTTAACTTCAAACTATTAACAATAAAAAAGAATACCCAAGTATTACACTTGAGTATCTTATAAAAAAGAGGGAGAAAATGTGAATTATATCTAATCACTATCACTAGTGTTTAGACCCTATAAACTCAACAAATATCTGCCGAGTATACTCGCTATCAAATTTTATACGTTTTCTATCATATAAAACTATCAAGCGCTCCAATATATGCTTAGGTATTAACCTAGACTTATCTGTCATCTCGTTTATATTCCGACAAAATACCTTACTTGAATTTAATGTTTGCCTATTTTCAACATATATCACGTCACCTACATACAAAGCAACTCTATACGTAGGCATGTCCAATACGCAAAATAATGGTAGATTAGGTGGTTTTCTATCGTAATATAAATCATCCATTGATATGAATTTATTGGATGCTATTGTTTCTTCGTAAGGGGTATTTTTAATAATTTTACCTGATATGCTTTCAAACCTTCTATCATTAAATTCCTTACTATCAGGTAAATATAGCATACACGCTAGTTTTTCTTTATTGAAATAATAACCGTGCTCTTTTATATTTTGAAAGAATAAATTTAATATTCTATCACCTTTATCCAGTGCATTCGCTAACATAATAATTACAGTATCTTTACTCAATCTACATATTGTTTCAACTGTATTTACAAACTGCCTCGCTCTATCCCCTCGCACTACTTCACCGACTTCAGGGATAAATTCATCAAACACTATAGTTTTAATTTCAGTAAAGGTATTACCCTTTAATTTGTGAAATGTAGAAAGTGCCATTAAATATCCTGCGTGCTCATACGGTATATCCTCTTCACTATCATCAAATAGTTTATAATTGATTGTACCATCACCACTTATTTTTATACTGTATCTTTCGTTAAATGTGTTTGCGTTGACAATATCTTCGTAAAATTTATAGCCATCAAATTCCTTTAACGAATCAACGGCACTTTCGGTTGGACGTATCCAAGTAAATTTTTTCTTTTGTCTAAATAACCGCTTTAAACAGTATCTTTTAGCCCAAAAACTTTTGCCTCTACCTCTTGCACCTACAATAATGAATATTCTATATCCACCTGAATAATAGCTAAACAGGTGATTTGCGTTTAAATATATATTATCATATTTCATATATGTTATCACCTCAAAATTAGAGATGTAAAACTGTTATACGCAATCACCCGCCAGCAATTGCTATTACCATAAATGCTCACTCCTCGTGATACGTACGCATCATCTAGTGTATAACTTAAGTAATACACCCACTACTATAATTATACACTATTTATTCTTTTTTGTCAAATCATTAAACTTATCCTCAATCTCATCGAGTTTTTCATCTAATTTTTCTTCATTTTCTTTACCGAGTTTTAGTTTAGCATATAGTTTTTTGATTAACGGTATAATTAAACAATTCGTAATTATAACGATAAACGCTAGTATTATCTCCTCCCAAAATTCATTAGCAGGAATAAAACTTAAAATAGTAAAATCTAATAATGATTTATATATATTATTCATTTAATCAACCTCCGATATTCCTATGCATAAACCTGTGTTAACAGTAATTCCGACAAAAACACCTTTTTCAAACGGTGCGATTGTTAATTTAAGTGAACCAGCACTACCTGTGTAACTACCCATTGTTAACTGCCAAAATTGTACTGTATTTTTAAAAGTTGATAAGGGTACTAATAATTGAAATACAGGTAAACCAAAGATACTACTGAATTTAAATGTACCGTTTGTAGTTAAAGTGTTAGTATATAAATTACTTACATTGTTATTTGTTATAGTTATATTATTATATTGTCCTGTATCAATATTTAATGTTTGATATATGCAATTATATGTATCCTGTAACTGTATTAATAACGTGTCTAATGTTACATTAAAAGATGAGTCCTCAGTAAAAGTTCTTGATGCATCTAAATTATATTCACATAACAGTTTAAACGGTATATATTCAATTGTTTCAACGTTAGTATTAATGGTAACCTTACTTAAAGCACTCCCTTGAGTAGGGTTAACAACTGTAGTTCCATTATCTTTTATATTTACCGTTTTTTCTTCAGTTGGGGTAGGTGGTACTGCAACATCAACCACCACTTCATTTAACACTTTACCTGTATCAGGGTACACGTTTAAAATTTGATTTCGTGTAACGCTAAATGATTTTGACTGCTCCTCTTTAGGTAGAGGTGCACTACCTTCAATACCTAATATTTTAACACCTGATTTGATATTTTCACTCTTTAGGTTATCATCAACAATTTCAACATAATCAGCATCACCAACAGGTATTAAACCCGTTTTATCGATTTCTAAAACGGTATACTCGTTTTTAGTAGCATTACTATATTTGATAAATAACCATTTAAAGGAATTTAACATATCATTCTTTTTCTGTGGTGTCATAAATTGTTGTGAGGCTTTATACCAACCAATACCATTACTAATAATCTCGACAATGTTCTGGTTAGTTGTACCTGTTGCAAACTGTGTTTGCGTGGCGGTTTGCTGAAGGTTTTCATTAACAGGATAAATTCCTGTGTTTAACTGTTTACTGAATGATTTGTTTTTATTGGTTTCATCTGTTATAGTTTTAAAATATTCGATATTTGCCTTACACCAACTAAAGAAATCAAAACCAATCTCTTGTATTTGGTTTGTAAAATTATCCTTAAAGGATGCTATCCCTTCTTCCGAGTTTTCAAAGCAAGCATTACTATTTTTAAACCGTCTCCAAATCGGCGTGAAAATGTATACTCCGAACTCAGTTGGTAAAATATAGTCTTCGTCTAACATTTCATTGACAACCAATATCATTTGACTAATAAATGTATTGATATCGGTATAAATATCAATTAAATTAAATGTTAATTTTTTACTCATTGTTTAAACCTCCCTTGCTCGTCATTCCTTCACGTTCTGCGTATGTACTATCTTCTATATCGTTGTTCGGTGCCTTATTTTTATACGGTTCAACGTTTATTTCGACGGTAATTTTATTTAATATGTTACTATATTCAGGATAAATTTCCTTTAAATTTTCTAGCCATTCTTTTCTTAATTGTATGCCTGTCTCAAGGATAAGGTTTGTTTGGTATTCATTACCTGTTAACTCACCCGTTGCAATGCGTTCCATTTTTTCAAACATTCCGTTATTTTTAATACCCATATTATAACAACGGTAGTTATTGATAGAAGAAAATAACTGCATAATTTTTTCAACTTCTAACTCAATTCCTGTGTTAAAGATTGAATTTTTCATATTACCGTCGTTTACCGCGACGATTACCGGTTCGTCACTATTAATGGATGAGTAAATGTCTTTTCTTGTTTGCTCTACTTGGTCCTCGCTCTCAACACCGTACATTAGTTTTTTCACGGCGTTGATTAGATTAATTTCGCCTTTAGATAGAATACTTGACATATACTCTATGATATCCCTTTGTAAGACAATACGAGGTACAACCATCCCAGAATTTAGAAGCGGGCTTCTGTCATGTAAAATTACTGCTTTTGCATTTTTATTTACTTCACCATTCGGGTAAGTTGTAAGTGGTTTGATAGGGAACGGTTCTCCGTTTACTGCAACAGGTTGTACTTCTGTTGGATATCCAAATGTATTTAAATCACCACTGTTTGCGAATGGTAAAACATAAAAATTACCTCCGTTGAAAAAACCACATAACGAACCTCTATAATATAACATTCTTTCAATATACATCGGTGGGATATTTTTTGGCAACCCGCTCCATTTATAACGTGATACAAATTGTTGCACATCCAAATCAATTAAGGAATTGGTATAATCTCTGTTAATTGGTTGACCCAATATTTTATAACTACCTAATCTCTTTTTTAGCATTTCAATTTGTATTCCTTGATTTTTTATCATTTCTTCATAAGTTAAATATTTTTTTTTACCCATTAAATGTCTCCTCATCTATCATATTCTGTATATTATTTTCATTAAAGTTATTATCATTTAAGGTATAAGTAGTTGTGTTATATCTTACTAATTTACACCCGTCAGTAAATAACCTTGATAATTTATCCAATTGCTTATAATCTAACATACCAGCATCCTTTGACAGGTTCGGTTGATTATAATATAAATCAAAATCACCTTCAACATATTTCAAGTATGTTTTATCGTATTTATTATTGGTAATATTTATATATTTGTTTACATTACTACTAGAAATATATTTATTTAAATGTAAACCCTTATATAAAAAATTACGCAATAACAATTCCTTTTGTAGTTCTGTTGCAGAATACCACACTAAATAAACACGTGGTTTTAGTACACTATTATATAACATAATATCACTTGATACCTGTATTAATTCATCAGGTGAATTTTCAATGTTTTCAAGCTGATAATTTAAATTTCTTTTTGCCGTAGCAAAGTCCATTGAACCTGTTAACAAGTTAGTTCTAAATGACGTAGCGCTCGCATTAACATCTTGTGCTGCTTGAAGTAACGTTGGTTCACTGACTGCTTTTTCAGCAGAACCACCTAGAGAACTAAAACCCTTTACGATTATTTTTGATAAATTATTTTTTAATGTATTCATATTTGATTTGTACCAGTTTGTATTACTACCTAAAAAACGATTGAGAGCATCCACTGTATAAGAAAGGCTAAAATTCATAGAACCGACTAAATAATTCATTTGATTGGATGGAACATTTTTATATAGAGAATTACTTGAATTAGATGTAAAATCTACATAATACGTGGATGTTTCTAATAATTGTGGCATCACAACTTTAAATAGTAATTGTGTGTAGTTACCTAACCATATCAAATTTAAATTTTTTCTATTACCCATAAAATCGTTAATAGCAAGAATATTGGTGTTACCTGCTATGTAGGGGTTTTCAGTTGTAGCTAAATCATCGTTAGTAAATGCATAACTACTATCACACATTTTTGGATAACCCGTGAAATCTGTTGTTATAGGGTTGGATATAAAACTTCCGTTTAAATATTTTACGTAAAAGAAACCTAAACCTGTACCGTATGTATTTGCAAAAGTTGTATTACTAATAATTAAATTTGTATCATCTATCGATGCACTACCTGCACGCATAAACATAGAATAAGGATAACATTTGATAGTATATATCTTTGATTGGTCGATAGCATTGATGAAAGTAAATAATTTTTCAATACTTATTGTTTCATCCTCTAAACCCGTATTTCTATTGATTAATTTATATACGTTATTTGGTATAAACGGACAAGATAGAACGGCATAAGGTAACGACATACCCTCGTATGTACTTTTACCCAAAACAACCGATTTTGTATCAACTGTATACGTATCAGGTTGCAAATAAACAACAACCCAAAATCTAACATTATTGTTTAGCCAACTTGTTAAGGTTTCTAACCCATAGTTTTGCTCTATTGCTTTCAAACCTCTCGTTAAAGGCATCACAATTTCTTCACCGATAGGAGTATATAAATCGGTATCTCCGTTTATAGAAAAATTTGCCGTTCCTGCTGTGTTTAAAATACTATCATATGCATATCCATATCTTATGAATGTCTCATGTGATTTTAACAGTGATACATTAATATTTGAAGTAACTTCAAAAGATGCTTTAATTATATTATATATTGTTTCTACTGCCTCAACACGCACTTTTTTTGAAGATACATACATTAATTTTTCAATTCTGTATATACGATAATTTTCATCTGTGCTGTCTGAAAAATAAACAGCGTTGTATTTATTCCATAATACGTTAAAGAACGAGTTGTTGTCTATATCAATGATGAATGATATAGAGGTCGGTTCCACGTTCAAATAATTACGATTATACGTAATATTATTAATAAAATTCACATTAATTATTTCAACAGAATTATAGACTCCTGTATCTTTAACCTCTTTACCATTTGTTATTAAATAATTTTTATTTAAAAAAGGGATATTCGCTAAATATATATTAAAAGGAAGTGCCATTTTAGCACCTCCTATTCAACATGAAAATTAGTACATTCAATTAAAACCGCTGGTGCACGTTCGATTTGGTCGCAGTAATACGAAAAATGCAAGAAGTCCTGTTGATTTAAATTAGACGCGTCAAAGAACGATGTAGCTACTTGATAGAAATAACCATATTGAATTTTATCTTTTGATACTATTAATATTTCGCCGTTTGTTATTGTATCATTTTCAATAAAGTTTACGTTAATTTTTTGTGTAATTTTATTTGAATTTAATAAAGTTGCAAGTGTGTCAACGTCCATTGAGGCCATAGTTGAGGGGCTTATTAAACATACAATGTTGTTAGGTCTCTCGTACGCCTCGAATGTATCATTACCACTTGTTTTATCCGTTATATTGAGTTCGTAACCCAACCCTAACTTTTGGATAACTGTTAAAAGTGTACGATATATTAAATTCGTATTGTATGTCCTAACTGCATTTAATTCAACCGCCGTTGGGTTTGTTGTAGGTTTTGCTAAACCTGTGACGGTTTGCGTTGTTGGGTTATTTGTTGTAATTTTAGCGATAACCGTTTCAATATCTGTTTTTAATTGCAAACGTTTTGCAATACGCATATTATTGAGTAAATATGAGATAAGATTAGCCATTGCGTATTCATCCTCAAACCCGCCCCGCATTAAATATCGATTTACTGTTAACTGTATATATTTGAATTTTGTAACGGGTATATATTGTTCCTGTATTTCAGGTGGAACGCTTGTTAACAAAGTGGATGTACTTACCACTAAATCTTTTACAACCGGTAAATCACTAGTTAAAACAAGTTTACCGTCGCCGTTGACGGTATCATCACTTCTAAATGCTTCTAATAAAGCGTCAATATTATCCCCTAAATGATAGTTATCCTTATAAAAAGTATAACAAATTAAATTTGATAGTGTACCAATAAATTTATTGGCATTTAAAGTAATTGGCATATATTATTTTACTCCTTTCATAATTGTGGGTAGTATGTAATTCTGTATCATCTGTTGTGCTGTCTTGTCATCTTTTTCATCATTAATTTGTTTCAAAAATGACATTACCTCTTGTTCAGTTGAGGGAGAACCACCAAATATACTATAATATTCTGACGGTTCGCTTTTTTCTTTCATTGTTGACAATGTCGCATACATTCTTCTGCATATTTCAACGTTGCTTAAGACCTTTTTTGAGTTTTTGTCGCGCATAGGTTTAATAATCATTTTCCATTCCTCCTAAAAAATCGTAGTCATCGACATATTTATCTTTTTTATTCTTTAGTTCTTCTTTTATTTTGTCGACGCTTTCTTCTAACTCCTTTTTCTCGTTTTTTAATCGGTTATTTTCATTCACCAATTCATTATATTTACTTTGTAACTCTTCTAAATCCATACTATCACCATCCTTATTATATCATATTTTTTTATTTTTGTAAAGAGTTTATCTATCCTTAAAAGTAAAAGTGGTATCTGCTAAAATTAAACCGCCTTTTACACGTACAGGACGTAGTTTACCTGTAAATGTTTCACCAATTTTAAAGTTATCTAAGTTAATCTGTTTTTTAACTTCATTGGGTGCACCACACGCTTTTATCAATACGCTATCATCATTTAACACGCCATAATATGTTTTTTGGGCAATTACTTTGAAAAGTTTATATTCTTTTTCCAAGTCCCAAGCGCCGAGTTTCTTTTTATCCACTTCTAAACCTACCGCATCTCCAACCGTTGTAATCGAGTCAGTATCACAATACACAAAATTATCGTAGTTATTTTGTATATTAATATATAAATCATAACGCGAATATGCGGTTGTTAACGATGCATTAATTGTATATATTGGTTCGTCAACTATTTTATTAATTGACTTAAAACATAATATACCCTCGCTATCAAGATAGGGTTCTATTACATAATGCACGGGGTTTGTTGCCCATTTACCATAAAATGAATTTAAACGAAGTTTAGCTAGTAGCCGTTTTGCCCCTTCACTATTTTGTTTTAGGAGATAGTTTGTGTCTATAAACTCGGTAAAAAGTTTTTTAGAACCCCTAAACATTAAATAGTCTATAAATTCAATATACTGAATATCGTACGCATCAAATAGAATTTTCATATCCACCATAGTGAGGTATAGTTCGATAATTTCATCTCCTGTATCTTCTATATACTCATTTTTCAATTGCAAAAAACGTTTTAACATCAAACAAGGGATATGGTTATCCTTTAACTTAATTTGGCATTTGATGTGTTGGATATAGACGGGATATTTTTTATTTTCTACGTATTTACCGTCTCCTTTAATAGGGACGCCATATGCAAATAATTCTTTCTCCATCTTGGATGGATACATCGAGTTTTTATCGTAACATTTACAGTTATATAGCAGAATATTTTTATATTTTTTATTTACGATACATAAACCACCCAAATATGATTTTCTGATATAGTCATCAATATCTTTATCCAGTACAGGAAATAACTCAGCAAATGTTTTCTTTGTCATTGTCTTTTTATATGCTTTGAAACTGTCACTTGCTGAAGTTAGGGATGACATACCCTCCTTGTGGAACTCTTTCAAAACGCGAGCCATAATCTCAGTATCATGTTTGATATATTCTATCTCTTCATCCGTTGGTATATAGCCTATCGGACGATGCATTTTATAATCTATTTCACCTTTTAATATTGGTAACTTCCAAGATTTGGCGATTTCACCAACGGATGAAGAAATTTTTTTCTGACTATCTCGAATTTCAATTTTACTATTATTTTTATTTCTTATTGTAATAGAAAAAAACTGCTTTCTACTATCAATTAAAGAATTAAAATAATAGGGTTGTATTTCTTTAAACGGTTTATCCGACCAAGTATACCCGTGCGTTAGTAAATATGAAATTAAAAAGGACCCATCAAATTTTAAGTTATGAAAATAGTAGATAACGTCCTCCTTTATTTCATCGAAAACAAAGCGGAATAAACCGTCTAAAGTGGTACCATAGCGATGTTTGAAAGTATCGCAGGAGCAGATATCCCACAACCAAACGCTTGTTTCATTATTCGATAAATCTATACTAGAATTCCGAGTCTCAAAATCAATTGTGTAAATGTTTTTAACCTTGTGCATACGATTTTAAGACTTCCTCAAAGTCTTCTTTTTTCTCAAACAATAATGAAAAAGTTGTTTGAATATCACCAACTTTAGGTGAGGGGGTGAATAAAGTATACAACACGCTAAAATCATTGAATAATTCCGCAAACTGTTCGTCTGTTAAATTATTAATAACATCAGAATAATCAACATTAAAAATACTATCTAGATTTCGAATGAGATTATCCTTATATTTATTTATAAATGCTTCTTTAGAAGTATTTACAAATGTTTGCACTCTTGATAGTCTATCTTTGAAAATAGCATAGTTATCGATGGTTTTCGTATTCATTCGATAACCTCTACTGATATTATTATAAAATTTATCTTTTCCGATTTTTTTGTTGGCCTCTCTTATGAAATTACGATAGTCTCTTATCTCGTGTCTAAACTCTTTTGCTTTTGCTTTCGACATCGTATTTTTTAACTTTTCAAAGAGGGCTTTTTCATCGCCTGTTAATCTAATTCTTCTTGGCATAAAAACCTCCTAAAAGGGGAGGTTATCTAAATCAATGTTATCGGTTAGGAATTTGCTCAATTCCTTATCATTTGCCTTTTTTATTTCTTCGATTTTTTGAGCATCAATGTCGTAATCTTCAACACGTCCCACCCAAATGACATTATGTAAATAAACATTATCGTTGTCTTTCGCTTTTTTGCGTTCTCTAGCAAAATTTATCTCGTCATATTCGGCGTATAAGATATAATGTCCTTTTTCTTGCGGTCTACAAAGATTAGTCTTTTTAAACTTAACGATAAAATAATCGTTATTTTTATTTTTTGTATAATAAGTACAAAACTTATTATTATCAGTCACTACCTCTCTTACCGAAATTGGCAGTCTTATTAAATTGTAATTTTCCTTTAATTTTCGGTTGTCCAAACTTCTTAAATTTTCATTTTCTTTTTTTAACATTTTAAATCTCCTTTTTTTTCTTTTAGTTTTATTTCTTCTAAATAGTCTAAACAAATTGGGTACTCAAAGATACCCACAAAGTATTTTTTACCGTTATCATCGTAGCGAGATAACGAGCATAAACTCTTACGCTTGCTGTAACTTAAAGTATAAAACGAGCCGTTCATATGGAATGAAACGGTATTATTTCTTCTTAAGCAATCGTAAGACTTCTTATCTAAAAAAATTTGCATATCATTCACATTTTCTTCACCTCCTTTAACATAAATTTTCTTGGAAGAAATCTCTTGTTTCTTCCAGTAATGCGAATAACACCTCCCATTCTAAGATAGGTAATTCTAAAACTAACTCACCTATCTTGTCGAATGGATGAGGTTTATCGGTTTCAAACTCAAGAAATGTCAATACTCTTGAGTTCTTTTTGCGAATATCAACATAGAAAAACTCTGTTTTAAATGTAGTTGTTTCTTTAAAAACATCTACAACGGCTTTTGACATCTTATGCATAAACTTTATGATGTCGTGTGGTGAAATCGGCGTATACGACGTTAACCTTATACCCCCTACAACATTAATTTCAAATTTATACTTATCTGAAATTAATGCACGTATATCACCACTATTATTTCTAAAAATATGTAGATATAATGTATACATATATCCACCCCCCCTTTTTTTAAATTAACGAAAATGAAAGAATTTCATTGGTATTTTTTACGAGTTTCAAACAATTTTCAAAATATGTTTGTTTTTCTTCATCAATGAAAATTCTTTCATTTTCGACATATAATCGGAATTTTATCTTTTTCCGATAATTAAATGTAGAGATGTCCTCAGTTTGGACAATCTCTACATATTCTCTATATCCTATTCGACCCCATCTGTTGACGGGTTCGCGTTTCAATATAGAACGGTAGTAAATCGCCATTAACGACACCCCTTTCTATAAAGAAAATCGAGGATATCTTCATAAACCGCGTTTGAGCAGTTTACTGCTATTGCGGTCACGCTTGAATGCATATGGATTTCGATTTTATCTATTTCCATATGCGAGCCAAATATTCTAATCAAAAGAGTATATAGCTCGTTCTTTTGGTTATAGAAATTAAAGTTTAAAACTTTAAATTCTAAATCCTTATTTTTTATTATAAGCCTAATTACATATTTAGGCTTAAAATTAAAGTTAAAATCTTTTAAATTCATGTTATCCCCCCTCATTAAAATATTTTACTCAAGAAGTCAACTTGCTTGACTTCCTCATCTAAAATATTATAAATTTTCAAGCCCATTTTGAATGCCTTCAAAATAAGCCTGACGTTTTTTTGCTTGTGTTCAACCTCAATCATGGTGTCCCCCGATTGATACAAGCAAACAGATTTAATGTCTGCTGAAATATTTTCAACCAATTCATTAAATACTACGTGGTTACATTTAACCACGTATACATAGTATTGAAATGGAATGTATAAATTAACATTCCCGGTATAAATTTTGTGTTTTTTTAATTTCATTTTTTTCTCCTTCTGTTAGCAGTGGCTAACCCGATGTATACCGGTGTTGCTCGACTACTTACATAAATATTATATCACAATAATATAAATAATACAATAGTTTTTGATATGAAAACGTTTTCATTTCATAAATATTTTTTTATAGTATAATTACATATAATACTTTTAAATTAAAACTAATTAAAAATACTTTGAATTTAAAAGTAATTTAATTATACATATTTATGGTTTTATGTATATATGTATTTATGGTTTTATGTATATATGTATTTATGGTTTTATGTATTTATGGGTTTATGTAAAATGTCCAGTTCTTACTACAAAA
>ERZ779737.2479-NODE-2479-length-12074-cov-2.410849_pt1 | contig 12074 bp, 9 predicted proteins | sample MGYA00511889_ERZ779737 | MGnify/ENA primary metagenome ERZ779737 (study PRJEB29588, sample SAMEA2163575) | human gut metagenome | biome: human gut; feature: human-associated habitat; material: faeces | place: Denmark | collected 2008/2010 ...
GATTCCGTTCGTCATGCATGCCATGAAACTGATTCAGCGGAATTCCTCCGGATTCGCGGAAGAATAATGCATCTCAAAACAGCCGGAAACTCTGCTCCGGAAGACGAATCCGCCGGCCTGTGCCCTCAACGTCCGAGCGCCCGCCATGTCTCTTCCAGATCGACCACGCGCAGCTCCTCCATGGCAAGATCCGCGGAAAGAGCGACCACCGCGCTTTCCAGCCCCTCGGATCCGCCGGAGCGGGGCGGATTCCCGGTGCACATGCATTCATACAGCTCGATAGTCTGGGTATTGTCGCCTCCGCCATGACCGTCCGCGGAGAAACGGATCACGCTTTCGGCTTCCTCTCCGATCCTCCGCCAGGAAAGGACGCTGCGCACAAGATCAAGAACGATCGTTCCCTCCGTGCAGGAGAAGTACATCCGCCGTTCCGGAATCATATTGCAGCAGGTCGCCTGAAACTGGACTTTACGCCGTTCCGGTAAAGAAACAGCGCCACATGCGTGTCCCGGATTTCCTTGTCGGAGGAAAAAGGCGATTCCTTCGTCCGGTGGGGATCCTCCCATGAATCATACGTCCCGGCGGGATATTTCCGGAAAAGAGGCTCATTTTCCGGGATGAAACAGTCGAGGCCTCCGAATCCCGCTGTTTTCGTGGGAAGGGAGCCGATGAGGTAATTGAGCATGTCAAGGTCATGGCAGCACTTCTCCAGAAGATGCGGGCCGGCCAGCGATTTTTTCCGCCGCCAGTTCTGCATGATATAGCCGCCGTGCGCCGGAGCGAGATTCTCCGTCGCGTCCACGGAAAGCAGGCGTCCGAACGAACCGGAATCCAGAAGTTTCTTCGCCTTCCTGTAAACAGGCGAATAGCGGAGCACGAACCCGGTGGCGAAAAGTTTTCCGGAAGCGCGCCAGGCGTCATAAACGGCACGGCAGTCCTCCAATGTCGTGGCAAGCGGTTTCTCGGAAAAAACATTTTTCCCCATGCGGAAGCCTTCCAGGATCGCCTCCTTGTGAAAGGCGTTGGGAGAAAACACCATCACCCATTCCACGCCGGGAAAGGCGACCGCCTCCTCCATGGAGGCGCAGCGCGCGGCTCCGGGAGTCTCCCATCGTGCAAGCGCCCGCTCCACAACTGCGGGATCCGGATCATAAACGGAAACGATTCTCACATGACGCTCCGAATCGCGCAGCAGACGCTCCATCACTCCCTGGGAACGGCCGCCCGCGGCGATCACGGCAACGCGGACATCTTTTTTTTCAAACATGGCTCTCTTCCTTTCCTGAGATTTCCCGTTTCAAACGTTTCCCCTCCATCATCTTCATCAGATACCGAAGCATCTCCAGATGGGTCGGACAGTTGAAAAAGTGGAAGGCGCAAATTGCATCGTCCTGATGAAAAGGATCAAAAAACACAGCCGAGAAGGATTGGAAAATCCGGCTTCATTCCGTGTCCCCCCGCGGGAGGCGTCATCCTTTCCCCTGTCCCTGATGTATTTCTTCTTGTCCCGGAGGCATAACGAACTCCGGACACCGGGAGAAAAGCGTTTTCCTGATTGCCGCATCCGGAGTCACAAGGATGATTTTTCACGGAATCCTCCTGCCCGGAACTGTTCCGACGGCAAGACGCCCGCCACTGCTTTTCCCGTAAAAAAGCCTGGCTCCGCCGCATGGCGGACCGCGGGATGCGCGGACGGATCAATCAGGGTCCCGGAGACCGGACACACCTTCCGGACAAGCTCCGCGGAATGCGCCGCAAACCGGAAGACAACAGTCATGCCGAGTGTGAACAGCAGCCAGTTCTCCATTCCCCGCTCCCTCTTTGTGTCTTGTTTTTTGAGTCTGCAAAATGTCTTCGCACGGGAGAAGTCCCCGGCAGATCCGGGAACCCCGCTGACATCTTTCCGGAAAATACACTGCGGACTCCTCCGTTTCAATGAGACAAATGTATTATTTATAGGATGCATGTCGCAAAAGAGGACTTTTCCCATTTGCCGCTCTGACGGCATTGCACAAGCCGGAAATTCCGCTGCGGAAAGCGCGGAGGAGCTTTCATACGGCAAGAGAGCCGCACATCAGGCAGTGGTGTTTCTTCAGCAGCTCCGCCGGAATTTCGCGGGCGGGATGCCGTATTTTTTCCGGAACACCCGGGTGAAATAATTCTGATCGGAAAATCCGCACTCAAAGGCAATTGTCTTGAGGGGCTCCCCGGCATGAAGACGCACAAGAACCTCGCGCAGACGGCATGCGATCAGATAATTCTGCGGCGACATGCCGGTCCGGCTGACAAACAGCCGGTACAGCGTGGACCGGTGAACGCCGATTTTGCGCGCTTCCTTCAGAATGGAAAAATCAGGCCGGCTGAATTCCTTCTCCATCTTCCGCTTCAGCTGTTCGATCTGATCGTTCGCCGTTTGAAACGGACCGTTCGCAATCCGGCTCAGGAGCTCATAGGCGAAACAGGATGCCTGATGCTGTCCGTGAATGCCGAGATCCGAAAGCGCCCGCATGATCTTTTCAAAGAGTTCCTCCGGACATTTTCCCGCCGTCCACGGCTCGTTTTTCAGGCGGAATGCCTGAATCAGTTCCTGAAGATAAGGCCCGTCAAGCCCCATCCAGTAGTAATTCCAGCTCGGGGCATCGGTATGGACGTTGTGCCGCTCGCCCGGGAAATAACAGCAGACTTCGCCAGGCAGCAGCCGGAATTCCCGTCCGTCGCGTTCCAGACAGCCGTATCCCTTCACGCACCAGAAGATTTCCAGAAAATTCTTTTTCGCGATTCTGTCCTGAAAACCTTTCTCCGCGCAATAGTGACCGCAGGAGAGAACCCGGCAAATCCCATCTCCGGAAGAGCCCACACGGTATGCCTGCGCAATGTATGTCAGCGATTTCACCGGATTTCACCTTTGCGCCGGCCGCATTACTGTCTCTTCTCCCGGATGCGTCCCCCTTCGTCAAGACGGATCTCCTGGAATCTTTCTCCGTGATCCCGGCGGATTCTTTCCCGCAGGGAGGCGCTTTCCCATTCCGGAGCCTCCTCCCATACGCCACGGTTCAGATATTCCAGAAGCGCACCCCGGAGATACCGCCCCGCCGGATCGGAATCCGAAAGCGCCAGTCCGCACATCAGGATCCGGCCTTTCCCGACGCGGCATTCGGAAAGCATGGATTTCCGCCGGACCAGCTTGAACGAGGGAATCAGCTCAATGACCGGATGAAATTCCGGCATGCCGGAATCGTGAATCATCGATACGGCGCCACTCATCATGGGGAAAAACTGCCAGTCGCCGAACCCCTCGTGCGGAAAATCCCGCAGGACAGGGTGTTCATGAATGAGAATTCCGGCATGGCCCAGCGTCCGGCCCGAAGTATGGGGCCGGAACGTCTCCGTTCTGGTTCCGGCCGGAAATCCGCCACGCAGAAGCACGGAGCCGCCGTCTTCCGCAAAGCCGATCACCTCGTCTGTCAGAGTCTCCGCACAGCGGACCCGATTCCCCGGCAGCACCTCTTTCCGGGGAAACACCCAGAACGTCCAGCAATTTTCCAGAGCTGTCCCGCCGCATTCCGCCGACGCCCGGAGAACTCCGGAATAAGGGCGGGCGTTTTCCGGCAGGGGAAACGCGATCTCCCCCAGCTCACGGACAGTTCCGGCGGGGATGCCCGAAAAGGACCGCCGTCCCTCCGCAATCACATTCCCGTCATCGGAGGCGAAGGACCAGAACAGCTCGCCGTCCGCCTCCGGTTCCGCGCCGAAACAGGAAATCAGAAGTTTTTCCCGGAACTCCGTCCCGGCAAAACGGTTCCGCCGGTTGGAGGCGCCGCAGAGCAGGACGCTTTCCCCGTTGTAGCGGAGAACGTCCCGGAGCGTCTCTCCATATTTTTCCTCGTAGAACTCGTTGAGCACGCCGCAGGGATAGCCGCAGAAGTGCCAGTGCGTATCGATGCCTCCCAGAAAGTCATATCCCGTGATGGAAGGACACGAACGGATGTTTTCCATCAGCTGCTTGCGGAGCGAGGCGATGAAGCGGCAGTTGTTCCGGTAATAAAGATCCGCATACTGATAGACATTGTTTTTCCGCAGATGCTCCCGGACGGCGCGGAAGAGATCCTGCCCGATGAACGTGCCTTCGTAACGCGCCTCCAGTTCGAAATTGAGATATCCGCCGAGGATGCCGATCTCATGGCTGAGGCAGGGCTTCCGGTAGAAGGAATGCTGCCTCTCCACCTCCGCGACTCCCGGGAAGGCATCATGCAGATAGCTGAAATAGCCGCCGCTCAGCGAACCGTAAAGATCGGAAAACTCCGCGATCTGCGCAAGCCGTTCCGCATCGTGGGGAATCGGATTCCGTTCGATGTTCCGCCCTTCGATGAAATCGTACTCCACGCCGCGCATGGCCTCCTGCGGATTGAACAGCATGCCGGGGGCAAGTCTCCGCACCATCGAAGCGACCTGCCGCAGACGTTCAAAAACCCTGTCTGAAATTTTCTTTTCATTGCCCTCGCAGAAGATCACGGCGCAGGCATGACGCCGGATCATGCGGAGGATCGATTCCGTTTCGGCAAGGGAATACACGGAAGGCTGTTCCGTCTGAACCAGAAACCCAAGTTCATCGCAGGCTTCATAGAATGCTTCCGGCGGACACCAGGTATGACAGCGGATGAAATTGAATCCCGCTTTGCGCAGCATGCCCAGATCGTGCAGATATTTTCCCTTATCGGAATGGGGGTTGCAGGTTTCCGGAAAATAACAGTGTTCGGTGACGCCGCGGAAATACGTCGGTTTCCCGTTCAGCAGAATGCGCAGCCCGTCACAGACGGCATGGCGGAACCCCCATTTCCATGTCCTGCGGTCGGAAAGGGTTTCCCCGTCAAAAAGCTCCAGCGTGAAATCATACAGTTTCGGCGTCCGGTCCGACCAGAGTTCCGGCAGAGGAGCCGTCCGGAAATCCGCCTCGTCCGAACAACAGGCGAAGGAGCCGGAATCCAGAACCCGTTCTCCGTCGGCAACACGCCAGGCCAGAGTCTTTCCCGTCCCGTTCCGCAGCTCGGCCTTCCAGCGGGGACATCCGGCATCGGCATACGCGAAACAGTCCGCAATGACTCCGCTTCCGGTCAGACGGAGCGTGACACCCTCGCAGATCCCGGCCCGCTCTGCCTGATATCCCTGGGCGGCAAGTCCGCGGTGCTGCCCGGCCCGCGTACCGAAATCCTCACCGTCATGAGACCCGTCCAGACGGCAATAGGCGCCGCCGTCGTCGCGGACATTGCAGACGACGATGAGAAGTTCGTTCTCTTCGCCGGAGCGCAGCAGACCGGTCAGATCAAAATCCGTTCCCGTGCTGTATCCGGTCTGCACACCGGCGGGCTTCCGGTTGCAGTAGACGGAACAGCCCCACATGGCAGGCCCGACATGCAGGACGGCATGCGCCCCTTCGGGAAAGCGGACGGCCAGATTCCTGCGGTAATAGCCGCTTCCGATCAGGAACGAACTGCTGGCATGGGGCAGCTGGGTATGTCCCATCGGAAAATGCACCTTCCGGTAATCCGGGTTGAAGCGGGCATGCAGCGAAAAGAAATCCTCCTCGTCGAAAAGGTCGTAATGATCGTCCCAGTATCCCGGGACCGCCATCCGTCCGGTGAAAAACGCCTTTTCCGGAAGCGCCGTCGATCCCGGAAGAAATGGATGAGGATCGTAATAAAAATCCCAGACTCCGTTGAGCTCCGTTGTTTTTCCTGCCTCGAACATTGGATCTTCACCTCGTTTCACACATGAGAAATCATGACGTTATTCCGATGTTTCAAATGCATTCACAGCGCTGAAGGACCGCTCCCTGAGGATAACCCCGGAGAATATCGCAAATCAACCGCCTTCCCGGTGAAAACGGGATGCCGCACGCGGCAAGAGCGGAAGGGATGTCTCCTTCAGACGCAGGAATTTCCGCCGGGCGGAGCGGACTTCGTCTCCGGCATGCGTTCCGCGCCCGGAGCGGCGTCTCTTCCGCAGGGAAATAATATTCCCGCACCGTATTCCCAAACAAAGGTGTCATCGCCTGTTTCCCGTCCTGTGAAAACAGCAAAATGGCCTTTCTTTTTTGATTTTACAGTCTTGTTTCTGCATTCCGGGGATCTGATTCCAGAAGGCTGAAACAACGGGAATAATGTATACGGGCTCCGCTCTTTTTCAATAAGACAAATGTTGCTTTCCTAGCATCCATGTTTCCATCCTTCCGCGTCCACCTTCTCCAAAAGCCGTTTGCGATCATGACCATGCGCCGTCCGGGCATTTCCGTCAGCGGAATCACACGGTACAAGCGGAATCTTCAGATCACGGATCCGAAACTTCCGCCCGTTTTGGAATCACCAGATCCGGCTGACGACTGGTCTGCGGGCATTGGGAATTGCGAATCCCCGGTGCAAGTGTCCCCGACACTTCTTTTCCGCCCGTTCAAGCCGCCGGTTCCGTCTCTTGATGCGGTTCCGAACACATTTTCCGCCGGGAATCGGCATTTGTCCAGGAAAAGTGCGGCAACGGGGGAAACGAGCTGCCGCCCCCGTCTGTTTTCCTCAAGGCGTGTCTGTCACGAGATCACCGGAATGCCGTCCGGAGTCAGCGCAACGGATTTCCTCAGTCTGGCACTGCTTTCAATGGCCTCGGCAAGCCCCTGGACATGAACGGCTGTCCGCAAATCGGCGGAAGGAGGAATTCCGTCACGAACCATGCGGATAAAGTCGTACATGATCTGCTCATTTGCAAATTCAATGCCCGAAGGCAGCTTCAAGATCCTCGGCTGGCGGAAACGAAGATAAGATGAGTTGAAATCAAAAAATTCCCCGGCCGGATCCGGATTGCTTCCCAGCTGAGAAGTCAGAAATCTTGGACGGGGAAAAATTTCCACCTGGTTTTCTCCAATGGACATTCTGATGCTGTAATGTTCCGCATTCAGGCGATAAGATATTTCTCCAAAATAAGAAGAGCTGGAATAATGAAAAATCCCGTTTCCCCCGTTACGGTATTCTATGACGGCAATCAAATCATCGGGACTGGGATATGGCCTGTCATCCCTCCTGACCATTTGCGAACAGACGCGGCTGGCTGGCCCTCCAAACATCAGAAGCAGATCAAGCATATGGCAGCAGTGAAATGGAATCTGCGAAATCTTCAGGCGGAAATTATCCGGGTCACGGCGTTTCCAGTAATTGATCTCCATATCTCCCTGATGGAACCAGTTTCCGGTCACGGAGTAAATCCGGCCGGGGGGATTCTGGCCGATATAGTCCAGCACAGCCTCGGCATCCGGCAGGTAACGGCGCATGAACCCCACTTGAACGAGTACATGAAAACGTTCGGCAAGTTCGGCAAGTTCCAGCACTTCTTTTGCGGAAAACGAAACCGGTTTTTCCACAAAAACAGGTTTCCCCGCCGGAATGGTTTTCCGCAGAGCCTCTGCATGAGCCTCCGGTGCAAGACTGATCAGGAAAGCGTCAATGCCTTGAAAGCCGGACAATTCCTCCGGGGATCGGCAAACTGTCCCCCCGTATTTCCCGGCAAGTTTTTCTGCGCTTTCCCGGTTGAGATCAAAGACAGCATGCACCATGTAAAAATTATCCTGAATCAGAGAATCCAGTAAAGCCGCAGTGCGTTTTCCGCATCCGTAAAGTCCAAGTCTGATCATGGCAAAATCCTTATTTTAACATTCCTTGTTTCATGAAAACTATGCCTGCTCCCATCCATAAACCCGAATCCAGTCTGTTCCACGCCGCATCCGAAGCGCCGGGACAAAACAGAGGCGCAATGAACAGAGGACCCGCTGCAAATCTCCAGACGCACGCTCCTCTATCATTGGATTTTCTCGCCACTGTGATTTACTGCAGCTGCCGGAAACGATGATCTCGGCACCAGCGTAATCTTCAGGTTCCGGATGCTTGCATTCATGCCAGGAGGAAACACAAGAATGGGACGCAGACTTGTCACCGGACGAATTTTGCTCCGATTGACAATCTCCAGAACAACTGTAAATCTTTTTTCCTCTCCGGAAAGATATTGAGGTTTCATCAGCAGTAATGCCCCTCCTCCTCTGCCATGATAAAAATAAGCTCCGACTTCAATGCGGGAAGACCCTTTTGCCTGAAACTCGAAAATCAGCTTGTCACCGCGATTTGCAGGAATATAGCCCCGTTCCGTATAATAAAGATGAAGCGGCTTTTCGGGATTCCGGACCAGAGCCAGCGTCCCGGACCGGACCTCAAGCGGAGTTTTCTGATCCATATCCTTCAAATGATTCCGCGTCCAGCCGTCAGGCGCATTCTGCTGCTTCTTCATGGTAAATGGCTTTTGAAAAATCACTCCTGAAAATGAAGGGCCTGGAAGCTGAATCGATCCCATGCGGTACAATCCCGACTTGTAGTCACTGGCAAAAATCGGACTCCAAGCCAGGGAAACACCTCCCTCATAACGTCTTGTACGGAAGAAATTCCCGACAATCTGGCCATCCCATCCGACTTTGACTCCGGATGGAATCCGGGAAAGCGGAATCGCTCCTTTGAGAGACCAGCCGTTCCCGTCACAGGTATTTTCTGTTGTAAGGGAAACCGGGATCTCGGAAAATCTTCTCACCCCTTCCACAGTCAGACTGGTAAAAGCACGCACCTTTCCGGTGGGGGAATATACCAGCTGCAAATAATCACTCTCCCGCCTGGAGGCAAGAAAAATCTCCAGGGCATTGTTCCAGACAGACTTTTGCCTGTGGCGAAAAGCTTCATCTCCTTTTTCCTCGAAGCGGAAATAAAGATGTGTGGAATCGGAGGACAGCAGCAGAGACGGACTGACTTCCGTTTTCCTGTTGTCCAGCGTGACAAACGGTGCAAGCCTGGCAGCCCGGGCGAAATCAACCCGGGAAAGATCCCCTGCACATTCTCCGGCATAATCCGGAGTGGTGAATGGAATCAGAATCTTGCGGATCCGCTCCCGTTCCTCGTATTCCTTCCTCCCTTGAACGGCCTGGTCCCACAGGGTCTCCCTGAAAAACTGAATTCGCGCCTTTTCTTCCGGTGATACTGCCGCACGCTCCGCCCTCCTGACGATGGCTTCCAGACGATTCACCCGTTCCGCCGTTCCCAAATGCCAGTTGTCCCGTTCACGATGCAGTCCGTAGACAAATGACCATCGGGGAGAAGCAGTCCTTACAGCATCGGAGTAGTTCCGTATATTCCAGCCGATATTCTCCAGAGTTCTGTAAAATTCTTTCATGGCTGCGCCGGCATGACCGTAATACAGCTTGAAATATTCATCGATCAGCTGCTCCGGATCCAGGGTGGAATCATCGGAAATTCTGGTAATCACATATGCTTCCAGAAGATGAGGACCGGGATCGATTTCCCCGAACCAGCCGCAAATGCCGTCGTTTACAAATTCCCTGGCGTACTGTCCAGCTTTCCATGGATACACAACAGGGAAAAACTTCCGGTAACCGTAAATGCGTTTTGCCTCATGGGAAGGACAGAGCAGATACAGCCAGAGGAAAAGCGGACGGTTCCCCCCCTCACGCCGAACCCATTCTTTATAATATCCATGCTGGAGACTGTATACCCTGGGATGAAACCAGGACTGAATACTGTAACACATCTGAACTGCGATATTTTTTTCCAGCCTGACATTTTCCGGATAGGCGGCGGACGACGAATAGGCAAGTGTGGAAATTCCGACAGCGGGATTTTTCCGGGCAGCTCTCCGCGCAATCCGGTTCACCCATTCGAAATGGAGATTTTTGTAGGCATGTTTCCGGCAGTCAGGACATTGGCACCACACACTGTTGTCATCCTCCTGAATGGGATAGTAGAACGGCTGATCCTCCATTCTGCGGACTTCAACTCCTACGTTCCCCTCAATTGCCTTCCCTGCGAAACTTTTTTCCGCACATTCCGCAAAATATTCAACAGGACCGGGATGCGAAGTGCAAAGCTGCGGTGGGGGATTGGAATTTTCAGGAAACTGGCGCCAGAGTGAACTCCTCAATGTGCTGTTATAGTTCCTTGCAAAATACTCCGGACGTCTCTCGATAAAAAGAGAAGCCAGTTTTCGCGGCAGCGCTCTGTCCCAATAACGATAGTAAATACTGTAAACGGAATGGTTGGTGACTCCGAACATGGCATTGCTCCGCCACCGGAACTGCAAGAGCATGGCATCCCGGTCGGAAATCCTGTAATCCCGTGTCCGGTTGCTGAAATATGGGCGACGGAAAGCATTCATGGCAGGCATACGGCGCGTTTCCCGCGGAATCACGCTCAAATTTTCTGTTCGGGGATGGACTGTTCCGCGATCTCCGAAGCTGTAAAAACGGACACCGCAGGACTGCTCCAGAAAATCATAAACAGCATAGGTGGTGGAACGATAATAGAAAATCAGCGCAGGAAAAGTCTTGATGTCGCCATAATCGAACTTGCCAAAATCCGGCTCATCCTTGCCCATCAGAAAAATGTCTTCGCCTTTGCGGCCCACCAGGTATTCCTCGCCGGAAAAAGGCTTCCCGGGAAATCCCAGTTGCGCCGCTTCCGCGCTTGGCCCGATGAAAATGCGCGGTCTGCCGGCTTCCATCCGGGATGCAATGGAAAGACGGGCGCCGGTCATCCTCTCGACGGCATGCTGCAATTCACATGCCGCAAGACGTGCGGAACGTGTCGGACGATCTCCGAGAATAATGACAGCATTCGGTTTCCCGTCCTTCACCAGAGTTATTTTTCCGCCTGCACATGCTGCGGGAAACAAAGCCGGCAGAGCGGCAAACAGTGTCAATAAAAGTTTCAGGTTCATTGTCTGACATCCTCATCAGGTTTGAATCAGCTTCCATTAAAGTCCATACAGGGACGGGGTGTAATTTGCGGAATTGTCGGTCCAGAAATATGTGTACTGGCTCATATACAGTGCCCAGCCGGGATAAGTTTCAATGCAGGGGACCAGTCTGCCTGCACGCCTTTCCGTATGACCGCCTGCAAAAGAAACAATGTAATTGGCGGGATGGTGTGTCGTAATGGAGTACACCTCGTTGGGTTTCGCAGTAATCATGGAATGTCCGTTGTTTTCGCTGATCAGACAGATCCGGGACGGCTGCCTGAGATGAAGCAGACGGGTCAGATTCGTTGTGCTGCTGGAATCGGAACATGTATTGATCCCGTATGAGGTTTTTATTGCGTTCATTCCAAAAGTTTCATGCGAAGGACACTGAAATGGAGAATGAGGCAGGAACGTTTTTTTGTTCGTCGAGGTATCAGGATCAAATTTCATATTGAATTCCCCGGCAAACCCGGTCAGCATTTCCCAGTTCGGCGTTTCCGAACTGCCGCCATAAGCCCAATAGGGAGAGGGAAGAAATGAATGATATGAATCCGAGTAAAGCATTACTGCCCGGCAGATTCCGGAGGAATTTCCGACGCACTGAATTTCCCTGCCGGTTTCCTTCACTTTATTGAAAGCGGGCAGCAGCATGCCGGTGAGAACCGCAATAATCACAATCACAACCAGCAACTCTATCAGTGTGAATTTTGAGCGGGCATGCCGCTCCGGATGACACCTTTTCTCTGTCGTCATCATTCTGATCCTTTCATCATTCCACTTGTTTTTGTTATGGGAGAAGAATGCCGAAATCCATGCCGGAAATATTTTCCGCCGGAATCAGCATCCGTGTTGCCGAAAAACGGATGAATCTTGCGTCAACGGCGGGAAACTCCACCAGCTGCGGGACAGGATTTGCACGCAAGTTGGAAAACTCCCCTTCCGCAATCTCCGTCCAGATTTTACCGTCGCCGCCGACGGCGAAAACGTAGCGGTCCGGCGTTCCGGGAGGAAGCGCAGGATCGGGAGTGAAAATGAACCCCCGAAATTTCATGTTTTCCCCCAGATCGTACAACCAGCCCGTTCCAGTTCCGGCGCCCAGCTTCCGATAGCTGGTGGTATTGCGCGGGTCCGGCGCATCCGAAGCGGATGCATTCAGAAATTCCGCCGGCGCATCGTAACAGGCAAGAAACAAGGCGCGAACTTCGCCGCGGGACTCCGTAACGCGGATCCGCAGCGCATCCCCCGTC
>ERZ779737.2492-NODE-2492-length-12028-cov-2.320137_pt1 | contig 12028 bp, 10 predicted proteins | sample MGYA00511889_ERZ779737 | MGnify/ENA primary metagenome ERZ779737 (study PRJEB29588, sample SAMEA2163575) | human gut metagenome | biome: human gut; feature: human-associated habitat; material: faeces | place: Denmark | collected 2008/2010 ...
AAGAAGGACATACAATGCACGCTAGCGAAAAAGAAGCAATAGATGAAACTCTTAGGATGCTTAAGGTTTATGAAGACTTTCAAAAAAATATTTTAGCAGTTCCTGTCTTTACCGGTAAGAAAACAGAAAAAGAAAAGTTTGCTGGAGCAGAAGCTACTTACGCTATTGAAGCTATGATGTATGACGGAGTTGCTCTTCAAAGTGCTACATCACACTACTTTGGTCAAGGCTTTGCAAAAGCATTTGATATTAAGTTCTTAAACAAAGATAATAAATATGAAACTCCATATCAAACTTCTTGGGGATGTACAACCAGAATGATTGGCGAAATAATAATGGTTCATGGTGATGATAGAGGTCTTGTTCTTCCACCTAGAATTGCACCTTTTAAAGTAGTTCTAATACCTATTGGTGATGATGAAAAAGTTAATAATTTGGCAAAAATTTATAATGAAATGCTAAATAAAAATGATATTACTTGTTATATAGATAACTCTGAAAAATCACCTGGTTTTAAATTCGCAGAAGCTGAAGTAAATGGTATTCCAATAAGAATAGAAATTGGTAAAAGAGATTTAGAAAATAATAATGTAACATTTGTAAGACGTGATACTAGAGAAAAAATAGTAGAATCTAAGGATATTGATGTTGTAAGCTATGTAGAAAAATTACTTGATACTATCCAAAATGATATGTATAAAAGCGCAAAAGAGAGAATGGATAAATTAACATTTACTGCACATAATCTAACTGATATGGAAAACATTTTAAACACTCAACCAGGATTTATTCATGCAGATTGGTGTGGAGATGAAGAATGTGAACTTAAAATAAAAGAAATTAAAGGCTGTAAATCAAGATGTATTTTAGAAGAAGAAAAATTAATAGATGGCAAATGCGTTTGCTGTGGTAGAGAAGCCAAACACCATGTAGTATGGGGAATTCAATATTAAGGAGGACTTTATGAACGAATTCAAAATGGAAGATTTAGTTAATTATTGTAAACAATATGGATTCATATTTCAAGGAAGCGAAATATATGGAGGACTTGCTAATACTTGGGATTATGGTCCATTAGGCGCAAGACTTAAAAACAATATAAAAGATGCTTGGAGAAAGAAATTTATTCAAGAAAGAGATAACGCATATGAAGTTGACGCAGACATATTAATGCATCCAAGAGTATGGGAAGCATCAGGTCATGTTGATAGTTTCGCAGATCCACTAATAGATTGCCGTGAATGCAAAACTAGACATCGTGCTGATAACTTAATTAATGATTTCACTAACTCTTCAATTGGTGATGCAATGACTAATGAAGAAATGATTAACTATATAAATGAACACAAAGTACCTTGTCCAAAATGTGGTAAAACTAATTTTACTGATATAAGACAATTTAAGCTTATGTTTGAAACATATAGAGGAGTTATAAAAGATGCTAAAAGTGTTGTATATTTAAGACCTGAAAATGCACAAGGAGAATATGTAAACTTCTTAAATGTACAAAGAAGTATGAGAGCAAAATTACCATTTTCTATTGGACAAATAGGTAAAGCATTTAGAAATGAGATAACACCAGGAAACTTCACATTTAGAACAATTGAATTTGAACAAATGGAATATCAAACTTTCTGTAAGGAAGGTAGTGATATGGAATTATATGAATACTTTAAAAACTTTGGTAAGAATTTTTACATGACTCTAGGAATTCCAGAAGAAAAATTAAGATTCCACGATCATGAAAAACTTGCACATTATGCGAAGGCAGCATGTGATATTGAATATTTATTCCCATTTGGTTGGGGAGAAATAAATGGAACACACAATAGAACTAATTTTGACTTAACACGTCATCAAGAGTATAGTGGTGTATCACAAGAATATTTTGACCCTGAAACCAATGAAAAATATATTCCATATATTATTGAATCTACATATGGACTTGATAGAACTGTTCTAGCAATATTATTTAATTCATATAATAAAGAGACTCTTCCTAGTGGTGAAGAAAGAGAAGTTATGAAATTTCATCCCTATCTAGCACCATATAAAGTAACAATTCTACCACTAATAAAGAAATATCATAGCCAAAAAGCAAAAGAACTTTATAAAGAACTATCTAAAAATTTTATGTGTAGTTATGATGATTCTGGTAATATTGGTAAACGTTATAGAAGAAGCGATATAACTGGAACTCCGTTTGCACTTACAATTGATGATGAAACCCTAAATAACGATACTGTAACAATAAGAGATAGAGATACTATGGAACAAGTTACTCTTAAGGTATCAGAAGTAGTAAAATATATCGAAGAAAGAATTAAACTAGATTAAGATACTCTAAGGGTATCTTTTTTTGGTTTACATAAGTTTTTCTTAAACTTTTAAAATTTATTGTAGTAATCAACAAAATATATTATACTTAATAAGTAGGGTGGTAAAAATGATAAATGAAAGTATTCCAACTCATGTTGCCATAATAATGGATGGTAATGGAAGATGGGCGACAAAACGTGGTAAAAAAAGAAGTGAAGGACATCTAGCAGGAAGTAAGATACTAAAAAGACTTGCTATACATGCCGCAAAAAGAGGTATTAAAATATTAAGTGTGTTTGCTTTTTCTACAGAAAACTTTAAAAGAAGCGAAGAAGAAGTAACATATCTTATGGATTTATTAATCAAATACTTCAAAAAAGAAATTAAGACATTTCAAAAATATAACATTAGAGTTAAAATTTCAGGAAGAAAAGATAGATTAAGAGAAGATGTTTTAAAAGCTATTGATAATGTTGAAGATAAAACAAGTAAAAATACAGGTGGAATATTAAATATTTGTCTAAATTATGGAGGACAAGAAGAAATAATAGATGCATCTAAAAAAATAGCGCTTGACTATGAAAAGGGTAAATTAGATTTAAACTCTATAAGCAAAGAATCATTTTATAAATATCTATATAATGATTTAGAACCAATTGACCTTCTTATAAGAACAAGTGGAGAACTTAGAGTAAGTAATTTCATGTTATATCAAATGGCATATAGTGAATTCTATTTTACAGATACTTATTTTCCTGATTTTGATGAAAAAGAGTTAGACTTAGCAATAGATGAATATAACAAAAGAACTAGAAGATTTGGAGGAGTAGATTATGAAACAAAGAATAATTAGTGCGGTTGTATTACTTGCGATATTTATACCAATACTATTAATTGGAAAAACTCCATATGCAATTCTTATGGCAGTGCTTGCATGGATGGGGTTATACGAATTATTAAAAGCAAGAAAAAAGAAAAAAGAATTTCCAGCATTTATAGAAATAATAGCGTATGTGTTAGTTACACTGTTTGTTCTATTTAATGAGAACTCATCAACAACAGGAATATATATGGATTATAGAATAATTGCATCTCTTATATTTGTCTACATAATACCTATGGTATTAATAAATGATTCAAAAAAATATAATTTAAATGATGCATTATTCTTAATAGGTTCAACAATATTTATAGGGCTTAGCTTTAATTTGCTTATAACAATAAGAAACATAAGTCTAGATTACATAATATATATATTCTTAATTGCTACTATGACAGATACATTTGCGCTTCTAACTGGTCGTAAAATTGGAAAAAGGAAACTAGCACCAGATATATCTCCTAATAAAACTATAGAGGGATCTATTGGGGGAAGTTTAATTGGTACTATAGTTGCTAGTGCTTACTTTTATGAAGTAATAGATCCTACTGTAGGAATTGTTGGAATAGTTCTTGTAACATTAATTCTTACAATATTAGGTCAAATAGGGGATTTGGTATTTTCTTCAATAAAAAGATACTATAATACAAAAGACTTTTCTAATTTAATTCCAGGACACGGAGGAATATTAGATAGATTAGATAGCATAATATTTATAGTATTAGGATTTTTACTATTTTTAAGTATTTTATAGGAGGACATATGTTAACATTAATATATTTTATACTTATACTAGGACTTATAGTTTTAGTTCATGAATTTGGACATTTTATATTTGCTAAGATGTTTGGTGTATACGTTTATGAATTTTCAATAGGAATGGGACCTAAAATCTTTGGAAAAAAAGATAAAAAAGGTGAAACAGAGTATTGTATTAGAGCTATTCCAATAGGTGGATTTGTACAACTTTCTGGAGAGGAAATAGATGATGATACAGCTATAGATAAAGATAAAAAAATGTATTCTAAACCTGCTTGGCAAAGGCTCTTAATAATGTTTTTTGGAGCAGGGAACAACTTCATTCTTGCGTTTATATTACTATTTGTATATGCATTAATTTGGAAAGCACCAATAATGACTCCAACTATATCAAGTACTGTAGATAACTATCCAGCAAGTACCGCAGGTATTACCGCAGGAGATGAAATACTTGAGATAAATGGACATAAGACTTATACATTAGATGATGTACAGCTTTACTTAACATTAGTTAAAGATGGTAAATCAGTAGACTTTAAAGTAAAAAAAGAAAATGGCGTTGTAGAAGAATATAAAGTAACACCAGAAAAAGAAGTAGTAGATGGTACAACTACATATAAATATGGTATTACATTCACATCAGGTACAGATAACAGCTTTCTAGCAACGCTAAAATATCCATTTGTAAAAATAGGTGCATTATTTAGACAAATGGCTGTAATAGTTAAATCATTATTTACTGGTGGATTAAGTGTAAGTAATTTAAGCGGACCAGTTGGTATTTATTCAATAGTTGGTGAAACTGCAAAGAGTGGTATCGCAAACGTAATACAATTGATTGTGTTATTATGTGTGAATGTTGGATTTATTAATTTACTTCCATTCCCAGCTTTTGATGGAGGAAGAATGTTATTTTTAATAATAGAGAAAATAAAAGGTTCACCTGTATCACCAAAAACAGAAAACATAATACACAGTATTGGGTTTATATTAATAATGTTACTTTTATTGTATGTAACATTTAATGATATTATAAGATTGTTTTAATAGGTAGATTATGAAGAATAAAAAAGGATTTACATTAGTTGAATTGTTGGCAGTAATTGTTATATTAGGAGTATTATTAATGATTGCTGTCCCAGCAGTTCAAAATGTAATAAAAAAGACAAAAAATAATGCAACTCAAAAACAAGCAGAATTATTTATAGATGCCGCAAAGAAAATGGCTATAATAGATGAGGCTACTAGTGATATGGTGATATATAAACTAAGAGATTTAGATAGTGATGTTGATACGAATAGATTTACCGGAATGGTAGTTGCATTAAAAGAAAATGGAAGTTATAAGTATTATATATATTTAAATGACTCAGTTAATAAAAAAACAATAGGTAATAATAATAATGACATATTTGAATTTGCAAGTGAAGATAAGATAAATGAGAAAGTAACCGATGGTGTAAAAGAATTTAAAGAAGGCTCAACTCAGATTATTAAGGTAAATAATAATACATATAGTTATAGCAATAACAGTAACACTCTAAATAAATATTACCCTGCAGGTGAAGAGGTTACTGTAGCCATAGATAATAATACTAATTATAAAGGAGTAGTAATAAAAAGAGGGGATACTATAAGAGTTCTTTTAACACAGCAAAAAGCAATTATGAGTTATACATCAATTAAAAATAATTTGATTACAGGAAAAACAATTCCAACATTAGAAGACATAAAAATACTAAGTGGTAATAATACTATTTCAAATAATTTTTGCGATGGTAAATATACTGCACAAGCTGATTGCTCATCTGGATTTAAAAGTGGTTATAATGCTGGTGTTGCAATCTGGTTATCTTGTGGTAATAGTGATTCTTGTCCATGTAAGGAAAACGGTGATATAACATCAGGGACAACTTATTGCCCTAGACTAGCAATTAATGGATCAATTCATACAAGAGGACTTGCTTCATCAGGAATTTATTTTATGCCAGTAATAGAAGCAGAGCCATCACAAGTAAAATCGTCATCATAAGGATCAAAGAAATTTGATTCTTTTTTTAAACTTTTTAAAAAAATAAATATATGTGTAATATTTATAATGAATGGAGAGAAGAGGATATTAAATGCTTTAACAAAAACAAGAAAAAATCAAAAGAAAATATAATGTAAACCCAAATATAATTTTAAAATATACTAATCCTAGAAGAAGACAAATAGAATTATTAAGAAGTACCATATACTAAAAGGATAGAACTCTATCTTTTTTTTAATGATTGTGATATTATTTATCTGGTGATAATATGGATGGAATATTGGTAATTAATAAAGAAAAAGGATATACATCTCGTGATGTAGTAAATATAGTAAGTAAAATCTTTAATACCACTAAGGTAGGTCATACAGGTACACTTGATCCAATAGCAACTGGAGTATTGGTATTAGCACTTGGAAAAGCACTTAAAGTGGTTGATAATTTATCATGTGAGACAAAAGAGTACATTGCAACTGTAAAGCTTGGAATATCTACAGATACCCTTGATATAACGGGTAATATTTTAGAAGAAAATCATTCATATAACATAAAAAAAGAGAAACTAGAACAAGTATTAAATAGTTTTTTAGGAAAAAGTATACAAGAAGTGCCACTATACTCAGCAGTAAAAGTAAATGGTAAAAGATTGTATGAATATGCAAGATGTAATCAATCTGTTGAATTACCAAAAAGAGAAATAGAAATATATGATATAAAACTTATTGAATTAGATGAAGATAGTTTTAAATTTAGAGTATCTGTAAGTAAAGGAACTTATATAAGAAGTCTAATAAGAGATATAGGACTAAAACTAGAAATACCAGTAACTATGGAAGACTTGCAAAGAACAAGACAAGGAAATATTAGTATAGATAGTGCATATACAATTAAAGATATTGAATCTGGTAATTATAAGATTATTCCAATAGTAGATGTAGTAAATGGATTTGAGATAGTTGAAGTAGATAACTTTATAAAAGAAAAAATTAAGAATGGAAGAATATTAGAAAATAGATATAAAAGCGACAAAATTATGTTTGTTGACAGTAAAAAATGTGCACTTGCACTATATAAAGTGTATGAAAAAGACAAAAATCGTGTAAAACCGATAAAAGTGCTGTAAATTTTTAAGAAATTTGTTATAATTATAATGGTGATATAATGAAAATAATTTGCATAGGACAGGCTACGTATGATATTACTTTACCGGTTCCTAAGCCTTTATCTAAAGATAGTAAAATAAAAATCGATAAGCAGTACAAAACATATGGTGGCAGTGCATATAATGCAGCATCATTATTATCAAAATGGGGAAAGGAAGTATATTTTGCTGGAGCAGTAGGAAAAGATTTCTATGGAAGCGAAATAGTTAAGAATTCAAAAAGCAAAAACATAAACAATAAATACCTAAAAGTTTTAAGCGATCCAACATTCAATACTCCAGTAAGTTACATTATTAGTAATGCAAGTGAGGGAGATAGAAGCGTTGTAACAGTTAGAAGCAAAATAACAAATAACCTAGACTTGGATATAGAAGAGAGTTTTGACATAATCTATATGGATGGATACGAAAAAGAACTAGCAAAAAAGGTTATTGAAAAGAACAAAAATGCGATAAAAATACTTGATGCAGGGAATGTAACAAAAGATGTAATAGAACTCGCAAAGTTATCTGATTATGTTATTTGTTCTAAGGAGTTTGTGAGCGAATATACTAATGTAGAAATAAATCCATCAAATATGAATACAATACTAAATTCATATGAAATACTAAAAGAAAAGCTTGATAAGGATACAATCATTACATTAGGAGAAGCAGGTAGTTTTACTTATTTCAACGGTTATAAGTTAATACCATCAATACCCGTTAATGTAGTTGATACAACAGGAGCAGGTGATATATATCATGCAGCTTTTACATACTTTATATCTAGTGGTTACAATGTTACTGATTCGATGAGACGTTCTAATGTAACTGCAGCATTATCTTGTGAAACTATGGATAAAACATCGATTGATTTAAAAAAGGCAATGGATACATTTAAAAGTGTTTTATAACAATATTCCAAGTATAGATTTACATGGTGAGACAAGAGATAGTGCAAGAGTATTGGTGATGGAATTTATTAATGATAATATCAAGCTTAAAAATGAAAAAGTTTTGATAATTCATGGCATAGGTAGTGGAGCATTAAAAAATGAGGTTCATAAGAATTTAAAAATAAATAAAAAGGTTAAATCATATAAGTTAGATAACTTCAATAGTGGATGCACAGTAGTGGAGCTCAATATTGACAAATTCTAAAAAATATGGTATTATAATGAACCAAACGAGAGGGGGATATTCGTATGTACGAGGAAGAAGAAAAAAGAGGATTTCCATTAAGAGATCTTATAGTAAAATTAATAGTTGCGGTAGTATTTGTACTATTATTAGTATGGCTATTGCCAAAAGTTGATTTAACAGGATTAAATAATAGAATATTTAAAGATAATGTTAATGATATGAAAGAAGCGGCAATAACATACTTTACAACTGATAGATTACCTCAAAAAGAGGGAGATTCAGTTACACTAACATTACAAGAAATGTTAGATATGAAATTAGTATTACCTTTTACTGATAAATATGGTAAAACATGTGATACTAGAAATTCGTATGTTACATTAACTAAAAAGTCAGAAGAATATGAAATGAAAGTCAATCTAAAATGTAGCAAAGAAGAAAATTACATAATAGTTCATTTGGGATGCTATTCATATTGTAAAACAGCAATTTGTGAAAAAGAAGAAGAACCAAAGCCAGTAAACAATAACAACAAGGGAAATAATGGTGGAGGTAAGGGCAACAATCCAAAACCTAGTGGCAAGCCATCTTGTGTATTAACAATATCAAGGGGTAAAAAAGGTGAAAATGGCTGGTATGTTGGTAATGTAACAGTTTCATTTAAATCTAAAAAGACAACAAATAGTGGAGCAAAAATAACTTCATATGGAATTGGATTAAGTGAAATATATAACAAAGAAAACTCTTACGTAGTTACAGATGATGGTACAACTAAAGTATTTGGTTATGTTAAAGACTCTAAAGGTGAAACTGCAGTATGTAGTGTTGTAGTTAAAAAGGATACAGCAAAACCAAGTTGTAGCATGGGTGTATTATCAGGTACAAAAAATGAAAATGGAGATTATATAAGTAATGTAAATGTTGGATTTACTAGTAGAACTGATTCAACTAGTGGAATCTCATCTTATGGAGTTACAACTTCATCTAAAGCTACATACAATTCTAAAACTAATTATATAGTTAAAAAAATTGGTACAACTAAAGTATATGGCTATGTTAAAGATAAAGCTGGAAATAAAGCAGTTTGCGATGTAACAGTTAAGAAAGTTAAAGTAAAAGAAATTGACTACTCAGAACCATCTTGTTCACTAGAAGTAGAAAAAGGTACTATGGGTGATAACAACTGGTATAGAAGTGATGTTGTAATTGGATTTAAATCTAAAAATACAACAAACGGTGCTCATATTACAGACTTCGGTTTAGGAACTTCTACAACATACAATGGTAAGAATACTTATACTATTGATGAAGATGGTAATAAAGTAATCTATGGTTATGTTAAAGACTCTAAAGGAAATACTGCAGTATGTAGTATTAAAGTAAAAAGAGATGCTACTAAACCAGATTGTAGTTTAGCTGTACAAAGTGGTTCTTATGAAGATGGACATTATACAAGTGATGTTGTAATTGGATTTAAGAAAAAATATGACAAAACAAGTGGAATTGGTTCATACGGAATAGGAAAAAGCACAACATATAAAAACAACAATTCATATAAAGTAACACAAGATGGAACTCATACAATATATGGATATGTAAAAGATAAAGCTGGAAATACTAATGTATGTAGTATCAAAGTAATTAAAAAAGATAAAGTATACGAATACGAATATAAGAAAACTTGGGGAAACGAATATAGCGAGTGGAGTGATTGGACTACATCTACTTATGATCCAAAGAATCCTCCAAAATTTGGAAAAACAGATACTAAAATTACAGAAGATTTAGGTAAAAAAGAAGTATTCGATAAATATGTTTATACAGTGGGTAAACCAATATATGGTAAAGTTATAGAAAAAACTGGTAGTATAACTGAAAAAGTATGTAAAGGTTATGACTATTACAGAACAACAACAACTTCAACTAAGGTTTATGCAGTAAAAACAGGAAGCAATGATGGATGGAAATATTATGGTATGACTAAACCATTAAAAGAAAAACCAGCAGATACATTAACAACTAAGTATGTATATGCCGGAACTGATTGGTCATATTGTGATGAGACTTGTACATCGAGCCCATACAAAATATTTAAGATATATACAAGAGAAGTAGGAACATTAACTGCAAGTGATACAATTAAAATATCTTCAAGTGTAACAGTTAAATGTAGTGCATACGAAACAAAAACAACATACTTATTTAGTCAAACAACTTCAATTGTAGGATATGAACAAAATAGAAAAGCACAATATAAAACAATTTATCAATATAGATACAAAACAAGAAAACTTATTAAAGAAGCTGGTTATGATATAAAATGGAGTGAAAGTCAAAATGATAAGACTTTAATAAATAAAGGATATAAATTAACTGGTAAGAAAAGAGTTAAAGGGTAGGTGTTAATAATGAAAATTGATTGGGAAAATGTAATTAGTGTAGATATGGAATATCCTGACAAAACAAGAGCAAAAGATATCTTATATGTAGAATATAAAGATGGTAGATTAGAAAAAGTTGTATATCCAAGAGGAATACCATCTGACGAGCTAGTAGAAATGCTAAGCCTTGCTGATGAGGAAAAAATAGACCTAAGAGTAATTGAAGAAAATTCAGAAGAGAAAAAACTTAATGAAGACATTCTAGCAGCACAAAAATTTAATGATGAAACAGAAGCTCTTGTTATTGATGGAAATGGTGATGAAAAAGTCGCATATGTAAAAAAATATGATGGAACAGTAGAAAAAGTCCCATATTCAGAAGATATGGATAAATTTATTTATGAAAATCTAGAGGGAAAGAAACAGGGAAGAGTTTCGAAATTTTTTGAAATCTCTAATGATCCAGAAGTTGCTAAAGAGCAAGTAAAAGCATTAGAAGAAGTAATAGAAAAAAGAAATAATCAAACTCCAGTTGATAATTCTACATACTCTGATGAATTAGTTGAAGCTGAAACTGAAGCTGAAGCTGAAGAAGAAAATAAAGAAGCAGAGGTTGAGAATACACCTGTAGCAGATTCTATCTTAGATTCAGATAATGAAAATAATATAAATCATGAAGATGAAGATATAGATATATATAGTGGTAGAGATGACTCATCAGAAGATTATTCAGACTCATTTAATTATTTTGATTCAGATTCAGATGAAGAAAAGAATATAAATACTGATGTTGAAGATCAAAACTTTGATACTGAAGCAAACGAGTTAAATGATGACGAAGTAGAAAATGAAGATGAACTTGATACTAGAGCGGATAAATTAGAAAAAAATTACAATAAAAAGAAAGCTGCTAAAATAGCTATAGGAGTAGCTGCTGGTGTATTAGGAGCTGCTGGTATTGCCGCAGCAGTAACTTCATGTAACAAAAATACAAATAAGAATAAAAATGAAGAATCAACAAATAAATCTTTTGAATCATTAATGAATTCAATGAAAAAAGATGATGAAAGAAGAGTATTTGCTGAAAATGTATTCTCAGTTACAGAAGCACTTAATTCAAAAACATTAGATAAAGATGTATTTGCTCTTGAAGAAGATGGCGAAGCTACATTACATTTTACTTATGATGAGGTAGCTGCAGCTAAGTTAGTATTAAATAATTATACAAGTGAAGAAATGTATAAAATATTTGGAACTGATGAAATTGATACTAATGATATAATGGTTAAATACCAAAGCTTTACTACAAAAATGTCATTATATGCAATGAATGGTAAAGCACCAAGTGGAGTAGCAAGTCTAATATCAAA
>ERZ779737.2496-NODE-2496-length-12016-cov-19.198395_pt1 | contig 12016 bp, 6 predicted proteins | sample MGYA00511889_ERZ779737 | MGnify/ENA primary metagenome ERZ779737 (study PRJEB29588, sample SAMEA2163575) | human gut metagenome | biome: human gut; feature: human-associated habitat; material: faeces | place: Denmark | collected 2008/2010 ...
CCTTATTGCCGATCACTTCACGCCATTCTTCGGGATCGTTGTTGCCCTGCGTCATAACGACCGCGACTTTTTCCGTCCACGCCGGGCGCAGTTCCAAGATCCGCTTGTATATCTTCATGGCGATGGGGCGGGAGTAGGCGACGATCATCGCTTTGCCGGTCAGGATATTGGCGCGATAGTTTTCATAATGGTCGAGAATATCGTCCACAAGTGAGCCGATGGTTTGGTCGGCCCCCAGAATTGCCTCCATCTGGCCAAGCTCTTTTTTGCTCTTTTCGATGACATAAGGGTCGGCATTCTGCGCCATCAGATCATATTCATCGTCTATGAGATGCAGAGTTTTTTCATCCAGTTTGAGATGAATGACTCGGCTCTCATAATACACCGGCCTTGTTGCGCCGTCCTCGACGGCCTGCGTCATATCGTAAATGTCGATATAATCGCCGAACACCTCACGGGTGCTGCGATCTTTAGAAGAGATGGGCGTGCCGGTGAAACCGATGTATGTAGCGTTCGGAAGGCTGTCACGGATAATACGGGCGGTGCCGACAATAGTCTTCGCTTCGACCGCCCCATCTTCCTTCTGCCGGACTACGACCTTCTCCGTCAATCCGTACTGGCTGCGGTGCGCCTCGTCCGCCATGACGATGATATTGCGACGCTCGGAAAGCGGCTCGCCGCTTTCCTCGAACTTCTGCATCGTCGTGAAAATGATGCCGTTGGCCTGACGGTTGGCCAGCAGCTCTTTCAAATGGGCGCGGCTTTGAGCGTGCTGCGGCGTTTGGCGCAAGAAATCCTTGCAGCGGGCAAACTGGCCGTAGAGCTGGTCATCCAAGTCGTTTCGGTCTGTGATCACAACGATTGTCGGGCTTTCCAATGCCTCTTGCAGATAGTGGGCATAGAACACCATAGACAGCGATTTTCCGCTGCCCTGCGTGTGCCAGAACACGCCGCCCTTGCCGTCTGTGACGGTTGCCTTTTGAGCGGAAACAATCGCCTTCTTGACGGCAAAATACTGGTGGTATGCCGCCAGCACCTTGAAAGTGTTCTGTCCGTCTACATTGAAGCAGATGAAGTTTTTCAGGATGTCCAGAAAGCGCCCCTTTTCAAACAAGCCCTCAAAGAAGGTGTCAAACTGGGCATACCGGGTATTTTCATAGCTGCCGTCCTTGGTCTTCCACTCCATGAAGCGGTCTTCCCCGGAAGTGATGGTGCCCGCCTTGGAAACCGTGAGATCGCTCATCACGCAAACCTGATTGTAGATAAAAAGCGACGGGATCTCGTGCATGTAATTGCGCAGCTGGCGGTATGCGTCGGAAGCATCGGTCTCCGCCCGGGAAGGGGATTTCAGCTCCATCACCACCAAAGGCAGGCCGTTGACAAACAAGATCACATCCGCCCGCCGCTCGCTGTTCTCCACCACCGTCCACTGATTCGCCACGATGAAGCGGTTCCGCTCCGGACGCCGAAAGTCCGCCACATACGCCAGCCCCGACCGCTCCTCTCCCCCCGCCACATACTTCACCGGCACGCCGTTCTGCAAATAGTCCGTGAAGACCCGGTTCTTCTGCACCAGCGAGCCCGAGTCAAAGGTCTTCAACCGCGCCATCGCGTCATCCAGCGCCGCCTGCGGCAACCCGGGGTTCAGCTCCTGAAGCGACGCCGCCAACACCTCCTCATACAAGGGCGAACGATAATCCCGCTCAACGTCCGGCCCATAAACGTAGGCATAGCCCAGCGTCTGGGTGAACAGCTGCAACACGGCGTCTTCGTAGTCGGATTCTGTGTAAGGCATAATATCTTCCCCATATTCTCTCGGATTCGGTGTCTTCGGGAATTGAGCGGCCTATTTCATCAAGTATCGTATCGCCCCTGCAATGTCCACTCCCAGTTTGGCCGCAAAAAGATTTTGCAGAAAACCCATACAATTGATCGCGTTTTGCTGAATCGTGTCCGGCATACAAGGGTTTAAGAAATTATGCACCACGGCCTCTTCCGGATATTTCCGGATTATCGCCATGATGTGCTGTTGCAATTCCTCCCAACATTGTGCTTCCAACAGCCGTTGCGTCTTCAGATATTCAGTCCGGATATCGACCAACTCTTTCGTCGCACGAATAACCTTTTCTGTTTCTAACTCGTTCATGGCCGAATCTCACAGATAACAGGAAGAACTCTTACGATTGAATCGCGATTGAATCGAAGAAGCTATGATTTTATTGAGCATTCTCACTGGTATCAACGGAAACATCGCGCATAACCTTTATCATTTGCTCAATGGAAAGTCTCAACTCCTCTGGATTATAAGGACGATTCTCCCGATTCTCGGGGTGGTGTATGCTGTTCCGAATAAACGTTGGCAGAGTGGCCTTGCGCCTAGGTTTCACGACCCTGTTTTGAATACATATCCACCCCTCCGACAAGGTACACCCTTTACGTTCGAGCCAGTCGTCAAAGGGCTTTTCACGTTCACATTCGACATCCTCGGATGAGGCAATTGCTTGTAAAGCGCCGTACAATTCGTTGTGGAATTCTTGGGAAATGTCATCAAATGCCCAATAATTCACTTCACACAACGAAGGATACGACAACAGATTTTGACTAATTTTTTCAACTTTGACGCACTGTTCCTTCTTTACCAAAAGGCGCAGATTGTCAAACGTCAACTCCTTGACGATATGAGAGCTATGGGTCGTCAGAAGAATTTGGACGTTATCTGCTTTGGAAAGTTCTCTAAGTGCGAAGATCAGTTGCCTCTGATGAGCGACGTGTTGTGACGTTTCCGGCTCTTCAATGGCATATATCACACTAGGAGCCGCGCAAACCGATTTTCTTCGATCAACCTCGGCTCGAAAGAAGTTTAGCAAAATCAACCGTCTAACCCCACTCCCTCGCTTGTTGATGGGGATATCTTCATCCCCGGAAATGGAAAGGTTCTTAAAAAAGACATCCGCCCATTTCAAACTGCCAGAGGAGGGGATATTGGGATGAAGGCTTCTCGCGATCTCGGGATTCATCTCCCGAATTTTTTCCAACGTCAGATTCGCGACCCGTTGTAACTCTTTTTCAACGCGCTGAGCCACGGATGCCAACTGCGCTTGCAGATCCGTCTCGCCCAAGATTTGTTTGACTGCCTCCTTCAAAGGATCTTGGACTTCGCTGTCAGAATCACTGTTCTTCCTGTCGGACTGAAACAACGAGTAGTAAGGTAAATATCCTTGCAATTTTGACCAAATAGCTTTGATATCTCCATCTCTGGATGCAACATCAAGCACCTTCTCTTGAAGATTCAACGAATCCTCGTAATGCTTCCAAATGGCCGCCCGCATCGTGGCGTTCTTACTCCTGTCGCAGGATAATTCCAACCGATCTACGATTTTCTTCAAGTCTGCGTTTTTCTTCGATAGCAGGGCATCACATTCCGCGTTGGAAGGGTGCAACGCCTTTATTGAAACCTGCAAAGAACTCGCTGTCGTGGCCCCTCCTTTGAACGTCTTTATGATTTCCAAATGGCCGTCACGATTTAGGAGATATTCATCCCTCAACGTTGTTTCATTCTCCGCATCAATGATTACCTTATCCGGCAGATCCCCAAATACGGCCGATATCTTTATATCCTTTGCCCCTTCGCTGCACGATGTCACGTTGATATCGCCGGAATCAAGCTTGATTGTTCCCTTTCCGTCATAGAAAAAGACATCAAGAGCCTCCAAAACCGTTGACTTCCCGACATCATTTTTCCCAATCAGAACCGTTAGATCATCAAACTCAATTGATGTCGGCTCTTTATAACCCCGAAAGTTCTCAATCGTCACGCGCACTAATTTCATGTTCGTATTCCTCCAAATTAAACGCTCTGTTCACATAGTATAGTGCCAACATCTAACCTTTCCAAGGACGCCAACCTGGCATATTAGGCTCTTTGGCTCGAAGTTCATTATACCAGCTGAAAAACCTATACTTGCGCTTTCGTCTCTCTGAAGCGCAATTGTTCCCCGCCATCGGCAACTCGAAATAATGCCTCACTTCCCCTTGCTGATACCAAACGAGATAGCAAATCGTTGGTGCAATATAAACATGCACACCCCATTTATATCGATACCGTTCGTCCTGCGTAAACCCTATCAACTTCTCTCTATCTTGTTCCAACCCCTTCGTCTTGGAATTATTGAACGTTTTTACCTCCACAATCAAACGGTTGCGTTCACTACACGCCCGCTCATGGACAATGAGGTCTGGGAAATTATGCTTCTGTTGTGGGAGGGACTTAGGGTTTTCCCCTTCTTTGTTGTATTCACAATCGACATCCAGCCCACGCCCTCTCAAGTACTCCGCAAGATAAAGACCAAGCCTAAAGACAATCGACCGTTCACAACATTTATTCTCAATTAGCAAAGAATCATTGCTGTACACATTATAAAGAGCACGATAAAAATCGCGAATGAAAGGTTGCCGCATATCTTCCGGAATATTCGCTTGATTAGGCATCTTTACTCCCTTTCTCAACGATAGAAAACAAAGAACCATTCAGAGTTTCGGAAACGATATATCCGAGACACCAATCTCCCCTGACATCAGACGCTGGAGAAGCATGTCCCGGAGACGAGCCAACTTTCGATTTTCTATCCGATTACACACAATCTTCCTGTACATCGGAGCGAGAATATTTCCTAGCATCTGATAATCCCATTCGCTGGGAATTAAAACTTTTGCATCCTCCAGCGCATCCCGTTTAATATGTCCCATTGTGGTCGCCTTGTCCGCAGCAATTGCGATAAAACGTGCGAGGTGATATTTAGTCCACGAATAAAAGAACCATGTGTCATAATGCGACGACGTGACCTTAAACAAATGCTGATTAAGGCCACACTTTCCCCCACACCAAAAATCCACCAGCAACGACCCCGACCACGAAAAAATAACATCTCCGTCATGTATGATGTATTCGGAAGGAATTTTAGCGGAACATCTGTCGCTAGCCGCATCCCAATGCCCCTGCCTTAACTCTTTGATTTTCAGGACTGGGATACTTCCATCCTCCCCCCGTGGACGATATTTCTGCATTGCAAGTCCATTCAGATAATGTGCAATGCCAGCAAGAGACGATTCGCTCCAATCCTCTGGCATTTTGCCGCCGAATGGCTCAAAGTCCACAAACCACGCCTTAAACAGCGCCTGCGCCTGTTGCTCCAAATTCGCGTTGATCTTGTTGTTCAGCTCGATCTTGTCGTCAAACAATTTCAAGCAGGAGCCAATCCTCCTTTGGTCTATTTTATTTTTGGGAACAAAAACATTCAAATTATGGATGTGATTTCTGTTTAATGTTGGGACTGCACTACCCCCAGCAAAATTCCCCAAATCTAGACTTTTTAAAAGATAAAAAATGAAAACAGGATCGCTATCTTTGAAGTCTTTCACATATAACGTTGTATTGTGAGACCATGTCCTTCCATAATAAATGAAGGGCTTCCCGACATTACCACTCCGTCCAATACTAACAGAGGGCGCCTCTGTCGTATATTCGTTATGGTACCCGATTATGCCATTCGAGCCAATTACAGGATATCGGCCTTCTACCATTGAGGTTCTTGGCAAATCATATCCCCTTTGAAACGTCAATAATTTGCCAAGTTCGCAAGTTATCCATTCACACTTCATACCCGAGGCCTCCCAGTTGTTCTTTGATTTTGGCCTCCAGTTCGTGCGACTGGGCGAAGAGCCCCGAGAGTTCCCGGGTCAGGCGGCGCATCTTCGCCTCAAAGGGTTCGCCGTCGTCTTCCTGTTCCTCAATGCCCACGTAGCGGCCGGGAGTGAGGATGTAGTCCTGCCGGGCGATGTCTTGGGTGGTGGCGACGGCGCAGAAGCCCTTGACCGCCTCCAAGGTGCCCTCGGCGTAGGCGGCGTAGGTCGCCGCCAAGCGTTGGATGTCGGCCTCGGTCAGCTCCCGGAGTTTGCGGGTGATCAGCGTGCCCATCTTGCGGGCGTCGATGAAGAGGGTTTTGCCCTTCTGCCGCTTGGCCTTGGCGAGGAACCAGAGGGAAACGGGGATTTGGGTGGTGTAGAAGAGCTGGGGCGGCAGGGCCACGATGCACTCCACCAAGTCGGCCTCGATGATGTTTTTGCGGATGTCGCCCTCGCCGCCGCTTTGGGAGGAGAGGGCGCCATTGGCCAGCACCATGCCCATGCGGCCCGTGGGGGCGAGGTGCCAGATCATGTGCTGCAACCAAGCAAAGTTGGCGTTGTTGGCCGGAGGCGTTCCGTATTGCCAGCGCACATCATCCAGCAGCTTATCTTGTCCCCAGCCGGAAAGGTTGAAGGGCGGATTCGCCATAATGAAATCTGCCTTGAGCTGCGGGTGACAGTCATTGAAGAATGTGTCCGCGCTAAATTTGCCAAGGTCAGCTTCGATGCCGCGAATGGCAAGATTCATCTGTGCCAGCTTCCAAGTGGTAGGGTTGGAGTCCTGACCATATACAGAGATGTTCTTGATATTCCCGCCGTGATTTTCGATGAACTTAGAGGACTGGACAAACATACCGCCAGACCCGCAGCAGGGGTCGTAAACACGGCCATTGTATGGCTGCAATACCTCGACAAGGGTGCGAACAACGCAGGATGGAGTATAGAACTCGCCGGCAAGTTTACCTTCCTGTTCAGCAAATTTTGCAAGGCAATACTCATAAGTGCGGCCGAGAATATCTTTGCCGCTCCCGTGGTCGATCATCCGGATGTTGGTAAAGAGGTCAACGACCTCGCCGAGTCGCCGCTTATCCAGCTCAGGACGGGCAAAGTTTTTGGGTAGGATGTCTTTGAGCCGCTTGTTTTCCTTCTCAATGCTCCGCATGGCCTCGTCAATGACCGTGCCGATCTCCGGCGTGTGAGCGGCAGCGGATATGACGCTCCATCTTGCGTTTTCCGGCACAAAGAAGATGTTATCTGCCGTGTATTCGTCCTTGTCCTCTTCAAAGCCGTCACCCTCAGCAAGAAGCTCCTGATACTTCGTCTCGAAGCGGTCAGAGATGTATTTCAGAAATATCAGCCCGAGAACAACCGACTTGTATTCCGAAGCGTCGATGTTGCCTCGAAGAACACAAGCAGCATCCCAAATCTGTTTTTCAAAACCGATGCCAGCCGTATGATTCGATTCCATGCCTGAATCTCTTTTCCTGAGCCATGAAGTAAATCATAAAAGCCCGGACCCTGAAAAGATTTTTCCCTTTTGTCTGCTTTTTCGGGGAGCGGTTTCCGGGGTGTCTGCGTGTGTTTGCGTGCGTGCGTGTGTGCGTGCGAGAGTTGTTTATATGGCGAAGAAAGAGGCCCGTTCTTCTTCAGCGAAGAACGGGCCTCATAGAGACCGGCGACGACCTACTCTCGCACAGCAGCTGGGCTGCACTACCATCGGCGGATGAGGGCTTAACGAGCGTGTTCGGGAAGGGAACGTGTGTTTCACCTCGCCTGTGATCACCGGAAGGGGGCCTCGCGCTGCCGTGAGAACTGAAGGGTGATCACGTTGATGTGCCGGTAAGGGGGCAGCGGTCATAGGTTAAAGGTTTCATGCATGAGCGGGGACAGGAAGGAGCGAGCTCTTAAGAAAGAGCGTTCATTCCTGCAGAGTGCGCATTTTCAAAAAAGGGAAAAAGCGGATTTGGAAGCGATAAAACAATCGGATAATTAGTACCGCTGAGCTGAACGCATTACTGCGCTTACACTTGCGGCCTATCGACCGGGTGGTCTGCCCGGATCCTCAAGAGAGAGCTTATCTTGGGAGGAGCTTGGCGCTTAGATGCTTTCAGCGCTTATCTCTTCCGCACTTAGCTACCCGGCGCTGCCGCAGACACGACAACCGGAACACCAGAGGTGCGTCATTTACGGTCCTCTCGTACTAATAAATGAACCCCTCAACTCTCCTGCGCCCACAGCGGATAGAGGACCAAACTGTCTCACGACGTTTTGAACCCAGCTCGCGTACCACTTTAATCGGCGAACAGCCGAACCCTTGGGACCTTCTGCAGCCCCAGGATGTGATGAGCCGACATCGAGGTGCCAAACTCCATCGTCGCTATGAACGCTTGGATGGAATCAGCCTGTTATCCCTAAGGTACCTTTTGTCCTTTAAGCGATGAGCATCCCACGATGCGTCACCGGATCACTTGGGCCTACTTTCGTATCTGCTCGACTTGTAGGTCTTGCAGTTAAGCCACCTTCTATCCATACACTCAACTGCCGATTGCCGACCGGCATGAGGTGACCTTCGCGATCCTCCGTTACTCTTTGGGAGGAGACCGCCCCAGTCAAACTAACCCCCTATCACTGTCCCGATTCCGGCTCACGGATGATCGGTTAGATGTCTAATAAGCAAATACCGGTATTTCACATTGCGACTCACTGCCGCCCTGAAGCGGCAGCTCAAAGTCTCCCGGCTATTCTACGAATTGAAAATCAAACACCAATAACAGGTTATAGTAAAGGTCTATAGGGTCTTTCCGTCCTGCTGCGGGAACGCGGCATCTTCACCGCGACTACAATTTCACTGAGCATCTTCTCGAGACAATGTCCAACTCGTTACGTGATTCGTGCAGGTCAGAACTTACCTGACAAGGAATTTCGCTACCTTAGGACCGTTATAGTTACGGCCGACATTCACGGGGGCTTAGACCAGAAGCTTGCACCTCCAGCTTTCACCTTTCCGCATTGGTCACACGTCACTCCCTATACGTCGTCTTACGACTTAGCAGAGAGCTGTGTTTTTGCTAAACAGTCGGTTGGACCTCTTCACTGCGGCCTCTTGCGAGGCACCCCTTATACCGAAGATACAGGGCCAATTTGTCGAGTTCCTTAAGAAGATTTAACTCACGCGCCTTAGAATACTCATCTCGGATACCTGTGTCGGTTTGCGGTACGGGCTTTAATTCGGAGGCTTTTCCCGGAAGCTGATCCCCGCACGCGCCCTCGGCCGTAGCCTCGGACTGCCAAGTCATTAAGGTCTGTGCAGCTCTCATCTTCGTCCTCTCCGATCGGGGCCGGAATATTAACCGGCTGTGCATCGACTACTCCTTACGGCCTCGCCTTAGCTCCCGCCTGACCCAGGGCAGACGAACTTTACCCTGGAAACCTTATCCTTACGGCGATGCGGATTTTAACCGCATTTATCGTTACTCATGTCTGGATACTCACTTCCGGCCGCTCCACCAAGACTCGCCGTCTTGACTTCGCCGCTGCCGGAACGCTCTTCTACCGATCCTTGCGGATCCCACAACTTCGGCTCAATGCTTGAGTCCCGATCATCTTAGGCGCAATTTCACTCGATAGGTCAGCTGTTACGCACTGTTTAAATGGTGGCTGCCTCTAAGCCAACATCCCTATTGTCTGTGTAAAATCACATCCTTGAATCCACTTAGCATTGTATTTGGGGCCTTAATTGGTGGTCTGGACTGTTTTCCTCTCGACTATGAAGCTTAGCCCCCACAGTCTGACTGCCTTGCTGCACCCCGCGGTATTCGGAGTTTGATAAGGGTTGGTAGACGGGTGTGTCCCCTAGCCTTTTCAGTGCTCTACCCCCGCGAGTCAGCGCAAGACGCTATACCTAAATATATTTCGAAGAGAACCAGCTATTACGGGGTTTGATTAGCCTTTCACTCCTACCCTCAACTCATCCGGAAACTTCTCAAGGTTTATCGGTTCGGTCCTCCGCCGGATGTTACTCCGGTTTCAACCTGGTCAAGGGTAGATCACCTCCGCTTCGGGTATTATGCATGCGACTTAGCGCCCTGTTCAGACTCGCTTTCGCTTCGCCTCCGGATCGAAAACCCTTAAGCTCGCCGCACGCATAAACTCCCAGACTCATTATACAAAAGGTACGCCGTCACTCCATGAAGGAGCTCCGACCGCTTGTAAGCATCAAGTTTCAGGTTCTTTTTCACTCCCCTAACAGGGGTTCTTTTCACCGTTCCCTCGCGGTACTGTTCTCTATCGGTCGATATCGTGTATTTAGCCTTATGCCGTGGTCGGCACAGATTCACACCGGGTTTCACGTGTCCGGTGCTACTCAGGATACTCGTAGAGCTTTTCGGGTTTTCGGATACGGGGCTCTCACCCTCTGTGGCATGTCTCTCAAACATTTCGCCTAACCGTCAAAGTCTCACAGCCGAGTCCTACAACCCCGACGCGATGAATCGCTTCGGTTTGGGCTCTTCCGCTTTCGCTCGCCACTACTTACGGAATCGATGCTCTTTCTTTTCCTCCGCTTACTGAGATGTTTCACTTCAGCGGGTTCACTTCCGCTCCCCTATAGATTCAGAGAGGGATGACCTTCGCAGGCCGGGTTGCCCCATTCGGAAATCCCCGGATATAACGCCTATTTGCGGCTCCCCGAGGCTTATCGCAGCTTATCACGTCCTTCTTCGTCAGATATCGCCAAGGCATTCACTCGATGCTTGTAACTTTTTATCGCTTACAAATCGCCTTTTTTAAATTCTGCTGTATTCTGCAGCACTCATGAAATCCATGATCTCTCATGGTTCCCACTATGCATAAAACTGTCAAAGAACATTAAACTCTCAAGCTCGCCCCCTTCTCGGAAGTGGTGGTCCCTGAAGGACTTGAACCTTCGACCCCCGCCTTATCAAGGCGATGCTCTAACCAACTGAGCTAAGAGACCCTTCGTCCCAAACGCCGCCCCCTCGTCAAAAAAGAACTGCGCTGGTGGAGCCGGACGGAATCGAACCGACGACATTCTGCTTGCAAAGCAGATGCTCTGCCAACTGAGCTACGGCCCCGTTCCAGATCCCGTGCGGTCGCCCGAAGGACGACTCTCTCCAATTGAAAAAGAACAAGCCCTTCGACAAATCATTTGATTCATGCCATCTTTACGGTCTCGCGCGCCTTATTGCTAAGGCTTCGACCTGTATGCGGTCCCGGCTTTCTCTTAAAAAACCGATCCGCATTGCTCCTTAGAAAGGAGGTGATCCAGCCGCAGGTTCCCCTACGGCTACCTTGTTACGACTTCGTCCCAATCACCAGCCCTACCTTAGGATGCTGCCTCTTGCGTTAGCTTACATACTTTAGGTAAAACCGGCTTTCATGACGTGACGGGCGGTGTGTACAAGGCCCGGGAACGTATTCACGGCGCCGTAGCTGATGCGCCATTACTAGCGATTCCAACTTCATGCAGTCGAATTGCAGACTGCAATCTGAACTGGGCGCGACTTTGAGGATTCGCTCCGCCTCGCGGCATCGCTTCCCTTTGTATCACGCATTGTAGCACGTGTGCAGCCCTAGGCGTAAGGGCCATCCTGACTTGACGTCATCCCCACCTTCCCACCCCGAAGGGTTCGTCCCCTTAGAGTCCCCGGCTTTACCCGATGGTAACTAAGGGCGAGGGTTGCGCTCGTTGCCGGACTTAACCGAACATCTCACGACACGAGCTGACGACAGCCATGCAGCACCTGTGGTCCGGCCCCGAAGGGCTCCAAAGCTTTCACTCTGGATTCCAAACCATGTCAAGCCTAGGTAAGGTTCTTCGCGTTGCATCGAATTAAGCCACATGCTCCACCGCTTGTGCGGGCCCCCGTCAATTTCTTTGAGTTTTAACCTTGCGGTCGTAGTCCTCAGGCGGTACACTTATCGCGTTAGCTGGGGCACTGAAGGGGATGATTCCTCCAATACCTAGTGTACAATGTTTACAGCGTGGACTACAGGGGTATCTAATCCCTTTCGCTCCCCACGCTTTCGAGCTTGAGCGTCAGATCTTGTCCAGTAAGCTGCCTTCGCCTTCGGTGTTCCTTCCGATATCTGCGCATTTTACCGCTACACCGGAAATTCCGCTTACCTCTCCAAGTCTCTAGATTAATAGTTTTACGCGCAGCCCCCGAGTTAAGCCCGGGGATTTCACACATAACACACCAATCCGCCTGCGCTCCCTTTACGCCCAGTGAATCCGAGTAACGCTCGTAGTCTCCGTATTACCGCGGCTGCTGGCACGGAGTTAGCCACTACTTCCTCTCATAGTTAATTCAAA
>ERZ779737.2498-NODE-2498-length-12008-cov-2.334979_pt1 | contig 12008 bp, 10 predicted proteins | sample MGYA00511889_ERZ779737 | MGnify/ENA primary metagenome ERZ779737 (study PRJEB29588, sample SAMEA2163575) | human gut metagenome | biome: human gut; feature: human-associated habitat; material: faeces | place: Denmark | collected 2008/2010 ...
CTTCTTTACGGATTTTTTAGGTTCCGTTTCCTGTAATTCCTCGAGTCTTAACTCTCAGAAATCACGGGTCCTTCTTTCGTCTCGTTGTTTAATTTTCAAGGTCCTTCGCTCTCGAGTTTGGTTCGTTTTTTCGTTCCTCTCTCGAGTGCCTGACTATTTTATCACACTCAAGTTCGTTTGTCAAGCACTTTTTCAAGTTTTTTTGCGTATTCGCTCTGAGCAAACAGATTTTTTGTTTTTTCTATTCGCCTGTCTAATAGCTCTATGTCAGACAGTATTAACTCTAAATTTATAGTTTCGATGTCTCGCGCAGGGTCTATGTTACCCTCTACATGCACAATATCGTCATTTTCAAAGCATCTTACCACATGAACTATCGCGTCAACTTCTCTTATATTTGATAGAAATTTATTCCCAAGACCCTCTCCTTTTGAGGCGCCTTTTACCAGTCCAGCAATGTCTACAAACTCGATGGTTGCGGGCGTGAACTTTTCTGGATTATACATTTCAGCCAGTTTGTCTAAGCGCTTATCCGGCACCGCTACAACTCCAATATTTGGTTCTATCGTGCAAAATGGATAGTTTGCGGACTGTGCGCCGGCATTGGTTATCGCGTTGAATAGAGTGCTTTTCCCTACATTTGGCAATCCTATTATTCCTAATTTCAATGAAGTTACCTCTTTCTTTTATTTTTTTTAATTTATCTGTGGGGAGGGGGCGCTGCAAAATTTCTAAGGAATTTAGAAATTTTTACGAGTACAGATTAAACAGATTTTCAAGTTTTGCAGGTAAATCTGTGCTCGTTATCGACAGAATGTCGATAGCGGCGCCCCCTTTTTTTATTTTTCTTTTTTTGCAAAGTTAAGAAACTTCTGCAGGACTGTTTAGTTTCATGGTTAAAGCAATACGTTTTTTATCCAAATCGACCGAAAGAATGCGAACTTTAACGATATCACCCACTTTAAGCACTTCAGACGGATGCTTTATGTATTTGTCGCAGATTTGAGAAATATGAACAAGACCATCCTGATGAACGCCGATATCTATAAACGCGCCGAAATCTATAACATTACGCACGGTGCCGTCGAGTTCCATACCGACTTTTAAATCTTTCATATCGAGAACATCTTTGCGCAACATTGGCTGAACAAGCTCTTCTCGAGGGTCTCTACCCGGACGCAAAAGCTCTATGATTATGTCTTGTAAAGTTGGCACTCCAATTCCAATTTTTTCAGCGACAATATCTTCGCCTAATTCGTTTATTTTGGATTTTATATCGCAAATTTCGCCGGATTTAATATTTTCTAGCGTATATCCACACAAATCAAGCAATTTTTTTACCGCGTCGTAAGATTCTGGATGAACGGCGGTGTTATCGAGTATATTTTTGCTTTCTGATACTCTCAGGAAGCCAGCGCACTGCAAAAATGCTTTTGGACCAAGTTTTGCAACCTTTTTCAGCTCATTTCTGGATTTAAATGCACCGTTTTCTTCTCGGTAAGTAACAATATTTTTAGAAACCGTTGAAATGATGCCGGCAACTCGCGATAAAAGCGATGGCGATGCGGTATTTAAATCGACGCCGACAGTATTTACGCAGTCCTCAACAACGCCACCTAGAGCCTCATCAAGCTGTTTTTTGGGCATATCGTGCTGATATTGTCCGATTCCTATTGCTTTTGGGTCAATTTTTACTAATTCTGCCAGTGGATCTTGCAGCCTTCTGGCAATTGAAACTGCGCTCCGTAAAGTCACATCGAAATCAGGAAATTCCTCGGCAGCCAGTTTAGATGCAGAATAAACCGATGCACCAGCTTCGCTGACAACCATGTAAGCTACGTCTAAACTTTCTTGATGAATCAAGTCTGAAACAAACATTTCGGTTTCTTTTGATGCAGTTCCGTTGCCGATGGAAATGATTTCTACACCGTGTTTTTTTATCAACGCGGTGACGATTTTTTTAGCTTCATCAACTTTTGTTTGAGAGTGAGTTGGATATATCACATTTGTGTCAAGAACTTTGCCGGTTTCATCGACAACAGCAACTTTGCAGCCTGTTCTGTAACCCGGGTCAAGGCCCATGGCGACTTTTCCCTTTACAGGAGGCTGCATCAATAAATGCCGTAAATTAAGCGAAAACACTTTCATGGCTTGTTCTTGTGCTTTTTGAGTTAATTCATTTCGAATTTCTCGCTCTATTGACGGAAATATCAGTCTACCGTAAGCGTCTTCGGCAGCCAAACGTACGGTTTCTGTGCAGGGAGAATTTGGTTTTAGCACAGTAGAACACACGATGTTTAGAGCTTTATTTATGTCGAAGTCTACCGAAACTTTCAAGAATTCTTCTTTTTCGCCGCGGTCTATAGCCAAAATTCTGTGACTAGCGACTTTTGCAACCGGTTCGTGATAATCGTAGTATTGCCTGTAAACCGAATCGGTATTTTCGTCGGCAGCTTTAGCGCACAAAATCGACTGAGCCATAGCAACGACTCGGAGTCTTTTGCGGATTCCGGCGTCGTCAGAAATATTTTCCGCAATGATATCCATTGCTCCTTGAAGTGCATCAGCAGCGGTTTCTACACCATTTTCTGTATTGATAAACGCCTCAGCCATAATTAGCGGGTCTTTTGAATCTTTTTTTTGTTCAAAAATTTCATTCGCAAGAGGTTCCAAGCCTTTTTCTTTCGCAACAGAAGCTCGAGTTTTGCGCTTTGGCCGGTAAGGTCGATAGATGTCGTCTATTTCAGATAATGTTTGAGCAGAGTCGAGTGCAGCATTTATTTCGTCGGTCATCGCGTTCAGCCCAATTATTAGCGCTCTCACTTCTTCTTTGCGTTCGTCCAGACCTCTTAGATAAGCCAAACGCTCACTTATTTCTCGAAGTTTTTGGTCATCTAATGAACCATGCGCTTCTTTTCGGTATCTTGCGATAAATGGAATGGTATTTCCTTCGTCTATCAGTTTTATTACATTTTCAATTTGCCAAGACATCAGTCTAAACTGATCCGATAATTCTTTTATGTAGTCCATAATTTTCCACCTGCTTTTATTTCTATTTAGTTCTATTATAGCACAAATTTTTTCTGCCAGCAAAAATACCACGCGAGCAAGTTTATATTGCTCACAGTGCAAAATTTTTTTGCACTGTCGTAATCAGAATGAGAAAATTCTGATTACGGCGTGGTATGCCAGTATTTAGCTTAGCAGAAGGCTGTGCACAGTCTATTTATCTACGGTAAGATGGAGTTTTTTTGCTTATTTCGGTTAAAGCAGAAGCAATCTCTGGTCCAGAATGAATTCTTGCGATGTCTGCCAAACTTACCATTCCGTCGACAAATCCGTTATTGACAACAGGCAGACGTCGAACTCGTTCAGCTGCCATCAAGCTGACAGCATCGTGAACGCTGTTTTCTGGAGTAACGAATGCAACATCAGTAGTCATCAAGTCGGAAACTTTAGTACTATTTGCAGATTTACCTTTAGAAATGCAGCGAACAACAATATCTCGATCAGTTAAAAGTCCCTTTAATTCGCCTCCTGCTATTACCGGAATAGAGCCGATATCGTACTCAGACATGAGTTTTGCGGCGACTTCAGCAGAATCGTTTGGCATGACAGCGACAACGTCCTTAGACATAATATCTTTTACGGTTTCTTGCATAAATAATCGTTCCTCCTTAAAGTTGAAAAGATTTATCATTTGAGTTAGCATTTACCATAAAATGAACTATATACCGAATTTTGAAATTTTATTTTGGTGGCACGGACACTATTTTTCATACTTTTTTAAGATAAATCATACCATAATAAAAAGGAGTGATTAAGTATGTCAAATGAAAATAACCCAAATTTTGAAAATTTATTGAAATCTGTATCAGATAAGTTAGGAAAAAGCCCGGAAGAATTAAAAAAAGCAAGTGAAACAGGTAATATTGAAAATTTACTAGGAAATTTGCGACCAAATGATGCCCAGAAAATTCAAAAAATATTGTCTGATAAAAATGCAGCAAATAAAATTTTATCTACACCACAAGCGCAAAGTTTGATAAAAAAGTTGTTGGGAGACAAATAAAATGGACGATTTGGCAGATAAGTTAATGGAATTACTTTCAAATAAAGAAAATTTGGAGAATATAAAAAGTTTAAGCAGTCTTATAAACGCAAGTGTAGAAAACTCTACGGCAAAATCTGAAGAAAAAGTGGTTGAAAATTCGACAAAAGCACCAGCAGAAGAATCTTCGGGAGAGACTTTACCAATAGATACAATTCAAACTGTCATGAAGCTGATGCCGGTACTTTCTTCTATCAATAAAGAAGATGACAACACGCGGCTTTTAACCGCGCTACGACCGCATTTAAGCTCCAAACGGCAGGCCAAATTAGATGAATCTATGAAAATGATTCAAGTGTTTAAAGTTTTACCGATGTTAAAGAGTCAAGGAATTTTTTAAAAATTTAATTCGGATTTGTGTTTGTTGAGGTAATTTATGAAAAATAATTTTGAAAGTATAGAAGACAGGCAGCGGATGCAGCAAGAAGCCGTTAGACGTGTGCGAGAAATGCAGAAGCGAGCAAAGCAGTCGTTAATGGCGGGCACAAAATACAGTGCCTCAAATGAAGCAAATAATCTTGAAGATAAATCACAAAAAGAGCCCGGTATTATCGAGCAATCAGAGAATTTAGAATTAGTACAAAATGCAGATAATAAAGTTAATAATACTAGTAGCAAGCAAGTCTTAAATAAAAGCAATAACAATTTTAACTTTTTTTCTGTACTTTTAAAAGACCGTGAAAAAACTTTAATTTTGTTATTGATTTTGCTTTTGGTTGACGAAGGTTGTGATATGAGTTTAGTTGTTGCGCTTATGTATTTAATTATTTGATTTATTTTCCACTTTGGAAATATAATATTTATTCGTTTCAGAGCTCAGCTGTAATATATATATCATTTGTTTAACCGGCGTGGGTGTGTCAGTTTTGTCATTACCTGCGCTAAAAAATTTATCTTCCCGCGATAAGTATGAAACGTTTAATATTAATTCATTATCTTTTTCGGTAATTTTTTCAATATGTGGGACAAAAGTGCCCAAGTTACTAATGGTGCTTATGTGAAAGTTGCTCTCACCATTTTTGTAGGAATAGAATGGACCGAAAATATCTTCTGCTGTATTTATTGTGGCAGATGGGCCAAACAAATCAGTGGCAGCGTTTTGAATGTCACGCAGAGGAATTAAAGTCAATCCTTGCTCATCAAATTCTTTGTAGTTTTCAATCCCCTTTTGGAAAATATTTCTCCATATGCTAGAAGAAACTATCAAATCAGAGCTTACCTCAGAAAGTTCAGTAAATGGTGTGGGGTCATGCATAACGACAGGTGCGATAAAATTATTGTATTTGGTATATGTTGGAGAATTACTTATCACAGAAGTGGTTCGATTCATCGCTGAAAGTAAAATTACAACACCGGCTACAGTGAGAATCATTGTTATTCCGGCAAAAAAAATTCGATAAATACTGAGCCGTTTTTTATTTATTTCTGAAATTTTTATCATTCCAACGTCAGCCGCTTTTTGCTTATTGTTTTTTCCAATAGGGTTTAATATCGGTTGAGTTTTATTTAGTTTTTCATCAATATACGGTTTTCTTTTTGTGCCCTTAGAAAATGTGTTTGACCTTTTGTCAGGAGTTCGATAATCTGCACGATATTCTATGATTTTGCTTTTTTGCTGTGACATTTCACAAGTTCCTTCCTTGTCCAAATATTAAATTTGATTTTTGCAAAAATGGGGTGGGACATCGCCCGAATTCGTCGGGCGGCTAAGCTGATTGGATCTGCAGCTTGGCTCAAAATTTCGTAAAATACGGAATTTTGAATGTCCCGACCAATTTTTATTACTGAGAATCAAATCAACAGAATTGTAACATAAATGATATGTAGAAACGAATGAAAACTTGTCAATGAAAAAAGTGAATAAAGCAGCAAAAAAGCCAAGTGAAGACCAAAAGTCTACACTTGACCAAGAAAGGCACAAAAATTGACTAATTTTTTTTATGATTTACATCGGAAATTGCAGCACGACGGGATAAATTTATACGACCTTTATCATCAATTTCAGTGATTTTAACAAGAATTTCATCACCAATGCTGACTACATCAGAAACCTTTTCGGTGCGTTTTGAATCAAGCTGGGAAATATGACAAAGCCCTTCTTTACCAGGTGCAAACTCGACAAAAGCACCAAAATCCGTTATGCGAGTAACTCGACCAGTGTAAATTTCACCAATTTGAGGTTTCTTCACAATAGATTCAATTATTTGTAAAGCACGGTTACACTTATCCGAATTAAGACCAGAAATGAATACGTGGCCGTCTTCTTCAATGTCGATTTTAACATCACAGTCGGTGCAAATTTTTTGTACAACCTTGCCGCCAGAACCGATAACATCGCGGATTTTTTCAACATCAATTAAAGTAGAAAATATTTTTGGTGCGTATGGTGAAAGTTCAGCTCGAGGCTGTCTAATTGCCTTTAGCATAATCTCATCTAATATATAGTCACGAGCTTTATGAGTTTTAAAGAGAGCTTCTTTGATAATTTCTGGAGTCAAGCCATCAATTTTAAGATCCATTTGAATTGCGGTAATACCCTTATGTGTCCCGGCAACTTTGAAATCCATGTCGCCAAAAAAATCCTCCAACCCTTGAATATCAACCATTGTCATCCAACGGTTCTCCTCGGTGACAAGCCCACAAGAAATGCCTGCAACCGGCGCAGTTATTGGGACGCCTGCATCCATTAAAGCAAGAGTTGAACCACAAATTGAACCTTGAGATGTTGAACCATTGGAAGAAACTACCTCAGAGACTAGACGAATTGCATATGGAAAATTTTCAACTGATGGAATAACAGGAACCAAAGCATGTTCAGCCAAAGCTCCATGCCCAATTTCGCGGCGCCCTGGGCCACGGCTAGGTTTAGTTTCTCCAACAGAAAAGGATGGAAAATTATAATGATGTATATAGCGTTTTTCTTCATCGCCATCAATTCCATCAAGAATTTGCTGATCGCTAATTGGCCCAAGGGTTGCTACAGTTAAGACTTGAGTTTGGCCGCGAGTAAACAATCCTGAACCGTGAACACGGGGCAAAACAGAAACTTCAGCGGCTAATGGACGAATTTCATCCATTTTTCTGCCATCTACACGTTTTTGCTCGTCCAGAAGCCAGCGACGAACGATGTTTTTTTGTGCTTTGTACATGCAGGCATCAATTTGAGCTTCAGAGCCTGGATAAATTTCAGCAAAATGTTCATGAACTCGCTGATAAACAGGTTTTAATTGTTCGTCACGAATTTTTTTATCATTTGCATTTAAAGCAATTTTCAGTTCTTCAGATGCAAAATCTTTAACAGCCTGAAGCATTGTCTCATCAGGTTCAGTTGTAGTATAAGTGAATTTTTCTTTTCCGATTTCATCGCGAATATTTTTTATAAATTCGATAATTTTTTGATTAGCCTTATGCCCCGCCATAATTCCGTTGAACATAGTTTCATCATCAATTTCATTTGCACCGGCCTCGATCATAGCAATTCGGTTATGGGTGGAGGCAACGGTAACTGCCATTTGCGAGACTTTTTTCTGTTCAGCAGTGGGATTAATTATAAAGTTTCCATCGATTAAGCCAACACTTACTCCAGAAATTGGACCATTCCAAGGAATATCCGAAATGCTCAGCGCAATAGAAGTTCCTACCATTGCAGCAATTTCTGGTGAACAATCAGGGTCAACAGACATAACTGTGCACACTACAGAAACATCATTACGCATATCCTTTGGAAAAAGAGGACGAATTGGCCTGTCGATAACGCGTGAAACAAGAATAGCTTTTTCACTTGGGCGACCTTCTCTTTTTAAAAATGAGCCAGGAATTTTGCCAACAGCATACATTTTTTCTTCAAAATCAACCGACAAAGGAAAAAAATCGATTCCATCACGAGGTTCGGTTGAAGCAGTTACAGCTACGTTGACTACAGTTTCACCGTATCTAATTAGGCAAGCACCGTTGGCAAGTTGAGCAATTTTGCCAGTTTCCACCACAAGGTCTCTGCCAGCAAAATCAGTTTTAAATATTTTGTAATTTTCAAACATAGAAGTTCCTCCAAAGTAAATTTATTTAACATCTATCAAGGAGGATTTAGCAATAAAACCTATGTTAAAGCCAATTTTGAACACACGTTTCACTGCTAAAACCAAATTTCCTTTAGATGCTATAGACAATATTAATTTAATTTTTGCTTAATCTAGATAAAATTTTTAAGCAGATGACGATCTTGCCACCTGCTTAAAATTAAAAATAATTTATTTACGAAGACCAAGTTTGCCAATAATTGCACGGTATCTTTCAATATCAGTTTTCATCAAATAGCCGAGTAAATTTCTGCGTTGACCGACCATTTTAAATAGACCACGTCTAGAATGATGATCTTTTTTATGGACTTTTAGATGATCGTTTAAATCGTTGATTCTCTTGGTTAAAAGAGCGACTTGAACCTCTGGCGAACCGGTATCGCCTTCATGAACAGCATAAGTTTCGATAATTGATTTTTTTTCTGTTTTTAGCATTTATGTTCCACCTTTTTTATTTATTGCCACAAAACACAGAATAAGGGCGGTGTGAATCCTTAAAAAGGCAAACCCCTTAATCCGCGAATTAGGTTAAAACCATTTTAGCACAGTTTTTGATAAATGTAAAGAAAAATTTAAAATATTGGAAATATTTTGATGCGTGCCTACATTATACAGCGTTGGCGTTGTTTTTTAGGTGCGAGACAAAAATTTTTCTAGTTCTACAATTAATAATGGAGAGAGCGACAACAGTGAGACGATAAGCCATTGAGCTAAGTTTAAGTTTGCGGTTTTAAAAATGACAGACAGACTTGGCACTGAAATCACAGCAACTTGAAGAATTGTTCCGAGTATGAACGAATAAATAAGTTTCATGTTTGAAAAAATATTAATTTTAAACAAAGATTTTTCACTTTTTATGTTAAAGGAGTGCACTAATTGTGAAAGACTAAGTACCGCAAAAGACATTGTGCGACCGACGATGGGTGTTTTGGAAACATCAAAAAACACACGTCCTATAGTAAATGCTAATATGGATATTGCTCCGATGAAGCAGCCTTCAACTACAATTCTTCTCCAGCTGTTTTTAGAAAAAAGTGCAGCATTTTTCCCCTGAGGTTTGTGAGTCATTATGTTTTCGTCAACAGGCTCCACGCCTAGAGCCAACGCAGGAAATGAATCTGTAACTAAGTTTATCCAAAGAAGTTGAATTGCCAGGAGTGGAGATGGCAAATTTAGTAAAAATGCAGTTAAAACTGTAATTATTTCACCAATGTTTGTTGAAATCAAAAAATGAACGCTTTTTTTGATATTTTCGAAAATTCCACGTCCTTGCCGCACAGCTTCTACAATTGTAGAAAAATTATCATCGGTCATAATCATATCAGCCGCATTTTTAGCAACATCAGTTCCCGAGACGCCCATTGCACACCCAATGTCAGCGGCTTTCAGAGCCGGTGCATCATTTACGCCGTCGCCGGTCATTGCTACGGTTTCGCCGTGCTTTTTGAAAGCTTTTACGATACGAACTTTGTGCTCCGGAGAGACTCTTGCAAAAACGGAGTAATCAAAAATATTTTTTTCTAAGTCAGCTTGACTCATTTTTTCAAGCTGCGTGCCACTGATAGCTTTGTCACCGCCAGATAAAATTCCCAGGTTATTTGCAATAGCCTTAGCGGTAGCAATATGGTCTCCAGTTATCATTACCGGCTTTATACCGGCGTTTTTACATTCATTTACCGCCATTTTGACTTGTGGACGTGGAGGGTCGATCATGCCGATTAGCCCACAGAAATTTAATTTGTTTTCAATTTCATTTTGAGAATTTGGAATATTATCTACGTCTTTGTAAGCTATTGCGAGCACTCTGAGTGCGGATTTTGCCATGTTTTCATTTTGAATTTTAATTTTTCGTTTTAAATTATCAGAAAGTGGTTTGCCATTACAAAAAGAAGAACGTTCCAAAAGAAAATCTGGTGCACCTTTAGTAATTATTCGAAGTTTTCCATTGTCAAGTTGGTGCACAGTTGTCATAAGTTTTCTTTCGGAATCAAAAGGAATTTCATGTTTTTTTGGAAATTTTTTATCAAGTTCTGCTTTAACCTTACCATTTTCTGCAGCAGCGAGGACAAGAGCACTTTCAGTAGGCTCTCCTATGGCATGAAATTCTTTTTTAGCGTAAGAAACTGAAGCATTGTTGCATAGTGCGCCCAAAGTTAAAATTTTTTGACCTAATTCTGAAGAAAAATTTATTTTACCGTCCTCATCGCAGATTTGCGTGACAGTCATTTTGTTTTGTGTCAGAGTGCCGGTTTTATCAGAGCAAATTACAGTTGCGTTACCAAGGGTCTCCACAGCAGGCAATTTTCGAATTACAGCGCGATTTGCGGCCATTTTTCGTACACCCATCGCCAAAACAATTGTAACAACGGCGGGCAAACCTTCTGGAATTGCGGCGACGGCAAGGCTAATTGCTATCATGAACATTTCTAGAGGAGGAATTTTTTCTACGACTCCAAGGACAAAAATCACTGCGCAGATGGCAATTGCACAAATTCCGAGAATTTTGCTGGTTTTTTCAAGTTTTAATTGAAGCGGAGTTTGAAGGGAATTTTCATTTATTATCATTCCAGCGATTTTCCCAACCTGAGTGTTCATGCCGGTTTCGACGACGATAGCTTTAGCGTGCCCAGCAGTGATTGTGCTGGTAGAGAAAACCATGTTACGCTGTTCTCCTAAGTTTGAGTTGACAGAAAAAGTTTTACTTGCATCCTTTTCAACAGGCAAAGATTCACCTGTTAAAGAGGATTCTTCGGCCTTCAAGTTATAACTTTCAATCAGTCTGGCGTCGGCCGGGACTAAATCACCAGTGTGAAGTAATAAAATATCACCTGGAACTAATTCTTCTGATGGAACTATCACCTTTTTCCCGCCTCGAATAACATTTGCTTTGGGCGAAGACAATTTTTTTAATGCATCAATGGCTTTTTCAGCTTTGTTTTCTTGCACAACGCCTATGATTGCATTCATCACAACAATGAAAAGGATAATTATGGAATCTATGTAATCTTTGCTTCCCTTGACCGCGGACGTGATAAACGAGATGGCAGCGGCGATTAAAAGAACGATTACCATAAAATCGGAAAATTGTTCAAAAAATTTTGCTAAGATGCCTTTAGATTTTTTTTCTTTCAATATATTTTTTCCAAAATTAGCTTGTTTTTGTGCGACAGAGATATTATTCAGTCCGATATCTTGATTAACTTTAAATTTTTTCAGTACGTCTTGTGCATTCAAATTATGCCAGTTCATCAAGTCAACTCCTTAAATTTGTTGTCCATGATGATATATATTCAAAGGCGGAGAAAGTTATGAGTACAGTATATAAACAAATATTTGCAAAATGGCATATATTGATAAAAATACATTCGAGGTGGGTGAAATGTGGTTTTTATCAGGAATTCTTTTAGCAATATCGCTCAGTATGGATGCACTAGGAATCGGAATTTCATATGGGCTAAGAAACATTAAAGTACCAAATATACCAAGGCTTATTATTAGTTTTATATCATTGTTATTTACAGCAATTGCTATAGGAATCGGCAATGTAATAGTTTTGTTTTTGCCTGACTACCTTGCAAAGTTGGTCGGTTCTGGAATGTTAGGCGTTCTGGGTGCAGTTATATTGGTTCAGGCACTCAGAGAAGACAAAAAAGTTGAAAATAAAGAAAAAAAAACAGAGAAAGTTTGGAATTTTAATTTAAAATCACTTGGAATTATAATAAAAATTATTCATCACCCGATTCATTGTGACGTTGAAAAATCGACAAGCGTAGGTATAAGAGAGTCGATTTACATGGGCGTAGCGCTGTCTATTGATTCAT
>ERZ779737.2499-NODE-2499-length-12006-cov-3.259811_pt1 | contig 12006 bp, 13 predicted proteins | sample MGYA00511889_ERZ779737 | MGnify/ENA primary metagenome ERZ779737 (study PRJEB29588, sample SAMEA2163575) | human gut metagenome | biome: human gut; feature: human-associated habitat; material: faeces | place: Denmark | collected 2008/2010 ...
CTTTAAGTGTTACCGTGTTCATTCTGCCTCCTTTATAAGTATTGTTGTTCGTGTTGAGTTTCATTGATTCAGTCCTTTGGTTGATTTTCAATTTGTGTGATTACGATCACTGCGAAGCCTGCCGCTTCCGCCATGCTGATGGGGATATTCTGTGTTACATCAGGGCGTATTTTTTCCAATATCTCTCCGACACGGATGGCGTATCCTGTCCCGATCCTGGCACCGACAAAGCTCCTGATCATTGCCTCAAGGTCGTAGTTGCAGATGACTTGTTTTTCCATTTATTGTCCTTCTCCTTCTTTTTGGTTATGAGATTTTGACTATGTTTATGATATTTGCTTTGCCGCCTTCGGTTTCATTGATCTTGCCCATATAGGTATTCAATTCTGTTATATTCAGACGTTTCGCCTGAAAGATGCAATGTCCGATCTTAAAACCGTCGGATGTGCTGCTCATGAACACAATCACATAAATATGCTTCCGGCTGAAGATGCTCATCCTGTCTTTTCTCCTTCTTTTGTTTATTGGTTATGCGCGCGTGGCGCGGGAAAAATCCATCAATTCTTCTGGCCGACAGTTTAGTACAATGGCGTAACGTTCAGCTGTTTTGATCTGCTGGATTCCTGTGCGTTCTAATGCGGAGATGCAGCTTGGCAACACTCCCATTTTTTGCGCAAGTTCCGTCTGCGAAAGAAAACGGCTCATTCGGACTTTTCGTAATGCTGTGATGTTTTTCTTTTTTTTCATTATGACTATCCTCATAATTTTTTATAAAAAAATTCTCCCCTAGTCGAATAGGCAAATTAGTATAGAACTGACTGTATACCAATATGCACACCTATAACTAACATCAAAGGACATAACAAAAGTATTTTTCGACATTGCAACTCCTGTCTTATTTATGATTATAATCATAATTTATGATCTTAATATCAAAAAGGCAAGTCTTTTTCTGAAAAAAATTGCAAAAAAAAATTGATGGTATTATATTTTTATGAATGATAGTTAATAAATGAGGTTGGAAAATGTCATTAGTTGAACAGGTTAGGCAAGCATTTTTTGCGCTTTATGAGCGCGAAGACGGCAATTTAAGGCAAGTTGCCTTAAGGAGTGGTGTTGATTATGCCATCCTTCATCGTCTTAAAGTTGGGAAATCCGCATTTGAAAAGATGTCAATCCAGACATTGGAGAAATTGTTTCCGCAAATGCGAGTTACCCTTCTTCCGGGAGAAGATACTGGAAACGGTGTTTTTGTTCATGGGGCAAATCACGGTGTAATCACTAATGGTAATAATGCGCGATCTTCGGTTTGTGAATTTCCTATAGTAGCACATACAAAATCATGGAGATCTCAGTCAGATTCGATCAATCGTTCCATGTTGGAAAATCAGATTCTTCATGCCGAAGAGTTAAGTAGTGATGAACGAATCAAGTTTCTTCTTTTCATTAAAGATAATGTGAGGTAAATATGATTACTGATTGTCCTAACTGCTCATGCCTAATGGAAGGCGATCTCATGATTGGTATGAATGTCATTTGTCCTTTTTGCGGGGAAACATTTAAATTACATTCATCCCCATTTGAGCAGTTGCGCGATTTTATGGAAACTCACTATCCATTAAGCGAATTTGGAGCATTCAGAGAAAATGGTTATCCTAGTAAAAACTATACAGGATGGATTATTCATCGTATACGGGAAAATGATCAAGATTCCGTGATTAAATTAATGAATGAATTTCATCAGGATCTGGAAAGATCGACTAGAAAGGTTAATCAACTTTGGTCTTTTGATTTTACTTTGTATGTAAATGCTGACCAGGAAACGATTGATGAAATTCGAGCACTTTGGATTCGAGCTCGTTTGGCTAGTTATGCAAGGCCTGAGAGATTAAACGTTAGAACAATATTCCTTTTCGCATTATGGACAAGAAAAATCACACTTACTCAATACTGGATAAATAAGGTTTTGACGTTATTTGAAGAAGAACGACAACAATATGATGAAGAAGATCCTGAAGATATTGAATTAATAACTGCAAATGATCTGATCATTTCTTTACCTGAAAATAATCCTCTTTTTGATTGGGCTGTTCAAGCTCCCCTTTCTATCCGGGAACGTTTAGACTATGCTTTACATATGTGCTGTTATGGATCATCTGGAACTGATGCGTTTAGATATGCGCATCAGTTCCAAATGGATGATGCTCAAGAATACCGATGGGGTTCTGATTTAGGATACGCAACGAAGTTATTGTTAGAATCAAATATCTTTTGTGGTCCATTGCCGGAAACTTATCATAAATTATTTACAAAAGATGAATTTCGTACTTTTCTTTCAGAATACGGTATAGATTCAAAACCTAGTTATAGTAGGAAGCGCATGCTTGATATGTTACTTTCTAGCCAAGATGGAGTTATATTCTTTAAACGCAAAATTGAGGATGCAAAAATTGTGCGTCTGCAGCCTGAACTTGCCGACTATCTTGATGAGATTATTGAATATGATCAGAAATCTTATCATATTTATGATGCCATTGGGATGATTCCTGTTCCGGGATCGGATATTAGTTAAAATTATCTGTTCTTTTATTGAAAATGAATGTAATGATGAACGCTTGTTAATATTTTACTGCCATCGCCATTATTTATAGAGGGCTGTAAACCTCCTTCTTTCTTCTGGCCCCGCGTGACGTGCGCGGGGTTTTTTGCCTCCGTGGCAGAGCGGCCAAATGCAGCCATGGGTGGCACGGTTGGCGGCGCCGCTTGCCGTGTCCCGTCGGTTCGAGTCCGACCGGAGGCGCCATTTTTTTTGAAAAAAACCTAGTGAAAAGCTGACGTGCCGGGCGAGACGTTCCCGGACTGTCCGCCGCGTTTTTTTACGCAGGATTGAGGCGGACAGCAGGTTTCAGTGACGCGCTCTCAAAAAGCGCGTCCGCCGGCGCCGACCATCGCAAGCCGAAAAAGCCGGCGCCGCGCGGCCGATCCGCGGCATCCTTCTTTCACTCATAACCTGTGGCCGGGTTGAATGGCCTTTCTTTTTATGAGCGCGCCGCTCCGGCGCGTATCCGGAGCACAACTTTTAACCAATGAATGGACCTATGGGCGGCGAACTTTACTCAATCATCTACGGAGCGGTCGGCGGAGGCGTGACCGGCGTCATCGCGGCGGTTCTCGGCGCGGTCGCAATCGCATACTTCAAGCGCGTCATGTCCGAACGCGACAAGCTCGCCGAAGCGCGGATGGTCGCAATCGAAAACGAGATCCGCGAGCAGCGCGAACGGTTCGAGGAACATGTGAAAATCGACGATCCGGGCGGCGTTTCGGTCTCCCTCCAGAACCTGCGGAAGGCGATCGAGGAGTCCATGCAAATTCAGCGTCACAATGAAATCAGACTCGGCGAGATCGACAAGAAAGTCAGCGGATTGAACGAACGCATGGAGGCGGAAGTCAAGGCAAAAGACATCTGGCTGGCAAACATCAACAACGAGGTGCAGAAGCACATCACAAACGGGAGCATCCACCGCTATGGAAACTGAAACCACTTACGCGCTGAGACAGGCGATCCTGATCGCGGTCAATGACGCATTCGGACCGATCAATTTCGAGGGGGCGTGCCGGCATTCCGAGCTTTACGGAATCGACACGGCGATGATCCTCGACCAGTGGCGCACCCTCGTCAAAGCCGGTTACCTGGAACCGCTCGACGGTTCGGACGGCAAATATGTCCGCCTGAGCGCAAAAGGAGCGGCGCAGGTGTCGTTCGTTCCCGGAAAAGCCGACGTGTTTATTCATGGAGTAAAGGCACTATGAGCGCGAAACCCCGCAACAACTACGCAAAACTTCCCTGGGAAATCCGCAAGCGTGTTCTGCGCCTGCTCCTCGACGGCGCCGAGTATGAGGCGATCCGCCGGGATCCGGAAGTTGCCGCGGCATGTGCCGCGCGGGGACTTTCACTGCACAACACGACGTTCGCGGCCGTCCGCCGAAGCGACGATTACAGGAAATACGAAGCCGCGCTGATGGAGACGGAGAAGCGGACCGGGAAGTTCAAATGGGCATCCGAAGCGCTGAAGAACACGGCCGGGCTGCAGGAAATCGCGAACGTCGCGCAGCTGCATCTCCTGGAGCAGCTCCGCGGGATCGCGGAGAACTCCGAGGCCGATCCGGCCGACCTGCTCCGGCTCACGAACGCGATCACGAAGATCAAGGAGTCCGCGGACAGCGAACGCATGGACGAACTCAGAAGGAAACTGCGCGAAGAAAAGGCGCGTTTCGACGCCGCGGAAACCGAATGGAAAACGCGCGAGGCCGAACTACTTGCGCGCATCGCGGAACTCGAAAACAGGGAAAACAAATCCGAGGGCGGACTCTCCGAGGAGGCGATCCGCCGGGCGGAGGAAAAAATCAGACTGCTGTAACGACATGGGAAACGCGAAAATCATCCCGCAGAAAGATTCTCTTCTGCTTCCTTACCAGCGATCCTGGGTGCTTGATTCAAGCCGGATCAAGCTCATGGAGAAAAGCCGCCAGATCGGCATCTCCTGGGCGAGCGCATACAGGCTCGTGCGGCGCAAATCGCAGCGCGCGGCGCGTTATGACGCCTGGGTCAGTTCCCGCGACGAGGTTCAGGCGAAACTCTTTCTTGACGACTGTAAAGTCTTCGCTTCCGTGCTGAACATTGTCGCCGAGGATCTCGGCACGCAGATCCTGGATGAAAAAGGATCGACAAGCTATGTGCTGCGCTTCAGCTCCGGCGCGCGGATCAACAGCATGTCCAGCTCGCCGGACGCCCAGGCGGGCAAGCGCGGCGACCGTCTCCTCGACGAATTCGCCCTGCACAAGGACAACCGGAAACTCTACTCGATCGCTTATCCGGGCATCACCTGGGGCGGCCAGCTCGAAATTGTCTCGACGCACCGCGGAAGTCACAATTTTTTCAACCAGCTCATCGCGGAGATCCGGGAAAAGGGCAATCCGAAAAAGATTTCCCTGCACCGTGTCACGCTCGAGGACGCGCTCGCGGACGGTTTTCTGCACCGTCTGCAGGAAAAGCTCCCGGCAGATGACGAACGCCAGGAGATGGACGAGGCGGACTACTTCAACTTCATAAAAAACGGCTGCGCGGACGAGGAAAGTTTTCTCCAGGAATACATGTGCATTCCGGCGGACGACGCGAGCGCGTTTCTGACCTACGACCAGATCGCCGCGTGCGAATATGAACGCAATCCGGATCATCTGACCGAGGCTTCCGACTTTTCCGACCTCGCGGAATGCGGCGAACTCTATGCCGGCGTCGACGTCGGACGCAACCATGACCTGACGGTGATCTGGGTGAACAGCTACGAGGGCGAACGGCACTTCTGCAGACGCCTGATCTGCCTGAAAAACATGACTTTTTCGAGTCAGGAGGAGATTTTATACTCGGTTCTTGCACTTCCGAACCTGCGCCGCTGCTGCATCGACGCCACCGGGCTCGGAATGCAGCTCGCCGAGCGCGCCGCCGAACGGTTCGGCACATACCGCGTCGAGGGGATCAAGTTCTCCGGACCGGTGAAGGAAGAGCTTGCATACCCGTTCCGCGCCTGTTTTGAGGACCTGAACATCCGCATCCCCTCCGATGCGAAACTTCGCAGCGACCTGCGCGCGATCAAAAAGGAAACGACCGCGGCGGGAAACATCCGTTTCAGCGCGGACCGCGGCGAAAACGGCCACAGCGACCGCTTCTGGGCGGGCGCTCTTGCCGTTCACGCAAGAGGCCGTTTCTCCGGACCGTGCAGGATGGAGTCCTGCGGGAGGAGAAGCGTCGAACGCACGCGGACGGACAATTTCAACACACCCGAAAGGATGATCGAACATGAAATATCAAACTGCTGGCCGGTCTGAACGGCGAAGCGCGGGAAAGAGTGTTCCGGCCCGCCGCGTGGTCATCCTGCCGGAGGACCGTTACCGTTACAGCGCGCTGACAAGTTATACGCCGGCACGCCTGAGTGCGCTTTTTCAGGCGGCGAACTCGGGCGACATCGAGCAGCTCTGCCTCTGCGGACGCGAAATTCTCGAGCGAAACTGGGACATCCAGGGCGCGATGGATCAGCGCGCGGACGCTCTCTGCGGAGCCGGATGGGAGGTCCTGCCCGGCGGTCCCGGAGAGGCCGCGAAACGGGCCGCGGACGCCTTCCGGGATGCGCTGGACGAGTCCGGATTCGCATCCGGGACACTGGAACGCACGGAAACGTTTCAGGAGCTGCTCCGCAACCTGCTCGACGGCGTGATCCTGCCCTTTTCCGCAGCCGAAATCGTCTGGGGAACCGGCGGAACGCTCGTCGGCTTCCAGAGCATCGAGCCGCACTGCTTCACGCTCAGGGACAGCATGTCTCCGCGCCTTGTCACGGACGAATTTCCGAACGGAATGGAGCTCGAACCGGACAAATTCGTCATTCACCAGCATCGGCGCAGGCCGGATCCGGCACGGTCGGGAAAAATCCGCGTGCTCGCCTGGCTTCACTGCCTCCAGAACTGGCCGCTCAAGGACCTTTTCAGCTTTATCGAGCGGTTCGGCATGCCGTTCGTCGTCGCCCGCGTCGACCAGAACACCTGGGAGAACGAGCGCGAAGTCCTGCAGAACGTGATCCGCGCATTCGGACCGGACGGCGGAGGCGTTTTCACGAATACCACGGAGATCCAGCTGCTCAATGCCGCGAACACCGGCGGCGACAACGTGTATTTCCGCGCGCTCGAGTTCACGCACAACGCGATTTACACGCTTCTCCTCGGTCAGCTCGCATCCAGCGGCGACGCCGCGGGAATGAGCAACGGCGACGCGCAGTCCGCCGTCCGCCAGGACATTCTCGAAGCCGACGCGCGGGCGATCGAATCGACGGTCCGCGCGCAGATCGCGGCGCCGTGGACGCACTTCCAGTTCGGCGACGCGGTTCCGGTTCCGCGCCTGCACTTCAAGGTTGAGGTGCCGGAGGATGAAAAGGCCGTCGCGGACAAGCTGCTCGTCAAGGCGCAGACGATCCAGACGCTCACATCCGCCGGATTCATCCCGGACGCCGAGGCCGTCTCGAAAATTTTCAATCTGCCGCTCAAATACGAGCCTCCGCAGAGCGGAATCGTCCAGGGCGGCGCGCTCGGGCTCTCCGAGGACGCGCCGGATGACGACGGACTCACGCCGGACAAGCTCGCGATCATGTACGGAGCGTTCATCCGAAGCGGAGTCCTTACGCCGACGCGCGATCTGGAGGAGAAAGTCAGGGCGAAACTCGGACTTTCTCCGCTCCCGGAGGAAGCCGCGCGGCTCTGGGACGAAACCGGCGGCGTAAGAAAGCCGCTGACGCTCAAGGAAGTTTCTTCCGCTGAAACCGTCACGGAGAACAATGCAATCGGTCTGAGCGAGGAGGAAAACAGCTCCTCACGCGGACTTTCCGCCGCTCTCGACGCCTGGCTCGGGCCGGTCGTGGAGAAAATCGGCGAGACCGCGGAACTTCCGGACGAGGAACTCGACCGCGCGCTGCGGAACGGACTTCCGGATCTGGAAAAAAGCGCATCCGAGGCGGATTTAAGCAAAATGGAGAACCTCCTCAACGAGGAAATGGAGAACGGATATGCGAATCCGCTTCGACGTCGATGACTCGTCCACGCTCGAACAGCTCGCGGCTCTGACGCCGCGCCAGTTCATGATCGCATGGACGCGCGCGGTCCGGCAGTTTGTCCAGGAGCGGGCACGCAGCAGAATCGGCGGCGACTTCGGAAGCAGGATCGCGAGAAATTCGATCCTGATCGACGACTCCGAACCGGAGCGCCACGAAATCTACACCGGCGGGGAAAACGGCTATATCGCCGAACACATCCATACCGGCGGCATCGTGCGGCCGAAAAAGAAAAAATATCTCGCGGTTCCTACAGAATCGAACAGCAAACCCGGGAAATGGCCGAATGAATATCCGGAAAAAAAATTATTCTTGCTAAAAAGCAAGGCCGGAAACCTGCTTTTATTTCAGCGGCCGAAAAAACGAATGCCGTTAAGTTCACCGCTTTTCGCTTTGAAGGAATCTGTGACGCACAGGCCTAAGCCGTGGTGGCCTTCCGCGGAGGAAGTGGAAGGCGAAACCATCCGCTTTTTCAATGAGAACTTTTAACTGGAGAAAACATGCTGCGGAACGGCGCACAAAACGATTTCATATCCCGGCGCGTCAACATGCCGACGACGAAGAGTCACGACGAGATGCTGCGTGACGTCTCTCCGCGGATCCGGGCGCAGGCGTTTTTCTCCGCGCGGGTCGCGAACGCCCGCGTTCTCGACAGGCTGCGCGAAGTTTCCGACGCCTACAGCCGCGGGGAAATCGGGCTCGGAGAAGCGCGGAACACACTCAAGGAGTTTCTGAGCCGGGAGGGTTACAACCCGCATCAGGCGGGCCTCCGCAACCTCGCGTCCACGTCGCGACTCAATCTGATTCTCCGCCAGAACGCGGAGATGGCGCGCGCCGCCGGCGAATGGGCACAGATGAACGATCCGGACGCGCGGAAAGTCTTTCCCTACGTCCGTTATCACTCGCAGAGCGACAACAGGACGCGGAGCACGCATGCCGCGCTTGACGGGAAGATCTTCCAAAAGGACGATCCGTTCCTGAAAACACACTGGCCTCCCTGGGAATTCAACTGCCGCTGCTATCTGGAGGAGATCACGGAAAAGGCGGCCTCGAAAACGCCGGGAATGATCCAGAAGCCGACGCCGCAAGACCAGGTCACCGTCGACAGCAGCAGCGGTTTTTCGTTCGACCCGTCTCACGTGTTCGAGACGCAGGACCTGACCACGGTTCAGCCGATGAGCCGCGCGGCAATCGTCCGCCAGGCGGAGGAGGCGGTCAAGGATCAGACACTCGGAAATGTCGGTCTGATCGTCGCCCCGCCCGTCGAAACGGACAAGCCGGCTCCGCTGCCGCGCGCCGGAGACGTCCGGAAGGGATTCGACGCGATGAAGAACGCCGCGCGCGATGCGGTTTCCGCGGTCGGACTGGATCCGGACAACCTTCCTGATTATGAAACCGTCAACCGGGTTTTCAACAACGCGGGAACGCAGGGGAAAAACATTCCCGGAAATGTGCTTGAAAAATTCCCGGAAACGCCCGTCGAGGTCGCGACGCTCAATCCGCGCGCGGCGGAGGCCGCCGGGATTCCCGAGGCGCCGGTCGTGCTCGGAAGAGGGAACGCGCATCACGGGATCGAACACCTCTGGCGAAACCACAAGGAGCTGTTCGCCGATCCCGCCGCTGCGATACGGATCCTGCGGGAGACGCTCGGGAACCAGAACTGCCGCGTCGTGGTGAGTCTGAAAAGGGCGATAGAAAAGAAACATGGAAAGAGCATCCCGATTTGCCTGAAACGGATTGTTCTGCATAATCCGCAGACGCAGGCATACTGCGTGATGGTGTGGGACGGACAGGAGCTGAAGCTGGTGAGCTGGAACAACGCCGGCGACGATTACGGCGATACGGAATGGGCGCTGAAATAAAAAAAGAGCGAATCATTTCGGTATGCCTCAATCGTGAGTCGCACCTCTCCGAAAAATCCGCTCTCTGAATATCACAATATCACATTTTTCTGAAAATTCAAGAAAAAACGGAAGGTTTTCAAATGATCAACTGGATTGCCTTGTCCGCGGAGGGAGTCGACGTAAAACGCGACGAAAACGGCGTGCCCGTCGAATGGACGCTGCTCCGGATCGGAGACAACCCGATCTGCCAGGAGGGCAAGGACGGGAACATCCGCATCTCCGAGGAGGACATGAACGCGATCGTCGACTACTTCGTCAAAAAAGGCGAGGAGATCCCGATCGATTCGGAACATTACCTCTATGAACTCGCCAGCCGGAACAAGGTCGACGAGGGAGAGGCGCTGAAACTCTTGCCCGGCGGCGTCGCCGCGCTCGGCTTCGGGCGCATCACGCTTGCCGGAAACGCGCTGCGGATCCGCGTCAGATGGACGCCGACCGCCTACAAGTTCCTCAAGGAGAAAATTTACAAATACTTTTCGCCAAGTCTGCGCGGCCTGGAGGACGGTCCGCTCCGGATCACCTCCGTCGCAATGACCAATACACCGGCAATCAACAACCTGGATGCGCTCGCGGCATCCGCCAACAAACCTGCGGCTGCAGGAAAGGAGAAGAGCATGAGCAAGCTCAACAAAGCGCTCGCGCGTCTGCTCGGATGCGATTCGATCGCGCTCGAAGCGGAATCGGATGAAAAGGAAAAAGACAAAATCGCCTGCGAGGTCGAGGAAAAGGCATCCCTGATCGAACAGGTCAAAACCCTGCTCGGGCTTGAGGCGGACGCCTCGCTCGACGAAATCGTCGCGGCTCTGAAAGCCGAGGTCGACAAGGCGAAAAGCGCAGACGAAAAACAGGCGCAGCTCGACGAAATGGCGGCGAGCGCGGAAAAACAGGCGCACGCGGCGCTTGTCGCAAAAGGCCGCGCAGAACGCAAGATCGTCGATGCGGATCTCGACTATGTCAACAGCCTCGACAGCAAGGCGCTCAAGGCGCATCTCGACCATACGGCGCCGAAGTTCTCCGCGCGCATCGCGGAACCGCAGCGCAGAAGCGACAGCGTCGCGCTCTCCGCAACCGACCGCATCGCGATCGACTCCCTGCGCAACGCGGGAATCAAGGACGCCGAAACCGAATACCTGAAACGGAAAGGAAAATAACTCATGGCGGCACTCACTGAAGAACGAAACACGCGCGAACTCCATGTCGGCGCTGTGAAATACAACTACGAACGCGAAGTCGCGGCAAGCTCGACCGTTTACGCCGGTTCCCTCGCCGCACAGAATGCGACCGGATACGCGGTTCCCGCCTCGGCGGCAAGCGGCATCGTCGTCCTCGGACGCGCGGAAAACACCGCTGCGGCCGGAGAGAAAGTCAACATCCGCCGCGGCGCGTTTCTCTTCGACAACGGAACGGACACGGAACTGCTCACAAGCGCGGACATCGGCGCTGACTGCTACGTCCTCGACGACCAGACCGTCGGGAAAGTCGGCGGAACGGCAAAAATCAAGGCCGGCAAGGTCCTCGACGTCACCGACGACGGCGTCGTCGTCCTGATCTGATGAACTCAATGGAAAGGAAACAACATGAATCTCACCGCAGAAAAATTCGAGGCGATGCGCATTACCTATGACATGGCTTTCAAAGACGCTTTCAATGCCGCTCCGACGCTTTACGAGCAGTTTTCGATGACCGTCGGAAACTCCGCGCACACGACCGTGAAACTCCCCTTCATGGAACAGTTCGCCTGCATGCGCCGCTGGCTCGGCGCGCGACAGATCAAGAATCTGGAAGGCAAAATGATTGAAATGCACGAGGAACCCTATGAGGATACGGTCGCGATCAAGGTGCGCGACATCGAGACCGACAACTGGGGAATGTACACCCCGAATATTCAGCAGCTGGCCGTCGCCGGGAAGGCGCTCTGGGACCAGCTCGCAATCAAGGCGTTGCTCGAACCGAAGGCATGGATCGACAAGAAGGCGTTTTTCGCCACCGACCGGAAGTACGGCAAGTCGACGATCTGCAACAAGACCACCACGGCGCTTTCCGCCTCGAGTTTCAAGCTCGCGCGGCAGACGATGCTCGCTTATGCCGGGCACGCGGGCGAACCGATCGCGGTCAATCCCGACACGCTGATGGTCGGACCAGCGCTTGAATTCACGGCGCGTGACATCCTCGAGAACGATTTCGAGCTCGATTCCTCCGGCAAGATCGCCGTCCGCAACACCTGCAAAGGCCTGGCGAAGCTGATCGTCAACCCGCGCATCACGGGCGACTGCGCGAACTACTGGTTCCTGATGAGCTGCTCCGGCCCGATCAAGCCGGTCGCCGTTCAGAAGTCGAAGGAGGCGACGCTGGTGAGCAAGAACAGGCCGGACGACGAGGGGGTGTTCATGGAGGACATGGCCATTTTCGGCACGAGCGCCTACGGCTCCGCCGCGGCCGCGTTCCCGCACCTC
>ERZ779737.2500-NODE-2500-length-12002-cov-1.996903_pt1 | contig 12002 bp, 9 predicted proteins | sample MGYA00511889_ERZ779737 | MGnify/ENA primary metagenome ERZ779737 (study PRJEB29588, sample SAMEA2163575) | human gut metagenome | biome: human gut; feature: human-associated habitat; material: faeces | place: Denmark | collected 2008/2010 ...
CATACCTGTGCCACAATGTCCGTAGTGAACGACGTCTGGCTCTTCGTGGAATTTCAATCCTACGCCATGTCCGCAGAGGTCGCGTACCACGCTGTATCCGTTCTTTTCCGCATGCTCCTGGATGGCGGCGCCTACGTCACCGAGGCGTGCCCAGGGCTGTGCGGTCTGTATGCCTATGTCACGGCATTCTTTGGTGACCTGTACTAGTCTCTGCATGTCGGGGCTGACTTCGCCAATCATGAACATGCGTGATGCGTCGGCAAAGTAACCTTTGTAAATGGTGGATACATCGACATTTACAATATCACCGCTTTTCAGGAATTCCCTGGTGCTGGGAATGCCATGGCACACCACCTCGTTGATGCTGGTGCACACACTTTTTGGGAAGCCTTCGTACATGAAGGGGGCGGGGATGGCGTCGTGGTCTGTGGTGAAGCAATACACCATATGGTCAATTTCAGCTGTGGACATGCCTTCGCGAATGTTCTCGGAGAGATAATCCAGCAGGGCCGTGTTGATTTTGGCGCTTGCACGGATACCGGCTAACTGCTCCTCGGTACGGAGTGCGCTTCGCATCGGCAGTTTATATCCTTCTTTCTTATAATGTTGAATTTTGGCTTCTACTTCGTCGGAATAGTTTTTAGGAGTAAACCGGGCTCCTTTCATGAACTTTTTCATTGTCTTTTCTTTTTTATGAGACTGCAAAAATACACAATAATGCAGGTGCTTGTACTATCAAGAGCCGAAAAAACATTCGTTTTCTTTATCCCGATGCCAGCTTAGAGGGTATTCACCACTTCTATTTCGCTTCTTGAACTGTCTATCCTCCGTACTTGTATCTGGGTCTTTATGCGCTCTTTCAGTCCTTCCACGTGACTGATGATGCCTACCTTCTTGCCTCCTATCTGGTGCAACTTCTCAAGGGCTTCCATCACCGTGTTCAGGTAGTCACTGTCCAGCGTGCCGAAACCTTCATCGATAAACAGCACATCCACCGAAAGACTCTTCCGGTTAAGCGAAGACAATCCCAATGCCAAAGCCAGTGACACCAGAAAGCTCTCTCCACCTGAAATGGTGGATGTGGGACGCTTCACCCCGCCCTGGTATTCATCGCGCAACAGAATGGTAAGTCCACCCGGCGGACACTCCATACGGTAACGGTCAGTCAGCCGGATCAGGTAATGATTGGCACCGGCCAGCAACTGGCGAAGCACGTAGCTTTGGGCAATGTTACGGAACTTCTTGCCGTCGGCACTGCCGAACAAGGCAGCCACTCCAGCCCAGTTGTCCACTTCCTTTTGCTTCACTTCTATCTGTTCCTTCACTTTCCGGATACGTTGCAGGCACTCTTCGTGATGTGCCAGCATCTGCGCGATGGCTCCCAAACGAGCCAACTTCCCGGTCTGCTGTTCTTCCAGTCGGGAAATGGTTTCCTCTACGGCTGCCAGCGTCATCCCTTCGGTTTCCGACGGACGCTGTGCCCGATGCTGCGCCAGTTCCCGACCGACCCGTTCCATTTCTGCCCTCCGGCTCGTCAGGTCGTTGTCCAGCTTCTGCAAGGTACGGCGTGCCATATTCACTTTCTCCACTTCCAGTCCGGCCAGTTTCTCCAAATACTCACGGGAAATCTCGGGATGATCGACAAGAAAAGCTTCCACTCCGGCACTTTTTTCCTCCCTCAACTTTTGCGATGTCTTTATGGCATGGCAGACAGAAAGCACGGAAGTGTTCAGCGCGTTCCATTGTCCCGGAAGCCCTTCCGGACACGGCCCGTCGGGTATCGTCTCTACCGTCTCCAGCTCCCAGGCCGGAAGTTCCGACAAGATGGACTGACGGACAGACTGCACATGCCCTACCTGGGAAGCCAGCGACTCAACCCTGTGCGAGAGTTGCTCTCTCCTTGTCTGCTGTTCCACATACCGATTGGTTTCTTTCTTCAAGGCGGTAATAAAGTTCTCCCGATCGGTCTTCCAAGCTTCTTGCCAAGGCGTAAAGACAATCAAGGTCTCTCCTTTCTCCACGCACTGGGAAACGGTCAGTGCCTCACGCGAAAGCGCCTCTTCCAGCATACGCAGTTCGGTTTCCAAACGGGACACGGCTTTATCGGCTTCCTCTACCTTCCGGTGCCATTGCTCGCAGGCAGTGGTCAGCTCCTCCCGTTCCTTCGTCAGACGGTTCAGGCGTTGCTGTCCTTCCTCGGCCTGTTTCCACAGCGCTTCCAACCGGCCGCATACCTTCTGCTGCGCCGACAAGGCTTGCTCTACCTGAGATACGACCTCATCCGCTTCTTTCACCGTAGCATAAAGCGGCATATCTGTCACGGTCTTTTCCGCCTGAGAATAAGCTTCTTTTGCAGTAGTCTCCTTCTTCGCCTCCATTTCTTCCAGCCGCATCAGGGAGCGAACCTCCGCTTCCGCCCGTGCAAGTGCGGTCAAGACTTCCTCCGCCCGACGTGCCTTTTCTTCCAGCAACGCACGGACCGGTTCCAGCAATGACACAAAATGAGCTTCGCTCTTCAAGTCATCACCCACCTCCTTGCCGCAGACCGGACACACATCGCCTTTTGACAGACGTGCACGGGCTTCGCGTGCCCAGTCTTCACACGACATCCGCTGCTTGTCGTACACCTGCTGCACTTCCTCCTTTTCCTTACGGCACACCTCAGACTGCGCTTTCAATTGCGCTACCGTCTGTTGCTGCTTCCGGCAATCATCCTGCAAGGTTTTCCGGTTCTTCTGCACATCCAGCCAGGCCTGTTCCTTTTCTGCACGGACAGAAAGTGCCTCCCGCAACTTCTGCCATCCGTCCAGCCGGGCGTCTGCTTCCTGCTTCTTCTGCCGAAGTTCCTCCACTTGCAAATCCTCTAACTGCGTGCGGCACGCTGCCACCTCCTGCAGTTTTTCTTCCGCTACCTTTCGGGCCTGTTCATACGATGCCGTAGCTCCCTGGCGGACTTCCAGCGTTTTTCGATGGATTTCCGCCTTGTGCACTTTTTCTTTCCGGTAATCTTCCGACTGCAGAAGTGCGTGCTGAATCTGGTCGGACAAGGCCGAAAGCGATTGCAACGATTCGTACACCGGCACCTTTTCCTGCACACCGGAAAGATACGTCTCGCACGCCGCCCACTGTTCCCGGCACTGCACCTGCATACGCTCCAGTTGACCCAGACCGAGACTCAACGAACGGTACTTCTCTTTCAGTTGTCCCAATTCTTCTTCCGACGTACGGATACGCTGCCGCAAGGCCACCTGTTCCGTCCACTGGAAACGCACATCAGCCGTACGATCCCAGTCATCCAGCAACGACTTGTTACGCTTGTAGTCATCCGACTCTACCCGTTCCGTCAGTGCCTGAAGCACCTTTCCAGTCTCCTCCAAATCATGTGCCAACTTCTGTTCGTCGGTCATCCATTTCCGAAGGTCCTGCTCCTGCTTCAACTGTGTGCGGAGCGTGGCAGTCTCTTCTGTCACCTGGCGCTGTTCCGCCTGAAGCGCGGCCAGTTCCTCGTCAGTCAACAACACAATACCACCCGTCTGCGCCTTCAGTTCCTGCAACTCCGCCTCCTTTTCGGTCTTCATCACGTAGATTTCCCGACTGATGCGCGAGTAGATTTCCGTACCCGTCAGTTTCTCCAAGATATTTGATTTTTCTTCTTCCTTGCTTTTCAGGAACTTGGTAAACTCTCCTTGTGCTAGCAGCGTAGTCCGGCAGAACTGCTCAAAGGTGAGACCGATACGCCGCTCTATCTCCGTACGTGTTTCGGTCGACTTATTCGTGAGCGGAGTCCCGTCCTGCAAGGAAAGTGTCCAGACCACTTTCTGAATTTTCCCTCCAGCCTTGTTGCGCGCCCTTGCCACGCTCCACACGGCCCGTAAGGCATCTCCTGCCGCATCCGTAAACCACAGCTCCACTTGTGCCGACACACTGTCACGCCGCATCAGCATGCGGGAATCGTCAATGCTCACCTCACCCGTCCCGGAAAAGCTGTCGCTCTCGTCCAGGTAGCGTTCATTGGCCGCCTGCTTCAAGCGCGGAGTGGTGTTATAGAGTGCCAGACACACCGCATCCAGCAACGTCGACTTGCCGGCTCCCGTCGGTCCGCAAATCAGAAAGATGGAATCCTCGCCCAGCGGCCCATGCTCAAAATCAATGCACGCCTTCTCGATGGAGGCTATATTTTCAATAATCAGTTTCTGTAATTTCATGTGCTATTCCTCCTCTTGACTTCGTACCCGTTTCACGGCTTCCTCCAGCATGTCGAGCATTTCCGGAGCGATGTCCCGCTGAAACTTGTCCTGATAATAGATAGCGGCTACCTGCGACGGGGAAAAAGTCTGCAAACGGTCCACATCCAGCTCTGTAATCTCCTTCTGCGTTTCCACTACTTCACGTTCCCATTTGTAGCGGCAGAAACGGCACTGCTTGCCACGGGTCAGTTCGTAGGCCCGCTCCATGCAATAGGCCGGAGGTACATCCTGAATACGGACGTGCAACTGCACATACATCTTTTCCTCATCGGGGATGGCCTGCAACACCTCCAATGCTTCTTCCAACGGCACGGCCTGCGAAGGCAGTACTTTTAAGGGCCACGCATTCCGCACCGGCAAGGTACGCACTTCGGGCATAGCACCATGTGCAGCCAGTTCTATCAGGCTGACGGAATGCCCGTAACTCTCGTCAAAGCTGACCGGAAGCGGGGAGCCGCAATAACGGGCCCGTCCGCCGAGCAAGGTTTGCGGAAAATGGATGTGTCCTAAGGCCAAGTAATCGTATCCCTCCCCCATCAGGCGGATGTCCGTGTATTCCATGCCGCCGCGTCCGTCGTCTTGTCCGGTAATGTCACTTCCCGTCAGGGCCAGGTGGGCCATCAGTACCACCGGAAGATTCCCCTGGTTTCGTTCCTCCACACGGTTCAGTAAAGTTTGGATAAAATGATGTTGCCGCTCTTCACGTGGGACTTCTTCATCGAGCGCCGGAAAGTTTTGCGGATACACATGAGGCAGGGCTATCACATAGCCTTTCAATTCGCCGCAACCGTTCTTCACTTCCACGATATGACGTTCCAAGTCTACCTGGCCGGCTTCGTCTCTTCGGATAGAACCCACCACAGTGACTCCGGCATACTTCCACAGATTCCGGTTGATTTCCAGTTTGGAACTGCTGTCGTGATTGCCTGCCGTAATGATAATCTGCATGGAAGGGCAAGTTTCATGAAATTCCACCAGCGCATCCGTATACAACCGCTGGGCGGCTGCCGAAGGACTGCAATAATGAAACACGTCGCCCGACACGATCAACGCGTCGGGCTGTTCTGCGGCTACCCAGTGGCACAACTGCCGCAGAAAGTCTTGCTGTTCTTCGCTGCGGTCGTATTCAAACAGTTGCTGCCCCAAGTGCCAGTCACTAGTATGTAATATTTTCATCCGTTTTACAAGGTTTTAGGAGGATAAAGGGTGTTCCACCAGGTCGGGTCATCCTGCAACCATTTGGCAAACCAGGCAAAGATAGTGTTCTGCCACTGGATGCGTTTCTGATAGTCCTTAATGTGATGGTCTTGTCCGTCTACCACTACCAGCGCCGTTTCACGTCCTAACAGTTTCAGGGCCGTAAACATCTGGATACTTTCGCCCACCGGCACATTGGTATCTACTGCTCCATGCAGGAAGAGCAGCGGAGTGTGTATCTTGTCGGCATTGAACAGCGGGCTGTGGTCGACAAAGAGTTCCGGATTCTTCCACGGATAACTGTTGGCTGCCGATACTTCACTGTAAGAATAGCCCCAGTAGCCTTCGCCCCAGTAACTGGTGTGGTCGCTGATACCGGCATGTGAGATGGCTGCCGCAAACAAGTCGGTCTTTGTCTGGAGGTACTGCGTCATGAAGCCACCGTATGAAGCACCGATGCAACCGATCTTCTTACCATTGACAAAGGAATGAGCTTCCACAAACTTACGCGTTCCTTCGATGATGTCGTCAGCCACATAATCACCGAACGTATTCACATGGCGGGCAGAGAATTCCTGACCGAAACCGGTCGCTCCACTCGGTTCTACCACATACACCACATAACCTAATGCGGCATACGCATGATGCGGATAACGGCTGGCAAAATTGCGGCTTGTGGGACTGCATCCGCCGTAGTAGTTGACTATCATCGGATATTTTTTGTTTGGGTCAAAATGAGGGGGCAGGTAGTAACGTCCGCAAATGGTGTCCCCCCGAGAGTTGACAAAGTCCCACGCCTTGCATTCACCCAGCAGCACATCTTTCAATTCCCCGTTCAAATCTTCTTCCAACTTGGAGGCATCCTTCTTCAAATCAACCACATACAAGCGGTGAGAATTGAACGCACTTTCTCCGTAGAACGATAACGAAGAGGCTTTCTCGGCCACAGAGAATCCCAATACCATTTCTTCGGGCACATTCACCTTCTCAATGTGTTTCTTTGCCGGATTCAGGCGGAACAGCGCGATGCAATCACGGTCTTCGGCGGTGAAGTACACACAATTGTCTACAGCCGACCATACCGTCTGCATCACGTTCGGATTGAATGTCCGGGTCAGCGGTTCAATCTGCTTGCTCTGCAAATCCATCAGGTAAAGCTGATTGTCAATCATGCTCGGGGTCTGTCCTTCCTTCACATTCTTGCCGATACCTCCCAGACACTCCGGTGTACCGGCCAGCAATACCTGACGGCCGTCGGGTGAGAACTGCGCATTGGTCAGGAAACCGTCATCTTTCACCAGTTCTTCCACCTGCAAGGTCTGCACATCCATCTTGTACACAGAGAACAAGGTGGTCGGGCGTTTTCCCATACGGTGGTTGGAAGCCATCATCAGAATATAACGTCCGTCGGAAGAAATGTCCGTAGCCCATACATTCTTGTAACCGAAGGTCAAAGGCTGGCACACACCTGTCTTCACATCAAAACGGGCCAGATACGTACGGTTGCGCCATCCCGGCTGACGGTCGTCCGGGTCAATGAACTCATAGATTTCCTTCTTCTCTTCCGGTCCCTTCTGTACGAGGGTAAACAACAGATAATCCTCTGTTGGTGCTATCTGGAAACTGCCTTCCGGCAAATGGTTCACCCACACTTCCTCACGTCCGGAGACAGGGTCAACCGTCACCAATTCCCGGCCGGATACTCCCTGACGTACATAGTAATATTTCACGGAACGCGGCATCCAGTGCAAGGTTTCTCCCCGGGTGGCGACTACTTTTCCAGTCTTCAGTTCCTTTACCTTGGTCTGCGAAGCCGTTTCCCCACCTTCCTTTGTGACAGTGTACGACGTAATCAGGTATTTCCCATCGGCTGAAAGTTCAGTACCCGTAAAGCGGGTACCATGCAGTACATCGGCCAGTGTAAACAGACGGCCCTGTTCGGTACGCAAGGTAAATACCCCGTCCTGCTTGGCATCCAGATTCACCTTCGGCACGTTTTTTTCGCCCGGCATGGAGAGGTACTTGATGACCACCTGATGCGTGGCCGGATTCAGCGATAACGAGGCATCCTCCACGCGCTTGCCATCCACATACACCTGATAGTGTTCAACCCCTTCTACCTTCAGCGACACTTCCCCATAGTGTGTATTTTCCAGTACAAAGCCCATCAAGTGCAGGGCATAGTCTGATGACGGAGACAACTGACTTGCCTGCTTTACTTCTGCTCCTTCAAGCAAAGAAAATGACACCGGCGTATCCAGCAGCGACTCCGCTTTCCACGACTTGGAATTAACATCCACACTGTCAACCTGATAAGGTTGTACTAATGCATACGGTCCTGCGTATTTAAACGTAGTGACCTCTATATTCTCAGCATTCACCAGCATGGTCCCGCAAAGAGAACATGCTATAAAAAGTTCCTTTTTCATCTCTTTTTTATAGTTTATTGCCACAAACATAATCAAAAATCATCATTTTTTTGTTATGTTTGTAGAACAACTAACGAAACCGTTATGAAAAAAGAACTAAGTGTGTATGTCCTTTCCTTGCTGATGCTGACAGGATGCAGTTCGGTACCGCTCACCGGACGTAAACAATTGTTGCTGGTTTCAGACCAGGAAGTGCTTTCTTCCAGCCTGACTCAGTATAAAGACTACATAAAAAGTGCCCAGAAGTCGACCAATGCCACCCAGACAGCCATGGTGGTACGAGTGGAAAAGAACATTGCCGCAGCCACAGAACGATACCTGCGCAGCAACGGACTTTCTGACGAAATCAAGGAGTTTGCCTGGGAATTCAATCTGGTAAAGAGTGACGAAATCAACGCATTCTGTATGCCCGGAGGAAAGATTGTGGTGTATGAAGGACTGATGAAATTGGTTTCGTCGGATGATGAACTGGCTGTGGTACTAGGACATGAAGTAGCACATGCCGTAGCCAAGCACAGCAACGAGCGTATCAGCCAGCAGATGCTTACCCAATATGGCGCACAAATATTAGGACAGACTCTCTCACAAAAGAGTGAGATGGTACAGACCATCGCCAGTACGGTATACGGTGTGGGAGCGCAATACGGAGTAACCCTTCCTTTCTCACGCAAGCACGAGACGGAAGCGGATTACATGGGACTGATTCTGATGACCATGGCGGGTTATAATCCTGACAAGGCAGTGACTTTCTGGCAAAAGATGTCGGCCAGTTCTGGTGGCAAGGTACCCGAATTCATGAGTACACACCCCAGTGATGCACGTCGTATCAATGACATTCAGAAAGAACTTCCGGCCATTAAAGCTAAATACCGCAAATAAAATATCTATCAAAAAACAACAACCATGAAGAAAGTCGCGATATTATGTTTAGTTGTATCCTTACTGAGTAGCGGATGCGGAACGACGCAACCGGAACGTACCGGTGCCATTGTAGGCGGTGCTGCCATCGGCAATAGTGTAGGAGGTGCCATCGGCGGACTGGTGGGCGACTCCCGTCATGGCTGGAGAGGAAGCTACAGGGGTTCTGCCATTGGAAGCATTGTCGGCACACTGGCTGGTGCTGCCATTGGTGGGGCGCTGACGGCTCCTAAATCACGTGAAGAAAACAGGGCAAACTATCCAGTGGAACAAGTGTACGCCGAGCCGGACTATACACAATCTGCCCTCTCCTCTTTATACATCCGGAACATCCGTTTCATAGATAACAACCGCGACCATGTCATCAGCTCGGGAGAAAGCAGCAAGATCATCTTCGAAATCATGAATGAAGGAAATGAAATTGCCTACAACGTAATTCCCAGCGTGACAGAAATCAGCGGAATGAAACATCTGCATATCTCCCCTTCCATTCTGGTGGAACAGATTCTGCCGGGAAACGGGGTGAAGTATACGGCTACCGTCACTGCCGGAAAACGTATCAAAACGGGTACAGTGACTTTCCGACTGGCTGTGACCGATACCCGTGGACAAATGTACGACCATAAAGAATTTACACTAAACACGGCACGTTGACGCGAGTCTGAATCGCTATATCAAAGTAGACAAATGGAAAAAGAACAATCGTTATGTAAAGAAAAAAAACGTGTGGAGCTGCACGAACCCAAACATTATAAAGTGATTCTCCACAACGACGACTTCACCACTATGGACTTCGTGGTGAAGGTACTTAAAATCGTGTTTTTCAAATCGCAGGAGGAAGCTGAGGCACTGATGCTGAAAGTACACCAGCAGCAATCGGCCACGGCAGGCGTTTATTCTTACGACGTAGCACAATCCAAAGCGCAGAAGGCCACTCAGATGGCACGTGAGGAAGGATTTCCTCTGCGACTGACCGTAGAACCCGAAGACAATTAAACTGTAAAGAATCAATGAGTCACATCGAAAAATCTGTATATGTAGACAAAGCGCTGTCGTTTGCTCAGGGCCTGGCGTTCCGTTATCGCCATGAATTCATTACTCCGGAGCATATTCTCAGCGCACTCTTTAACCAGGACCCTTTTGTGGAGGCCGTAGAAGAATGTTTCTGTCACATCCCGGTGATGGAAGAGGAAGTGGACGAATACCTGGCACAGAAAATGGAACAGGTGCCGGAAGATGCCAACTATGAACTGCAGTTTTCCGTACAATCCAACCTGCTGTTTCAGAATGCGTATGCCTTCGTGGAATCATCCAATGCCGAAGTGCTGGACATTCCTCACGTAGTACAGGCCATGTTGCTGCTGCCGGAGTCCTGGGCTTGCTATTTTCTGAAAAAACACCTGAAGGAACGGATTCCGGATTTCATCAGCCAATTGGTGGTCATCTATGGAGACGACCTCAGCCTGGATGAGAATGATTCGGACGAACCTCATGGTATTTCCAAAAATTTACGACCAAATAAAGTATGACTTGGCACCAAATAAAATAATTACTATTAATGGTAAAGTTAATATTAGAGAGGGCGAAAAGCCTATAATCGTTCCAGAAAAAATAGAATTTTGGAATCAAGAAATTAAATCTACTCTAAAAAAACAAATTGAAGAAGAGTCAATTTCAGTTGCTGAAAAATTATATTTGAAATATAATATAGAAGACCAAAGACTTAATGACGAAATTTTGGGAATACTTTCATTAAAAGATGGAAAAGTTCCGGTACTCGTTCAAAGTAATGGTAAAATGTATAATATGAATGTTTCGGTAACTCCAACAACGGCAATGCTATCCGAATTAACAGCAGTGCTTGGAGTTCAAAACATCAAGTTAAAGTAGGAGATATTTATGAAAAAAATAGCAGTATTAACTAGTGGTGGAGATGCTCCGGGAATGAATGCTTGTATCCGTGCGGTTGTTCGTAGTGGAATAGTAAACGGCTATGAAGTAGTTGGTATTATTGGGGGTTATCAAGGTTTAATTGATGAAAATTATAGAACCCTAGGACTTCGTGATGTAGGTAATATAATTCAAACGGGCGGTACTATTTTAAAAACTTCAAGATGTTCAGCGTTTTTAACCGAGCAAGGTTTTAATAAGGCCGTTCAAAATTATAAAAAGGCTAAGTTTGAAGCAATAATTGTAATAGGTGGTAATGGTAGCCTAACTGGTGCAACCGAATTATATAAAGCGGGCGTAAATGTTGTAGGGCTTCCTGGAACCATTGATAACGATTTGGGTTATACCGATTTTACCTTAGGGTTTGATACTGCGGTAAATACGGTAACAAACTTATTAAATAATGTTAGAGATACATCTAGCGCGCATGATAGAGTATGTGTAGTAGAAGTTATGGGCAGAAAGTGTGGCGATATTGCACTTTTTGCTGGAATGAGTGCGGGTGCTGAAATTGTTTTAATACCCGAAGTCGTAACTCCTATGGAAGAAGTTTATAAAAAACTTTTAAACAGTGCAAAGACGGGTAAAAAGAGTTCTATTGTTGTGGTTGCAGAAGGTGTAGGAAATGCTAACGATGTTGCAAAGCAAATCTATGAGCATACGGGCCTTGAAAGCAAGGCGGTAGTAATAGGGCATTTACAGCGTGGGGGTAGTCCTAGTATGGCAGATAGAGTATTTGCAAGTAGACTTGGTGTGTGTGCAGTTGAGTCAATTAAAAATGGCGAAATGAATATTGCAATAGGAACAAAAAATAATAAAATTAATAAGATGAATATTGAAAAAGCAATAAAAACGAATAATGTGTTTGATGAGTTTGATTATAAAATCAATAGTATAATTTCAATATAATAGGAAAACATTTGTGGCAGAAGAAAAGGTTATTAAATTAAGTTTAAATAAAGACCAAAATATAGATAATTGTAGAAAAGCGTTTCAAGAAAGAGATTATGTAAGGGCGTTTTCGCTTTATAATGATTTGGATACAGATTTACAAAGGGTGCTACTTCCAGAAGTGGCATCTTTTTATGCGTCGGTTTTTGATGCTTGTGGAGAATATGGCTGTTTAATGCGTATGATAGCGTATCCAAAAGCACATAACTTGGATCCGCATATTATAATGAAAAGATTGAAAAGGTTCGTAGTTCCACTTGCTGGAAATGGGTATATTTCGTATTATGAAAAATTAATTGAAAAAACTTTT
>ERZ779737.2501-NODE-2501-length-12000-cov-3.623190_pt1 | contig 12000 bp, 12 predicted proteins | sample MGYA00511889_ERZ779737 | MGnify/ENA primary metagenome ERZ779737 (study PRJEB29588, sample SAMEA2163575) | human gut metagenome | biome: human gut; feature: human-associated habitat; material: faeces | place: Denmark | collected 2008/2010 ...
AAACATTAATTAGTAATTAAATGTTCACTAATTAGATATTAACATATTTAAATATATTTTTCAATTTATATTATTAAAAACTTATACATATTATTAAAAAACTTATACGTTTTTTTGTATAAGTTATTTTTTTTCTTTAATTATTTCTTTTGCAACACTTATTACTGATGTCATATCTTGAAGATTTGATGGAATGATTATTTTTGTTGCTTGACCATCTGCTACTTTTGCAAATGTTTCATAACTTTTTAGTTTTAATACTGCATCGTCTGCTTTAGCATCTTTAAGTAATTTAATACCATTTGCTTCTGCTTCTTTTATTTTTAATATTGCTTCTGCCTTACCTTCTGCTTCTTTAATTTGTGCTGTTTTCTTAGCATCTGCAACTAAAATAGCACTTTCTTTTTCACCTTCAGCACGTAATATTTGAGCTTTTTTATCTCCTTCTGCTTTTAGTATAGCCTCTCTTCTTTCTCTTTCTGCTCTCATTTGTTTTTCCATTGCTTCTTGTATATCTTTTGGTGGAAGAATATTTTTAACTTCTATTCTGTTTATTTTAATCCCCCATGGATCAGTTGCTTCATCAAGTATTGTACACATTCTTGTATTAATTACATCACGAGATGTTAATGTTTCATCAAGTTCCAAATCACCAATTATATTACGAAGTGTTGTTGCTGTTAAATTTTCAATAGCACTTATTGGGTTTTCAACACCATATGTATATAATTTTGGATCTGTTATTTGAAAATATACAACTGTATCTATCATCATAGTAACATTATCTTTAGTAATAACTGATTGTGGATCAAAATCTCTAACCATTTCTTTTAATGTTAATTTACTAGCCACTTTATCAATGAATGGTAATTTAAAATGTAGACCATTTCCCCATGTTTCTTTATAGCTTCCTAATCTTTCTACAACATTTGCATGTGCTTGTGGAACTATTCTTATCCCACTAATAACAATTACAAGTAATAAACCAATTATAATATAAATCATTTTTCTACCTCCTTAACAATTAGTTTTACACCTTTAATTTCAAGTATTTTAACTTTTGTGTCTTTCTTAATTATATTTTCATTAAAACTTCTTGCAGCCCAGTTTTTACCCATTACCATAACACGTCCATCAAAGTTTGTAACATCTGTTAAAGTAACACCTATTTTTCCAATTACTGAATCTAAATTTGTTGCTTCTTTTTTTACTTTTAATACTTTATACATAAAAGGTCTAGTAAAAATAAGAAGTAATGTTGTAACAAGGAAAAACACTATAATTTGAATATTAATATTATTTGTAAAAATGGATGTAATTAGTGCGAATAATGCTCCTATCGCACCCCAGACTGTTACAAGATTAACTGTTAACGCTTCAATAATTAAAAGTACAATTATTAATACTAACCACGTATACTCCATAACTCCTCCTCTAGTAAAATTATAGCATATAAATATATATTTAGTACATGAAAAGTATTTTTATAATATTGTTAAACATAAAAAAGTGACTTCTTCAGTCACTTTGTCAAATATATGACCTCTATAAGGAGATTACTCATTATAGCCCATGATTGAATGCTTCTGCATTCTTTTATAGTTTATTCTTGTTTTCTATATTTATACCTGCATTCATTACAAGTCCTATAACAAATGCATATGCTAGAAAATACATCCACATAAGTAGTATTATTATGTTTGATATACTTCCATAAAATATATCATAATGTACTACGTTATTTATCCAAAATGAATATATTTGTGTAATTATAATCCATGTAATTGTAGTAAATAATGCTCCTGTTGTAACACTTTTACTTTTTATTTCTTTATTTGGTGCCATTGTATATATTATTTTTATATTAAATAGTATTAATATAAATGATAATGGATATTTAAGTAAATAATATATTGACATTATTTCTCCTTTTATATGGCTTATATGTGGAAGACTAGTAATTAATAATAATATCTTATCACCAAATGCTAAAACCACTAATAAAAATGCTACTAACATTAAAAGTACAAAAGTCATTATAAATGCTTTTATTCTTTTTGAAATAAAGTTTTGTGGTGGTAAATCATATATGATATCTGATGCAGTTATTATTGAATTAGCACCACTTGATGCAAGTAGTAATGCAGAAAATAAAAATATTAATACACTAAAATCAAATCCTCTACCATTAATAAGTGGAAGAAGTAATCCACTTACTGCTGTTGGAAATGTTTCTTTTATAAAGTTTGTAATTGAATCAAGTGAAATTGAAAACATTGATGCTACTAGTGCTATTAAAGCAAGAAGTGGAATTATAGTAAGTACAAAGGAAAAAGCCAATTGTCCTGGCAAAATGGACATAACTGGCTTTTTTATAATTATAAGTATATCTTTATATAGTTTCTTTAATCTTTCCATTATTGTTTCCTTTTGTTCTCTTTTGCCTTTTTAATGTCTAATACTGCTTCATTTATAGCATCATCAATTAATTTAATATCATCAGTAATCATACTATAACCTAATGTAGCACCTTTTTCATATGGTAAATCTTTCATTAATTTATATAATTTTCTCATATATAAAACTACTTGTTCTTCATTATATCCAACTAAATATATCATAAATTCATTACCATCTGTTCTCATTATATCTGTATTCTTTAATTGATTATTTATAAGAATATTAGCAGCAGATTTTATAACTCTATCTCCCTCTACATAACCAAGTTCATTATTTACTTCTTTTAGTTCATTTAAATCTACCATTATTACTGCTTGTGGATAAACTTTATTTTCATCCCATTTATCAATATTTAGACTTAAATAATTTCTATTTTTTAAAGATGTTAACGGATCTATAAATTTAGATCTTTCTTCATTCATTTTTTGCTTATTTTCTCTATATTTTTTATACATTAATATAAGTACTAATAATATAAATGCTAAAACTGCGTAATAGAATGTAGAAATTCCTTCTAAAAAGTTATGCGAAATAATTTTTGACATTCCTCTATTTTTAAATTCTGTTTGATTTATATTTGATAAATAATATTGGAATGCTTCTGAGAATGTATTGTTTGTTGTATCTCTTTTTATTAAGAAATTATAATTTAAATTTAATGTTCCTTCATATACTATATAATAATCTTTTAATTTTGTATTTTTATAATAATTATAAGTATTTAAATCAAGTAATATTAATGGCTCTTTATTTTTAAGTAAACTATTAATTTTTGAATATGCTTTTACTATTGCTTTTGTATTTGCATTTATATATGAAGTTAATGCTGTATCTTTTATTGCATATATTTCTTTTCCTGATAAAGATACTAATGAATCAACAGTAATATTGTTTTTTAAGTGAGTTAATATTACATAAGAACTATTATATACATTTATAGTTTCATTGCTTCCACTTGAATCTATATTGTAATAATTAAATATTATATCAACATCTCCTGCTTCAAACGCTTTCTTTAAGGCTTTTACTGAGTTATATTTCTTAAATTGAAATTCAACTCCAGAGAAATTTTCAAATTCCTTTAAAAACTCTATATTAATTCCTTTATTATTAGATATTTCATATGGAACATTTTCTACATATCCATATATATATTTTTTACCCTTAAATGCTGATTTAGTTTTATCATCAATATTTTTATTTACGTAGTAAAAATCATTCATCTTTTTACTATAAAGTTTATCAAAGTTATTTTTATACCACTTATTATATAATTTTGTAAATATAGTATTTAATTTAGTATTGTTTTCACCAAGTGTTAATACATATTTATTAGATAAGTTAGAAAAACTATTAACTATATAATAATTATTAGAAACAATTTCTTTTAAATATCTATTTTTAGGTACAATTATATAATTTATTTCATCAGAACTAAATGCATTAAATAATTGTGCATCATCTTCATAATTAGTAAATGATAGATTGTTTTCTAAAGATAAATATTCAGTTATACTTGATAAATTAGAAGTTAGTACTCCTACTTTATAACCTTGTAATTTAGATATCTCTTGTATTCTTTTATTTGTTTTACTTAAAATAACATAATTATCTTGATAGAATAACAAATCATTTCTTCCAATATCATCTACTTCATTAATTATTCTAAATATATACTCATTTGATGGTAAAGCACTTGATAATGAATATGAAACTTTATTTAAAGAAAGCCCTGTTTCTGCTTCAAAATAAGTTAGGAATGATAAAAATATATCATTTTCTTCAGTTGAAAATACAGGTAGATTGTTCATAACATAAATATCTATCATGCTTTTTTTGTTATCTTCAATCCATCTTCTTTCAGATAAGGTTAATTCTCTTTTATTAGTGTTTGACCTTACAACAAATACTACTGTCAATGTAACTATTAAAAGTACTATTGCAAGAATAATAAATAATTTTTTATTGTTCTTTTTTTTCATCTTCTACCTCACTTACTATAACATCATCACTATATGATATTTCTTCACTTATTTTATTTTTATATCCTATCATGTTATAGTTTAAATCTTCATTTTTAATGAAGAATTGAAAATCATAAAACTTTATTTCTTCACTAGAAAATTTTAATAAAATTTCTGTACATAATTTCTGCATTTCTTCTTTAGTATTCTCTTTTTCACTAGCAGTAATACTAACATTTATAATTTTTCCTTGAATATCTATTTTTGCATCTTTTATTCCAGCTTTTTCTTTTATCATCTTTATGATTTCATTTTTTTTCTCATCAGTAATTTTTACTTTATCTATACCATCTAATCTATTTCCATATACTGTTAATTTATCATCTGGATATAAATATTGTTTTACTGTAATAAATCCAAAAACCCCTATAATAAGTAAGAATACTAACGCAATTACTATTCTATACTTATAAATAAAATTCCAAACTTTTTTCACTTAATCACTTCCTTAATATATTTTATATTATACTATAAGTTATAAATATATTCAATCATCACACTTTTTTAATTCTTCTATAAGCATTTCATTTGCCATTTTCGGATTTGCAGTACCTTTTGTTTCTTTCATTATTTGACCCATTAAGAACTTAATACTTCTATCTTGGCCATTTTTATAATCTAACACTGCGTTCTTATTATTTAACAAAATATTTTTAATTATATTAGATAATTCACTAGTATCACTTATTTGTTTTAAACCTTTAGATTGAATTATCTCATCTACATCTCCACCACACTCTAATAATTCATTTAATATATCTTTTGCCATTTTAGAAGATATTTCATTATTTTCTAATTTAATAGTTAAATCTTTTATATTTTTAGTTGTTAATTTAGATTCATCAATCGTTATATAATTTTTATTCAAATAAGCAAGTATATCTCCTGTTAATAAATTTGCACTTATTATAGGGTTTACTTTATCATCAATTAATATTTTAAAGAAATTATTTAATTCCCTATTCTGTATTAATGCTTTTATAGCTATATCATTAATTTTTAAAGATTCATATGTCTCTTTAATTTCATTTGGCATCATAGGTATTTCTTTTTTTATGTTTTCTATCCAGTTATCATCTATTTCTACTTTTGGAATATCTGGTTCAGGAAAATATCTATAATCATTACCAGTTTCTTTAACACGCATTAAAATAGTTGATTTGCTCTTATCATCCCACTTACGTGTTTCTTCTTTTAATACTTTTCCACTTTTTAATAGTTCAGTTTGTCTTTTTATTTCATATAAAACACTTTCTCCAACATTACTTATTGAACCTATATTTTTAATTTCTATTTTAGTTCCTAATATATCACTATCACTTAATGATATATTTAAATCACATCTCATACTGCCTTCTTCTATTTTTACATCACTTACACCTGCATATAGAAGCATTGATCTTAAATTTTCTAGATAAAGCATAGCTTCTTTTTCATTTTTAATTACAGGTTTTGATACTATTTCAATAAGTGGAACTCCTGCTCTATTAAAATCAAGTAATGTAGAATTAGCATTATGTATACTTTTACATGTATCTTCTTCTAAGTGAATTTCTTCAATTTCTATTTTCTTTTTTATTCCATCATAAGAAACTTCTACATAACCATTTCTTCCAATTGGAGTATTATTTTGCGTAATTTGGTAATTCTTTGGATTATCTGGATAAAAATAATTTTTTCTATCAAAAAATATTTCACGAGTTATATCACAGTTTAATATAAGTGCAGTTTTTATTCCTAAATCTATAATACCCTTATTTAATGTAGGAAGCGTTCCAGGATAACCTAAATCTATTACATTTGCCACTTTATTAGGTATTTGTCCATATGTATTTTTAGTTGTAGAAAATGCTTTAGCTTTAGTTTTTAATTCTACATGCACTTCTATTCCTATAGTAGGTGTATACATATTAATTACCCCCTTCATTAATTTTATTTTCAATAAAATTTGCTAATTTATATATTTTTGCCTCATCAAATTTATTTGCTATTATTTGCATACCTACTGGTAAATTATTGCTTGCAAAACCTATAGGTAAACTCATTGCTGGAAGTCCTGCCATGTTTACTGGTATAGTAAATAGATCATCCATAAAACTTTTTACTGCGTCATTTGATGCAGAACCTAATTTATATGCAAAATCAGTAGTAGTAGGTCCTATTATTAAATCATACTTACTAAATACATCATTAAAACTATCACAAATAGACTTTCTTACTTTTAAAGCTTTATAGTAATATGTTTTTGCATTCTTACCTGATAAAACATAAGAGCCTATCATTAATCTTCTTTTTACTTCTTTTCCAAAGCCTTCTTTTCTTGTTTTCTTATACATTTGGTCAATATTTTCAGCATCCACTTTATATCCATATCTAATTCCATCATATCTAGCTAAATTTGATGAAGCTTCTGCAAGAGCTATAATCTGGTATAAATTAACTGAATATTCTATATAATTAATATCTACAAAATCTATAGTAACACCACTACTTTTTAATAAAGATATAATCGCTTCTATTTTATCTTTTATTAAAGGATTAACTTTATCACTCATATAAAAGTTAGGTATAGCTATTTTCATACCTGCTACATCTTCACCAATCAATCTTGTAAAGTCTTCATCAGTAACAACACTTGTTAAGTCCTTATCATCACGTTTACATAATATATTTAAAAGTAATGCATTTTCATAAACATTTCTTGACATTGGTCCAATTTGATCTAATGAGGATGCAAATGCAACTAAACCATATCTTGAAACCCTTCCATATGTAGGCTTTAATCCAACTATATTATTAAATGCTGATGGTTGTCTTATAGAACCCCCTGTATCAGATCCTAAGCTAAAAGGAGCAATACCAAGACTTACTGATACAGCACTACCTCCACTACTTCCTCCAGATACTCTAGTTTTATCATAACTATTTAAAACAGGTCCATAATAACTAGTTTCATTACTAGATCCCATAGCAAATTCATCCATATTAGCTTTTCCGATTATTATCATATTTTTATCTTTAATATTTTCAATTACTGAGGCATCATATAAAGGAATAAAATTAGATAACATCTTTGATCCACAAGTAGTTTTTATATCTTTAGTACATATATTATCTTTAATAACTATTGGTATACCAAATAATATATTATCAACCTCTTTATTTTCAAGTTCGCATGCACTTTTTATAGCAGACTCTTTATCAACTGTAATAAGTGAATTATATTCCTTATATCCCTCTATTCTATCTAAAGATTCCATTACTAAATCTATCGGTTTAATTTTTTTACTCTTAAGTAACTCATTTATTTCTTTTATACTCAAATCTAAATACTTAGTCATTTATAACTCTCCTTACTTCTATATAATTACCACTAGTTTTTGGAGCATTTACTTTAATATCGATAGATTCTTCTAATCCAACATCAGGAATATATTCATTTTTATTTTCAGTTGGTGAAAAAATATAGTCACAAGTATCTATATTAACTTCATTCACACGATTAATTTGATTCATAATTTCATTTAGTTCTTTTTTATAACTTTCCATCTCATCATGAGATATTTCTATCCTTGCAAGATGTGCAATATGCAAAACTTCTTCTTCTGTTAATTCATTCATTAAATATCACCGGTACTATTATATCATTTAAAGCAAAACAAAAAAAGACTTTTTAAAAGTCTTTTATGCAGCACTAGTTATTATTAAATATCCTAAAAGCAAAATTAATGCTTCAACTGCCATTGCAAATACTACTGAAACGTTTGTTGCTAATATACTTGGCTCAGGTTTTTTACTAACTGGTTTAGTAGCAACTTTTTTAGGTGCACTTGCTTTTTTCTTTGTAGCAGGTGCAGTAGTAGCTTTTGGTTTTGCTTTAGCGGCAGCTTTAGTAGCTGGTTTCTTTGTACTTGTAGCCATACATTCACTCCCTCTTTATTATATTTCACAATTAGTATATCACATAATTCTACATTATAAAAGTATTTTTTTAAGAAATATTGTTTTTCCTAATTCTTAATACTGACTCAAGGCGTGCTGCTCTTAATACTTGATTATCTAATATTCCATATGAAATATCTAAATCAAGTAAATCTCCATTAGTAAATATTACCATAGAATTTTCATTGTTTCTCTTATAATTATATAAGTTTTTTAATGAAATCCACGCACAATCATCTAACCTTGGAGAATTCGTAGGAAAGAATATCACTTCATTCGTCTCTTCAATAATTATAGGCGCTTTATGTGAAACTCCAATTAACTTTTTTGTTCCACTAAACCTACCATTATATGAACTTCCAAAATAAGAACAATTATCTGAAATTATTTGCATTGGTGTTACATTTACTATAAACGTATGATCTTTTTCAATAATTCTAGATTGAGTTTTACCTATAGGAAGTATAGCAAATGTATCTTTATTAATTTCATATTCACTCATAACTTCACCTCCCCCTAATTATAATTTCTCCATAAAAATTATAATTACTGCTTACCTTAACAGGCTTAGTTATCGAAATTTATCAATTTTTGTCACAAGTGAAATAAAAATCTACTTTTTTTGACAATTTTTAAATTATTTTACTAAATAACTAGCATAATCATGCAATTCTTCAAAATCTCTGCCACTATCATACTCCATTGTAAATACATTTTTTCTTCTTGGAGTTTGATATATTACTTTAACAGATGCTCCACTTGAATAACTTCCATCTTTCATTAAATCATAAGCATCTTTTGAAATATCTGTAACAAGTGGAGTTACACTATTATTTTCCATCTTTGGCAAAGTTGCATCAAATATAAAATACTCATCATCATTTTTTATTAAATTATAAGCATGTATTTCAGTTTTATTATCAGCTTTAATACTACTAATTTTTAGTGTTGACTCTATTCCAATAAATTTAAGTAAATTATGAGATAACATCGCACGTTCTGTACACATTGCTACATTCATGCCTTTTATGGTAGATATTTCTGTATTTTGCACTTCATCAATCGTTTTAAATATTTGAAGTCTTTTTTCTAAGTTATAATTATAACCAAAATAATCAGTAACTGTTTCATATACTAAATAACAAAGATGTTCAAAATCACAAAACTCACTTTTCTTTATTTTATTCATTAATTCTATATAAGCATCATCAACATTTCCTACTACTTGTCTTCTTATATCCATTAAATCTGATTGCATACTAATTTCTTGCTTATCTAAAAATTCACTTCTTGTAGATAATGTTTTACTAATTTTTGCACCATTTAAATTATTAGCACCTACATAATAATTATTCTCATTATTACTTTTTAAACTTTCTTTTATTCTTTCTATAAATACTTTATAATCTTTTGTATCAATACTATTTATTATTTCTATTAAACTATTTTCCATAATATCACCAATAAAATAATAGCATGAATCAATGATTTTGTACATAAAAAAACTGTTTCTTACATAAGAAACAGGGCGTCATAGGTTTTCACCTTAACTATCTTTAATGGTGCGGGTAAAGGGACTTGAACCCCCATGGATCACTCCGCTAGATCCTAAGTCTAGTGCGTCTACCAATTCCGCCATACCCGCACAAAATTAAAGGATTGATATTCAATCCTAACTAACAACTGGTGGACCCTATAGGACTCGAACCTATGACCGCCCGGTTATGAGCCGGATGCTCTAACCAACTGAGCTAAGGGTCCATGTCAATAATGATATCATAAGTTATTTGTTTTTTCAATACGTTTTTCATATTTTTTAACAAGTTTTTTTATGTATTCAATATATATTATACAAAAGTAGACTTTTTAGCACTTAGCTTTAACACAATTATAAATTACCTATCAATAATTTTAGCAATTATAATTATATAACTATATCAAGTTCTTATTTTATCAACTCAACAATACTATCTTTTATTTTTATCCATCATTATAATCTCTATAGCAAAATCAAATAAAAATGCACAAATATATTAAAATATTGTGCATTTTTTAGTATATAAACTTGAAAAATTCGAGTATCAATCAACATGATGCTGACGAAGCAGAGGTCTACAACTTTGTTAATGAATCTAATATATAAATCAATCTAATGTTATTTTAACACATATATAATATTTTTTCCACTTCCAACCATAACAATTAATTTATTTTCGCACATATTACTTAATATATTTTTAGCTCTCGTTGATGAAATATCTAATAATTGTTCAACTATATTTCTATTTATCTTATTATTTTTCTTTAAATATTCTACTATTTTTTCTTCTTGCGTTAAATTAGAAGGTAATATTTTTTCATGATTTTCAACATAGTTAACATTATATAATGTTACATTAAATGCATTATCTGTATCTACAAATATAGGTTTTTTATTATAATCATCGTATGATTGAATTATTCTGCCAATTCCAGTCCCAAAACTTTCAACATATTTTAATCTATAAAATATATTTGCCAAATTAGGATTTCTGCTTTCGGATATTCCTAAATATAAATCATTTAAGCTTAACCCTTTAACAATACCACCCAATGAGGTTATTTCAAAATGATCATCATAAAGTGAAATAAGAATACTTCCTTTGTAATTATAGTCTCTATGAATAATTGCATTTAATAATGATTCTCTTATCGCATATTCAGGGTAATCCTTTGTATCAATTCTTTCTAACCCGACAATTCTTCCTTTAGTTTTATTAAATAAGTCTAAATATTCAAATACTTCATTTACTTGTTTTAAAACTGATCCAGTAAATTCTTTTCTATCTTTAAATTCTATCTTATTTGTTCCATTATAGATTGCACATTTTATTGAATAAGGACATTCATCAGATAATAATAATCCTAAATTTGTATATTGATTATTTAAATTAATAATATTTAAACTCTTATATTTATTATTATCTAACGAGATATTATGTTTATTGAAAATTGATTTAAGTGTTTCAAAATTTAAATTTTGATTTTGAGAAACAAGTGTTTCAAATGAATCTCCTTGATTTTCAATAAGCATTTTCTTTATAACTTCTTCACTTGCAGGAGCACTCGTATTTCCATATCTTAAATACACACCAGAAGTCTTTATGCCTTTATCAGTTAAATAATATGGTTTGTTAGGTGCTTCCATTACATTAATTTCTATAATATCTTTATCATCTATGTTTATTAAATTAACCGATGTATATAATGTTAAATCACTTTTAATTCCTTCTCGTATCATTCCTGAAAGAGATTCTAAATCTCTTTTTGCGTTATTTAGACCAATAATATTTCCGCCATCATCAATACCAATGTATATTTTTCCACCCTTAGTATTTGCAAATGCAATTATTTCTTTTTTTATATCTTTTGTTAACTCAATTTTCAATTCTGTATATTCATCTTCTATGTACATACTATCACCTCAATTATAGTATATACAGTTTTAAAAATAATATCAATATATTCGGTCACTTTTCGGTCACTTTTCGGTCACTATATATTTTTAAACGAGAAAAAACGAACTATTTCTAGT
>ERZ779737.2510-NODE-2510-length-11975-cov-3.487584_pt1 | contig 11975 bp, 9 predicted proteins | sample MGYA00511889_ERZ779737 | MGnify/ENA primary metagenome ERZ779737 (study PRJEB29588, sample SAMEA2163575) | human gut metagenome | biome: human gut; feature: human-associated habitat; material: faeces | place: Denmark | collected 2008/2010 ...
TACTACCACTTGTTGTATTAGTTACAAGTACATTAAAACTAGCTACACTATTTTTACCTATATGAATATTTTGTGTTCCATTTATATCAAACTTATATGTAATAGTAGTATCCATATTTACTACATTACCTGAACTTACATTTGCGGTAAACATTGCATATGTATAATATAATCCTACTGATAATAATATAGCAATAATAGTACTTAATACATATATATATTTAAGTGGTATTCTTTCTTTTAATTTCTTCATAATCATTCTCCATTCTTAGAACAGCATAGCAAAAAAACTAAACAAAAGAACTAGTATTAAAATACTAATCTTTTATTTAGTTTACCTACTTTATATATTTTTTTAATGTTTAAAATAATAGAATATTTAAACTGCCCCCCCCCATACAGATGTTTGGATACTGTTATTTATTGAGTATATTCTATTCATTTTAAACACCTTCTTCTTTTGCTATTCTTATGTATTTATCTTACTATTTTTATATTTTATTGTCAATACTTTTTTTAATTTTCCTTTTAACCAACCTATACACTTCTTCACTAATAGCATCCTTATCCTTAAATGTATCGCCATCACTACAATCAACAATATTCCAATTTAAATAATTAGATATATAAATAGCATTATTATAAATATCTTTCATCAAGATATCATCTTTTTCATAAACATCATTAACAATTCCTTCATTATCTATTCTATTATTTTTTAATTTTCTCACCAAATCATAAGGTGCTTTTAAAAATATAACTAAATCAGGTTTCTTTATCTTATTTTCCTCATATTCATATTTTATAACATAATCAATAAACTTGTTTTTCTCATCCTTATCCTTAATAAATACTGACTGATAAATAATACTAGAAGTAGTATATCTATCTAAAAGAATCAAATATCCATCATCATAATATTTCTTTAATTCATTTTCCCATGTATAAAATCTATCATACGCATATAATTCATTAACAAAATATGGTGACAAATCACTAGGATTGCCATATTCTCCTTTTAAAAACTTTTCTACTCTTGCTCCTTGCACTGTCCCATAAGAAGGAAAATGATGAGTATATATCTTAATACCATCTTTTTTTAACTTATCAATAAGCATATTAAATTGAGTCGTTTTCCCTATACCATCACAAGCCCCTTCAATTACAACAAGCATTCCCTTATTCATATTTTACCTTCTTCCTCACATATTTATTGTGCCTATAAGAAATACCATTTTCTTTCTTCAAATCTCCAATTGTTATATCATAATTATCTTTATCAAACAAAGGAAAATAAACCGTAGCATCCTTAAAACTATCATCTATCTCTGTCAAATATAAAACATTTACCTCATCTATTAATAAATTATATATCTTACTACCACCAATAACATAAAATATTAAGTCTTGATTACTATTAATAAAATCTAATAAACTTTCTTTATTATTAAATACCATTGCATTATCATAAACAATATTCTTATTACTAGTTAGTATTATATATTTTCTTCCCTTTAAATTTTTAGGCATTGACAGATAAGTATTTCTTCCCATAATAATATAATTCCCCATCGTCTGCTCCTTAAAAAAATTTAAATCTTCCTTAATTCTCCAAATTAAATCATTATTATAACCTAATTCATTATTCTTACCAATTGCCCCGATTAAATATAAATTATCCATATCCCCACCTACTGTGTTACTTTAAATTTTATAATACCCATATGTTTATAATTTTTTATCTTAACATGTTTAATATCTTTAGAATTATCAAAATCTTTAAATTCACAAATACTTTTATCTAATTCTAAAATTGGTTTAGTAGGATAAAGTAACATATCAATAATTTTAAGTTCAGTATCTATCTCTTTATATAAATCATCTTCTTTACTTAGATAATTTATCTTATTTTCTAAATCATCCTTCCTGCTCTGTAATACAGGTATCGTATTCATACTTAATTCGTTATATAATTTCTCTCTACTTATTTGTTTCTTTATACCTTCAATCTGATTCATATATATATGAGCATCCTTAATAGAATAAGATATTGATCCCGCTTCTAAACCTGTTACTTGAGCTATCATCTTTAAAAACGTAGCATATTGAGTTACATTAAAAGGTAAACCTAAAGGAACATCACAGCTTCTTTGATGAACATGTAAATTAAGTCTATTACCAGTTACATCCCATTCAGTACTCCATACACATGATGGTAAAACAGCTCCCCTTAAATACTCATCTTGCCACATAGACTTAACCATTCTTCTATCATTTTTATCTTTCCTAATCGTTTCAATTAAATTATTTGTAAAATCATATCTATTAGTAATATATCCATAAGCAGTACCTATTGTATGAGCAAATTTCTTTCCATAGTATTTTGCCATTCTTATATTTTTTCCCTCGATTTTACTCTTAGCCATTAAAACCTTCCCATTTTCCATTTTAGGTTTCATTTCATGAGTCTTACCAAAAGGATCCGTAACAGGTAAACTCATTGGATCATATACAATAACTTCCTTATCCTTATCATAATTTAAAGTATTTGGTTCATATACTCTATAAATTCCATCCTCATCTACTTCCCATTCATCCCAAATATGAACATTCCTATCTTGTAACCATCTAACATCATTACTACATACTTGCCATATCCATAATAATTCTATAATAGCCTGTCTATAAAATGTTTGCTTAGTTGTTAATATAGGAAACTCCTTACTTAAATCAAACTCAAAATTATATGATGGAATCTTTATTGTATTAACCCCAGTCCTATTTTCTACTTCTATACCTTCTTTTAATATTTTCTTACATAACTTTAAATATTCAATATCAAAATTAGTCATTAAAACACCTACCATTCTAATAATATTTTATCATATAATTAAGTTTTTTTATTAAAATTGACACTTTCTTGTCAAAAAAAAGAAAAGCATCACTATTCCAAAGCAAACTTTTCCTTTATATTTCTTTCTATCATTTGAATACTATTGATTGATACATTGAGAGACTGTTTATATTGACCCTTTTTAAATAAAACTTCAGCATCACCTAAACTCTTATCTATTTCCTTATAACTACTTCTATATCTATTACCATAGACAATAACTTTCTCTGCCATTAAAGCTTCCTTTAACATATCATTAGTCTTATTATATATCTTAAACACTAAATCTCTAGCCGTATCTACTCTAATATTTAAAATTTTTATCACTATTGGTTTCTTATCTAATTCCTTATTTATCTCTCTAATAGCTTGATAAGCCTCTTTTAACTCAATAAAATAACTATCAGGAATAACAGGTAATTTATAATCATTTATCTTTAACTTTGTCTGTTTTAATAAATTTTCTATTACTATCAATTGTTCCCTTGCTCTTGTCTCATCATCCTTCATACTAGTAATAGATTTGAGTTGATAATCCAAATCATCATTTAAACGCATTAATTTATTAAATAAGCCATCTAATTCCAAAGTTAATTTAGTATAAGCAAAAGTATGCATTTTACTATGTTCTATCAAAGACTTAAAATCCTTATTTAAAAGCTCTAAGTTTTCATTAATAATATTAAATTTATTTATATCATCATCCTTTAAATCATAAGTCGTCCTAATATCATCAATACTAAGATAAATATTATATACTATCTTATTTGTTTTATCTATTTTACTCTTAAATAACTTACTATTTTCCCTAAATATATTTCTAGCTTCCTTTTCCTTATCAAAATCTTTAAATAAATCATCAAAATAACCTAATATTGTTTTTAATTCTAAAATAGAATCACCCAAATCTAATATATTAAGTTTATCCATAATAACACTAATTTTCTTATTTATTTCCTTAATATTATATTCGACATTTAAATAATCCATTGGATATCCATCTCTTAACATCCTAGCATAAGTAGTAGTAGCCTCCTCTATCTTCTTAGGAATTAACATCTCTGCCATTAAAACTATTTGAGGAACCTCTTCTAAAGTTATTTTCATATCATTTAACATTGTTTGCAAACTCGTAACAATTTTTTCTACCCCAACATAATCATTATGATCCATCGCATATTCAAATTCTGTAAACCTTTTATCGATATTTTCAAACTGCAAAGCGATTGGTTTAGCAATACTACCATAATCCTTCATTGTTCTATCAAACTTATTTTGTAACTCCCTATACTCTACCTTTAACTTAGTAATTTCATTTCTATTTCTCTCCGCGGAAGTAGTTATTACCTTTAATTCATCTAATAAAGCACCAGACTTATTCTTAAGTTCACTTATCTCCATCTCAATATTAGCAATCTTTTTAACGGCACCTTTATATTCATTTCTTGAAACCAAATAATCAGCTTCAGTAATCAAGTCAGTCAATTTAGGAACACGATCATCTTTAATCAACTTAAAAGTAGTATCCCATTCATTTAATTTCTCTTTTAAATTATCCGTTTTAACCAAATCTTTTACTTTAGATAATTCAGTTAAAATAGGTACTCCTACCAATAAATTCCTTTCTATATCCAATTTTTCTATTTCTTTTTTTATCTTACTAGTTTTTGTCCTTTTAATAATTAAATAAGTTGTTAAAAACAATATTAAAGCTATTACAAAGATTAATACTATCATTAGTAACACATTATCCAAAATAATCACCATCCATACTACATATCCTATAAACATTTTACCACATAATAAGATAATTTTCACCAAAAAAATACTTTTTTTTAAAATAATTTTTTATATGCTTTTGCTATGCTGTTATAGTCTTTAAAATCAAACTAATATCAAGATATTTTGCATCAATTACATTTCTTCTTTTACTTATTCTTTTTACTTTGCCTGTAATATCTATTTAAATTTGGCACTAAAGGGTGTTAAAACAAGATAACTTGTAGTTAACATATAATTAAAAAAAATAAGTAACTAAAAAACAATATTTCTTTAATTACTCATATTATATTATATTTTTCATAAATTTTTTAATGAACTAAAACACACATAACAAAAAGAAAATACTACTTGGCATTAAAGTAGCATTTCTACTCTATCTCTAAGATAAAGCGGTTTAGTTGTACGTTAGAGCTTTTTCTAATCACTCTAACTAAATTAATATTATCATAGTTATCGATATTTGTCAACTAATTGTTAATTTTTAATACCTTAACTATTTTTTTATCCAATTCCTCTTCACTTAAATCATACAACTTATATAACTGTTTCAAATAATAAAATTTATCTATATCACTTACAAAAACCATATCGCCCAAATACATAGCATCCTCATAATCAAAATCATTAAATAAATTAATATCACTTACTACTTCCCTATTATTAAACTTATCATTTAAATAATCAACATCTAATTTACCACTGATAACACTAGTTAATAACTTAGAAAATAAATTAATATTATTTTGAATTACCTTCTCATCCAAAGTTCCATTTGGTATTCTAACCTCTATCGTATTCTTATATTCTATGCCATATTCCTCACTTACTCTAAAAATATTTATACCTAATTGTTTACCTATATAAACACCATTTGAACACATTAATTTTAATACACTTAATAAATGATTATCTCTTTTTATTCTATCTATCTCATTAAACCTAATATCATTAATACTCCTTGCATAAGTGTAAATACTCTTTCTAGGTCCATTATCTTCTCCATAATAAAAATTATATAATATCTTTTCATAAGTTATCCATATCTTAATTAAATTAATCCAAGAATCATACTTAGTACCAATTATATGTGCCCCGAAATGCATATGAGTCGCACATCCCTTAGCATAAGCTCCATATTTAGTTAAATCGTTACACATTATCTGCAAATTCTTCCAATCCCTCTTCTTATCCTTTAATATTGGAGTAGTTATCTCACAACCATTCACATCAGTAGTAGACTCCGTAGTATAAGCATAAAGATTTTTATTGCTTATTTTCATCGCATCTTCTATTGGAAGTGTAAACTTATTATTCAAAACCAAATCTAAAACATCATCATATAATAACCCCAAAAACTCCAGTTCAACCCCAAAAGTCATATTCTTATTATTTACATTAATCATATCACGATATTCCAACTCTAAATTGTTTAAATAATGAAACAACTCTATAACACTGCTAATATTTAATTTATTTAACTTCATATAACATCACTCGGTTAATTATTATAAACTAAACACTAATTTTGTCAAGAAAAAGGGACTTAATTCAACAAACAACATATAATAAATTAGGTGAATGTCATGATATTTAATATATTTAATTTCTTAAAAGCTTGTATTGGTTTTCGATTATTTTGTTTCCTCTTAGCCTTACTTCTTACCATAATAGTATTCTATCAAGCTATCCTTCTATGTTTTTTTACCATCAAATTAAATGCTTTTATCTTACTTATCGAATACATGGCTTTAATGTGGGCTTGGTTCTATTCCATATTTGGTTTTTGATAATTATACTCCGTAACCAATTTCTCTGTTTTATATAAATAATCAAATAACTTCCTAGCATTCTTACATAAATTATACTCAGTATCATCAAACTCAAATTTCCAAGGAATAGTCATTAAACTAAAAAGTAAGATCCTCTCTTCTTTAAGTAAAGGATATTTACTTTCATAATTAAGAAATAACTCACTAAAATCAAAATCAAGATAGTGATTAAGATACAAATTATATAAATCATAAATAGGATTATCTATCTTACTCTTTTCCCAACTAATTAAATATGGTTTATTACCCTTAATATAATGCTCTAGTGATAAATTATTATGAATATTTACTACTCTTATCCTTCTCTTATTCTTAACTAATTCATACCACTTATTAATATTTTCTTTACTATAATTCAAACTCTCATATATCTTACTAATATTCCTAGCAATTAAATATTCTACTGGAGACATATAAATACTAGTTTCTATTAAACTAATAATATCAGTATAATAGTTATATATATAATCTATCTTATTAATAGTACTCTCATAGATTTCCTTAAAATAATCTATATCTACTTCCTTATAAAATGTTGTTTTATAATGTAATATTGTTAATAAATTAATTAAATCTAATATCTTTTGCTCATCTGGTTCATTATAACCATTTATATACTCATATACATCATAATTATTATTTTCAAATACTCTCTTAGGATAATTATCAAAAGATCTTGATTCCAAGTAATTAAAAGTATTTGTTAAGTTAATATTATTATCTTTCTTTTTTAACACCAAAGTTCCTCGATTAGTATCAAGAATCTTAGTCTTATTTTTAATTGTTAACCTATTTAAACTTAAATCATTCTTATTTAAGAAACTTCTTAAATTATTCATTATTAGTAGGTATTATTAATTTATCATTAGCCTTAATATTAGATATATCATTATAATTAGATAATTCTTCCTTAGTTACCTTAAATTCTTCTAATATCTTATCTATAGTATCACCATCTTTAACTATATAAACATAATAAGTAGAATACGTCTCAGCATTAGAAATATTATCAAATAGATTAACACTCTCATTAGTATTAATATTCTCATTAGTATTAATATTCTCATTAGTATTAACATTATCATTAACATTCTCTATATTTATAGTAGGTTCATTATCTCTTCCTTCTTTAACAGGTAAAACCTCTTCCTTTTTATCTACTTTAATACTATCTAAAGTCTCCTCTTCAATACATCTTTCCTTTTCTTTTATTTCATTTAATCCATCTACATAAACATCAATATTTACCTTTAAAGTATCAGCATTTATAATTTCATAATAAAAATCATCGATATCAAACTTAATCTTACTAGTATCATACCTAGAATCTAACGCTATATCAAAAGGTATTTCAAAATTAAACGATTCCTTATTAATACTAGTCTCAGTCATCTTATATTCACCAGATACATAGAAAATACCACTTATTAAATCATTCTCTTTTTCATTAATCGTATGTTCTAAAGAAATACTAGATATTTCACTGATATTTGTCTTAAACGGTAATTCTTTCTTAAATGATATTACTTTTTTCATATATTCACGCCCTTTCGGTAAAATATATGATTATTTTTTTATTTTATGCTATTTATTATTATCTATATCAATAACTTTTAATATTTTTTTAGCATAGTAAAAGCACCTCTGTTATAGGTGCCTTACAAAGAAGTTTACAAATAGATTATACTTAATATCATACACCAAATATTAAGCAATCTAGTTCTATGCTATGTTAGAAACATAGAACAGTATGAAAAGTAAATGTAGAAAGGAAATCTTGCATATTATATAGGCAATTACAAGAACTACTCTTCCTCACTACAGGATGTATTCTATCACAATAATATTCATATGTCAAAGAAAACTTGACTTTTTTTAAAAAAATTCTATTTTTTATCAATTATCTGAGTATATCTAACATCCTTATACAAATGCAATATAGCATAAATATTTACAATAATTAAAATAACAACAAAAATATCTACCAAAGACCAAATAACATTTGAAGAAACTATACCCCCTAGAGATATTAGAATAATAGATATAATCTTAAAAACATTTAAACACTTCTTACTAATATTTGGTTTCAAAAACTTTAAAGAAGATTCACCATAATAATAACCCGAAATAATAGTAGAAAAAGCAAATAAAATAACTATTATAAGTAACAAAATATTACCAAAATTACCCAAATGATATTTAAAAGCATAACTAGTTATTTCAATACCATTAACATCAGTTAAAGATAAAGTCTCATAATTACTAGTTAAAATTATTAAAGCAGTTATAGTACATACTACAAGAGTTGTAATATATATTCCTAATACTTGAACATAACCTTGCTTAATCGGTTTATCGTTCGTAGTAGAAGAAGATATTGCCGAAGTTCCTAATCCTGACTCATTAGAAAATAAACATTTTTGAATACCTATTATAAATGTTCCTAAAAATCCACCAAAAAAACTCTTAAAATTAAAAGCACTTTTAAATATTAAACCTATAATACTAGGCATAATTGCAATATTCTTAATGACTATAAACATGCCTATTATTATATATATAATCCCCATTAAAGGAACAATAAAAGAAGAAAACGATGCTATTTTCTTAACACCTTTAAATATTACTAAATAAGTACATAAAGAAATAATTAAAATAATTATAAGTGGTTTAATATTAACTACCGTGTTCACTGATTTAACTATAGTATTTGACTGTATCGTTAAAAAGCCCAATATATAACTAATAATAATCATAATAGCATAAAATATTGCTAAACCATTATTACCCATTCCTTTTTTTATATAATAAGAAGGACCCCCTACATTAATATTTAAAGTATCCTTATTTTGATAAATTACCCCCAAAACACTCTCCGTGAACGTATTAGAAGAAGATATAAATACAGTAACCCACATCCACAAAATTGTCCCTGGACCTCCCAAATATATTGCTAAAGCCACGCCTGCTAAAGAACCAACTCCCACTCTAGCACCCAAAGATAACGACAAAGCTTCACAAGTACTAACACCATCATTACTTTTATCATTACCCTTTAAAGACCTTAACATCCCCTTAAAATTTAATTGAGGAAAACCTAATTTATAAGATAAAAATATTCCCGAAGACAATATACCTACCGTACCAATAGCCCATATAAAAGAATTTAAATATTTAAAAATACTTAATTTTAATAAGAAAGATATCGTAATAAGAATACCAATAACATAAATAAAAATATTAAACAATTTATTCTTCATACATTTATTCCCCTTTATATTTAACTACAATATCCTCATAAACTGAATCTACATCTAACTTTAAATACTTAATTATTTCTTTCTTCTTACCATGAGTAATATAATTATCAGGAATATTATATATATATATTTTACCCTTATAATCATAATTATTTATCACACTAATTAACTCTTCACCTAGACTACCTCTTGTAACAACCTCTTCATAAATAAAGATAGGCTTATTAGTTTTAATTAATTCTTCTATCATAAGCATATCTATTGGTTTAATAAATCTAGCATTTATAATATTCAAATTAATATCTTTTTTATTTAACATCTCATTAATAGAAATCGCATTCTCTAAAAAATCCCCATAAGAAATAATTGTTCCATCACATCCCTGATTAACATATTCCCATGAACCTATATCAATTATCTTATCATAATTCTCCTCTATATATTTAATACTATTTTTAGAATATCTTATGATAAAAGGATGCTTATTATGATAAATCGCAGTATATAACATATGAGAAGCTTCGACACTATTCTTAGGACATGCTATTATAATATTAGGTATAGCACTTAAAAAAGATAAATCATAAATACCTTGATGTGATTCTCCATCCTCTCCAACAATACCACATCGATCCACTCCTATTACTACATGTAAATCCATTCTAGCAATATCATGAATAATCTCATCATATGCTCTTTGCAAAAAAGTAGAATAAATTAATACAATTGGTATCTTACCACCCAAAGCAAGACCCGAAGAAAGCGTCATAGCATGTTCCTCACAAATACCTACATCAATAAAATTATTAGGAAACATATTAGCATATTTAAGTAGCTTACTACCACCAGCCATTGCTGGAGTAATTACAAAAATATTCTTATTTCTCTTAGTTAACTTAATTAAAATATTACTTATAACTTCACTCCATGATATTAAATCATTATTACTCTTTACAATTTTACCAGTTTCCTTATCAAATTTACCAACACCATGCCATGTACCTACCTTATCATTTAAAGCATATTCATAACCTTTACCCTTTTCTGTAATAACATGAAGTAAAACCGAATGTTTTTCCTTCTTAGCCATATCTAAATACATAAGAATCTCATTATAATCATGCCCATTAATAGGACCATAGTATTTCAAACCAAGTTCCTCAAATAAAATACCGTTCCTATTGTATAAATTCTTAATACTCTTCTTTAAATAATGATTAATCTTATATAAATAACTTCCAACCAAAGGAATATTATTTAAAATACTTTTTGTTTTATATTTAATATTATTATAATTAGAATTTACTCTAATCTTATCTAAAGTATTATGTAAAGCCCCAACATTTTTACTAATACTCATCTCATTATCATTTAAAATAATTATTACCTTAGTATTAAGACTACCCAAATGATTAATAGCTTCGAATGATAATCCATTAGTAATTGAAGCATCTCCAATTAAAGCAATAACCTCATATTTCTTATTACTATTATCTCTTGCAATAGCACAGCCTAATGCCGTTGAAATAGAAGTACCAGAATGACCTGAATTATAAGCATCATAAATACTTTCATTAATATTAGTAAAACCACTTAAACCATTAAAAGACCTTAATTTCTTAAAATCTTTAGCTCTTCCTGTCAAAATCTTATGTGTATAACACTGATGTGATACATCGAAAAATAGTCTATCCTTTTCTAAATCAAATACCTTATGTAAACATATAGTCAAATCTACTATACCTAAATTAGAAGATAGATGACCTCCTGTTTGAGACACATTATCTATTATAAAATTTCTAATATCATTACTTAAAATAGTTAATTCCTCTACATTCATTTTCTTTAAAATTTTTGGGTTTTTTATATCAAGTATATTCATCAATACCACCTAATAAAATTTTACTACAAAACAAGAAAAAAAGAAACAAATATGTTTATTAAATAAATTTCTATTAATTATCTTTACTAGCACATTCATCATCAATCCCAATATCACTATTATTAGCTATTACTAAAGGTACATCTTTACTTACTCCAGTATCTATATTACCACTTGTATTTAATGCTGTTGTAGTAACAGTTTTATCTTCTACTACTTCTCCTATTATTACATTAGTTAAATCATTTGAAGAACTATAATATATTTCATAATGGATACTACCACTTGTTGTATTAGTTACAAGTACATTAAAACTAGCTACACTATTT
>ERZ779737.2514-NODE-2514-length-11959-cov-3.854167_pt1 | contig 11959 bp, 10 predicted proteins | sample MGYA00511889_ERZ779737 | MGnify/ENA primary metagenome ERZ779737 (study PRJEB29588, sample SAMEA2163575) | human gut metagenome | biome: human gut; feature: human-associated habitat; material: faeces | place: Denmark | collected 2008/2010 ...
AAAAATAAAAAAAATTATCTAATTTATATTTATTATAGAGTACCGGGAAAAAGGGGGTAATGACGGGAAAAAGGGGGTAACGTAAACTATACAAAATCTATTGAAATAAAATTTTTACTAATTCAATTTTAAATACTCTTTTAATTATTCATTTTTCAATATGAATTGAATTTTTGAATGAAAAGACATCAATGATTGCAAGCAAATTAAAAGAAGCTGTATCATTTGAAAAGCTTAATATAGAGGCTTTGAAACCAAATAACAAGGAAAAGTTCTCATCCTTGTTAATAAATGATGAATTTAGAAAGGCTAAAACGTTCAGAGAGCAGGTGAAAATTGCTTTAATAATGCTACGTCCAGAAGATGAAAGATTTAAAGTTACATTTGAAGAATTTGGCATTTTCTTTAATTGTTCTAGTGCTTCAATTTATAAACAGTATCTAAGATTAAAAAAGGATACATTGCCAAATGGAAGACCACCAATCCTTTGTTGTGAAGCTATAGAATTCATCAAGAACATAATAAGAGATAATTTCCTTAATAATAGTCCAGTTACATATGACTTCCTTCTTGATGCAATTCAATATCGTTTTAGCATATCATTAAAACCAGATACATTAAGGCACATATGTCGAGGAATTGACGAAGTAAAAACAGTTAGAGGAATTCCAATGGAGCAGCAACGTGTCAGTGCATCAAATGATGATATTATGAAGTACTATGATCTCCTAAATGCAATGATTCAGCAAATACCTGGTTCATTTATATTCAACGTCGATGAATCAGGATGCTGTGATTGGACAGATGCACACGAAGTTAAAGTACTTGTTCCACAATGGTATGAAGATTCAAACATTAAGATTCCAGTTGACAGAAATTCAAAGAGAGCAACGATTGTTGGATGCATTGCGGCAGATGGTACATGCATGAAACCTTTAGTTTTACTTCCTAGAAAAACAATAGATAGTGACCTAATTCTATATGGTTATAATGATAACCAGGCACTATTTGTTTACCAAAAGAATGCATTCATGACAACAAAATTGTTTGAGAAATGGGCAATTGATGTGTTCTTTCCAGACATTGAGAAACGAAGAAAGAAGTATGATTATGAAGGTCCTGCGGTATTAATTCTTGATGGACTAGGTTCACATTATAGTGATACTTTTCTAGAGGCTTGTAATATATATAATGTATATGTATTATTTCTTGTGCCTCATACTTCTGACCAATGTCAACCTCTTGATCTAGTTACCTTTTCTTTGCTTAAAAGAGCATATTCCAAGATGACATTTGATAAATTTGCTTCGAAGCAATCTAATCAAGTTATCAAGATGCTTGGCGCCTGGTATCAAGCTACTGCTCCACATTTAATAATATCTGCATTTGTTGCTTCAGGAATGAATCCATATCTGAACAACAATCAGATATACTGGAATGTTGATCTTAGAAAAGCTTCACAATTAAGATTATTAAGATCAACACAAAGAGAGATTAATATAATTGATGAATATTCAAGAATAAGAATTGATGAATAAATCATTCATTAATCACTAAATTTTATAAAATTATTCATTATTATTCAAGTTTAATAACTTTAAATAATGATATATTTCTATTTATATCATTAAAAATAATAAAAATCAAATAAGATATTTTGTAAAAACAAAATGTAGTTTACCTTCTACAATTAATAATTTAAACTCTTTTTTACTAAAGCCTGTTGATGATATCATTTTACCTAAATCTAATATTACTTTACCTTTTATTACAAAAATTGGAAGTAATATTATTGATATAATTAATTACTCAGAAATTAAAAACAAAGGTAATTTAGAATTTTTAGAAATAACTTTTCAAAAGTTATATGAAGATAAAATAAGTTCCAACACAAAATTTTATTTAAACAAAAACAATTTGACAAAAAAATATCAAGGCGTTTAAATCATAATTTGCGCAGCACTTCAACTTTTGTCTGTTATTGCCAAAATGTTGTTCTGTTTTTAGTGCAAAATGTTTAAAAATGTAAGCGTTTCCACCCTATCTATACAATATTGCTTCTCTCAGAGCGCTTTTTTGTTCCCTGTACGCCGCAGTCCGGCAAACGGTTCCCCTCTGAGGAAATCCATGAAAAAACTCTCCCAAAAACAGAAAAGGAGCCCTGCGATCAGGACTCCCATCCATGCCTTAATTCAGGTTCAAAAGTAAAGATGCCTTTGAGGCGGACAATAAGTTCCCCAAAGGCTCCTTACTTATAGAGAAACGTACACACCGACGCGAATGACAAAATCCCCTTTTGCTTCATTCCTATCATTCCGAAATTTCCCTTTTACACGCTATATCGCCTCACGCGGGATGTTACAAGGCGTTTCTCCTTTTCCATTTTTAGCACAATTTTCGACAGCATTCCATAACAGAACTGGCACATTTCATTTTTTTACGCAAAAGCCGTTAAAATTTCGTTAAGGCACTTTTCCTCTACCAAAAATAACACATTTCAGCGGTTTTCATGTTAATTCTTTGTTAAGACGTGAATAGTGCCAGTTCTGTTATGGTTTTTGCTGTCGCTTTTTTCTACAATCTGTATATCAGGTAACCATTTGAGCTTTACATAAAAGGAGGTTTTCACAATGAAAGCAAAGGTAAAGAAAGGTATTATCATCGCTGTTTTAAGTTTGCTCGCGCTGCAGGCATTTTCGACTGTCACCGCATCGTTTACGGCTGAACCCACAGCTCTCCTCCTCTGCTCGGACAAGGAAAGCTATCCTCTGAACGACTGATGCAGGGAGCAGCCGGCATAGGGGACAGCGGTGACTCCGGTTTCATCGGAAAGGTACACAGAAGGAGGTTTCGCAAGCTGCGGAACCTCCTTCTGTTATTTCCCGTAATATTTTTCTATATGCCTGCGGGTAAACTCCGAATCCTCGCACCGTGCAAACAAAAGCTCCAGCGAATAGCAGGCTTCCATATAGCGCAGACTGTCCTCCCGCGTATATTTTCCCGTCTTCCACAGTTTTTCCATATCCCAGCCGCAATCGTAAAGCATCAATGTGAGAATAGACCCTCTGCCTGCCCAAAGTGCACTCTGGATACCTATTCTCGACACATCAATTGCCTCCTTAAAGCGCCCCTCATTGCCCAGCAAATTTCCCAGATTCCGCATGGTCAGTTCGTAGTTCGGAATATAATTTTCCAGCGCAAAAGGCTTATTCTCCAACTGCTCTCTGATCAGCGACAGCAATTTGATCTTCTCATCCCTTCTTCCCATCTTATCGTAAGAATAGGATATCATATTCACAATGCTGATCTCCCTGCGGCTGAAGCACCATTTTTTCAGATTCTTCGGTGTCATCTCAGGCAATGTCAGACGCAGGGCTTCCTCCTGCATCGCAGCATGTTCTTCTGCCGTGATTTTCTTTTGTTCTAAAAGTGCCAGCGCACGCACGCTCAAAAGGAATTGTCTTGCGAACCGGTTTGCATCCTCCATCCGGTTTTCCAGTTCCCTGATCAAAGGCTCCGCCTCGTCCCCTCTGGAGTGCCCCAGCAAAACAGTAATCTGCACCGCAAGCTCCATCAACTCCGGATCACCCATCTGCGTCAGCGCCTCATAGCTGGAACCTGTCATTCCGACCCGCTCCATCAGCAGCTCGAAGATCTGCCGTTTGGGTGCCACTTCGTTTCTCTCGATCCTTGAGATAGAAACCGGATCACAGATTCCTTCCGAGAGCTGCTCCTGTGTCATTCCCAGCGCCATCCGCCTTGCACGGATCAGGCTGCCGCAGGACTCGATTCCCAGCATGCCATAGGATACATCCCACAGCCACACCTCCTCCGGGACATCAAACTCCTTATACAACCAGCGGAGGGAGCCGCAGAGATTCCGCATATCCCGCTCCTCGTCCGAAGTCAGCGCGCCGTAATCAACCAGTACCTCTAGAAAAAAGCGCAGATAAAACAGTCTGCCGCGCACCCTCAGAAGTGCAACGCTTTTCTCCGCAAGCAGCACCGCCTGCTCCTTATTTCCCTGTTCCAGATAGATGCAGATCAATCTGTATGCAATCTGGGGAAGCAGCTTCACGCTGTCCTCCTCATCCATATAATCCTCAAAATACTGCACCAGCACCTCGTACTGTTCCGCAGCCTCCCTGCCCATTCCAGCAGTCTCCAACACGCGGGCATACATCATTGCCAGAACAAATTCCGTAAGCGTCAGCCTTTGTTCTGATAACGACCTCATGGGAATGCCGGACATGGTAATGCTCCATGCGTCTTGAAGGGAAGACAGGATACCCGCATTGTCATCTCCCTTTTTCCAGTTCAGAACACTCTCCGCCAACAGAAGCCTCTGCCTGTGCAGCTTGCTCCGCTTTGCCGTCATCCGTCGGTACTCTTCAAGCAGCATCTCCGCTTCCCGGGCGCTTTCCCGGTCAATTGCCCTCTTGATTTTTTCCCATAAAAGCAGCCACTCCTGCTCCTCGGGATTGATCATATAGACAAACTTATCCGCAGAGACCCCCACTCTCTGCAACAGCGCATCCGCCAGTATCTTCTCGCAGGTACGCTCGCCACTCTCCACCCGCGTCAGAAAGGTGTGCGAACAGAGTCCCCTGCACAACACATCAAGACTCAATCCCGCCTTTTTTCTCTCATACCGAATCAATCTGCCGACTTGATTCTTTTGTCTTACCTGATTCCTATTATCGACGATCATTTTACTTCCTTATCACAACCTGTCCTCCGGCAGGAAACTGTCAAATATGAACAGATCGAAATCCTCCCTTCTCGCCTCGAGCGCCTTTTGATCCTTTATTGTCCATGCCACGGACAAGCAGCCGTACAGATATCTGCAAAGCTGTCTTGACACATCACGGTAACAGTTATGATTATACGCAATAAAATCCGGCTTTGTCAGGAAGTTCAGAAGCAGATGGTGCAATACAAAATACAGCAATTTCGGAAATTCTTTTTCACCCGCCCGGATGAAATTATCCGCCAATTGCCCTCTGAGAATTTCTTTTCTGTTCTTCCTGTACCATATCAGTCCAAGGGGATTAAAAGATTCTATACAGTAGACCCCCTTGTAATTCTGCAGAATCCTGTCGGCAACCGGACACACCTCCGTATTGCCTCCCGGAATTTTGTACTCTATGATAAGCGGTACTCTGCCATCCACCATTTTCAGAAAATCCTCAAACCGGGGAATCTTCTGTTCTGAATTGCAGAGGCGAAATTGCTGCAACTCGTCGTAGGTGTAGTCAGCTACCTTTCCTTCCGCGCCGCACACTCGTTTTAACGTAAAATCATGGAACACCACCGGAATCTTGTCCTTGGTAAGCTGGACATCCAACTCGATTCCAAAGCCCTTTTCCACGGCTTTTTCAAAGGCTGCCATAGAATTTTCGGGTGCCTCTGACGCATTATCGTGCAATCCGCGGTGCGCATAAAGCACACCCATAAACGGCTTCCTGTCCGGTCTGTGCAGCATTCTCGGCATCAGCATCAGCAGATACAGAATGCAGACCGCCAGCACTGTGATGATCACAACCAGCGCCACTATCTTCATTGTACCTCAGTCCTTTCCGTCATCTCTCCCGGTCTTAGTCCTCCACGTCGAAGTTTTCCAGCAGACTCTCCTTCTTCTGCGGCTTCACATCCCCGTGCTTAACCTGCAGCATGGTGCAGAACGCCAGAAGGGAAAATACCAACGCATAGGGGAACAGTGTCCGATAGGAAACATGCTCCAGAAGGAATCCCGACAAGATCGGCGTCACAATCTGTGCCGCCATGGAAAACGTGTAGTAGGTTCCCGTGAACTTTCCGATATCTGCTCCCTCGCTCATGGCAACAATCATGGGATAAGAATTAACATTAATTGCCGCCCACGCCACACCAATCATTGCAAACGCAACATTTATGAGCGGGGTATAGCTTCCCGCAAAGATCGCCGCGCCGTAGCACGCCGCCATAACCAGAACTCCCCCGAGGATCGTCTTTTTTCTGCCGATCTTGCCGGAAATATGTCCAATAGGGATATAACTCAGGATTGCCGCCACCGTCGCCACCATCAGGCAGTTTGCAAAACCGCCGCCTTCCAGATGCCACACCTGCTCTGTATAGCGGGAAAACGCTGTGGTAACGGCATTGTAAGCCATAAACCACAAGAAGATGGACGCAAGCATGAAAATCATGCTCTTCTTCACCTCCGGTGCCAGTACGGTCGCTTTCTTTCCTGTTGCTGCCTCATCCTTGTCCGGATTCTCTGCTTTCACAGGTGAGCTGTTTTCTCCAGCTTCTTTGCTCAGGCTCTCCGCGGTTTCTTTGTTCAGGCAGCTCTCCGCCTTGCTTATGAGGCTGTTCTCCGCTGCCTCCCCCGCCGCCACCTGTGCCGCAATCTTCTTCTCCCGTATTGTCAACACAAGGACTAGCACCGCCACAACCATAAGTGCGGCAATGCTTATAAAAAGAGGTTCATAATCGGGTCTTGACTCCTTGCCCACCAGAACCTTGATCATGATCAGGGAATACACGCCGCCCACGGCGCCCAGCAGATTAATGACCGCATTAGCGCGGCTGCGCAGTCTGTTGGGAGTCAGGTCCGGCATCAATGCTACCGCCGGAGAGCGATACAATCCCATGGAAATCAATACACCGAACAATGCACCCACAAACAGCGGAAGATTAACCGCCCGGTCCGCCACCGGAAGCAACAGCATAAATACCACCGCCAGTGATGTCCCCACAATAATGAACGGGGTTCTCTTTCCCAGTCTGGTGTCCACCTTGTCTGAAAGCGTTCCGAACATGGGAAGCAGGAAAATGGCGAGCACGTTATCCAGTGCCATCACCACACCCGTGACCGTCTCTCCCAGTTCAAATGTATTCTTCAGCATCAGGGGAATAATATTGTCATATACCTGCCAAAAGCTGCAAATGGACATAAAAGCCAGACCGATCAAAAAGGTTCGTCCGTAGTTCAGTTTTTTCTCCGTATTTGCTCCCATATCTTCTCTCCATCCGTTTCTCGGGCTGCTGATAGCGTTTTTCGCACAATGCCATTTTACCATTGTGCTCCCACAAATTCAATGCACCCTTTTGATTTTCCGCAGTTTTTCCCTTATAATTTCTGTTTTCCCCCTTCTTTTCCTCTCCTTTTTCTCTTCCTTTACTCCTCTTTTTTATCTTCCTTTTTCTTTTTTCACTTCCTACTCTCCTCTTTCTCTCCTTTTTTTCTTCTTTCTCTTCTTTCTCTCTCCTTCTCTCCCCTTCTCCTGTACTTTTCTCTTCTTCCTCTCTCCTTCTCTCCCCTTCTCCTGGACTTTGTCCCTTCCTCCTCTCTCCTCTTTTCCATACTCTTTTTCTATACTTTTCCATTTTTCTACCGATCCGGCTCTCCCTTTCAAGTTATCGCCTTCTTTTGGTTCTTAAGTTTCGACAAAGCTCACTATATCTGCATGTGACCTGAAAGTTTCATAATGCTTCATAGTAAAGGTACGAAACCTTTCGCAGGATCAATCGGGTACAGATCACCATTTCCTTGCTCCTGTACCCGGTTTCCGTCCGATTTCCTGCTCCGATCGGGTACAGATCGCTCTTTTCCTTCTCCTGTACCCGGTTTCCGCCCATTTTCCTGCTTGGATCGGGTACAGATCGCCCTTTTCCCTCTCCTGTACCCGGTTTTCGCCCATTTTCCCGCTCAAATCGGGTACAGACGACCACTTTTCCGCTCCTGTACCCGACCTCTGTCATTTCTCGTGTTCTGTAAGGGTACAGATGCACAAAAACCGGCTCCTGTACCCTTGGCAAGCCGGTTTTGACGTTGACTATTAACTGTAAAAATATATAATACAAGATGTGGGATGAACGCGACACATATCAGATATGAATTAGGATGAACGCACCACATCCCATATCCCATATGCCATATGTCATATGGCATAAATTCTCTTTACAAGTTTAGGAAGTGCCGGTTCAAATTTTGCGCCGTACCAGTGATTCTCGTCGCCTGCTGTCTCCCTGATGCATTCCGTCACAAAGTCTGCGGCAACAGATGCCGCCTCAAGCGGGCTCATGCCGCGCAGCAGTGTGCCGGTAAAGGCAGACGCGAAGATGTCGCCTGTTCCATGGCAACTGCCCGCAATTTTCCTGTGGGCATAATATTGTTTCTCATTTCCCTTACAAATGACTACTCCGGTTTCTCCCTTGTGAAATCCGATTCCCGTCAGGATGACCGTTGCCTTCGGAAACTGTGCGGAAAGGGCATCCAGAAGATCATCAATATAGATTTGATCAACGTTTTTCCCACCATCGGCAGTTTCATCCGCATCCGCCCCGAAATCCGTCCGGTAATCCATGCCGGTCAGCAGGCACGCCTCCGTTATATTGGGCAGCAGATGATCGGCTTCCGCGCAGAGCTGCTTCATGTGCTCCGCATACGCGGGCGTAAAGCCTGAGTAGAGCTTTCCGTTATCCGCCATTGCGGGATCCACAATAACCGGCGCCCCCGCTTTCTTAGTGGTACGGATCAGCTCCCTCACATAGTCAATCTGCTTTTCGCTTCCAAGATACCCTGTATAAATGGCATCAAAAAAAATTCCTTCCCGACACCAGTGTTTCCTGATGTCGGGAAAGTCCTCCGTCAAATCTCTGAATGTATTGCCGTGAAATCCTCCCGTGTGGGAAGAAAGCACTGCAGACGGCAGCACTACGGTCTCATGTCCGCATACAGACAAAATCGGCAATGCCACTGTAAGGGAACATTGTCCGATGCAGGAAATATCCTGCACCGTCAAAACTCTTTTATACGGCATACTCTCACCTACACATTAAAGCAGCTTCCGCCCACAAACTCCCTGCAAATGGAATTGTTCGGCAGGCTCTCACTGCTGACGCCCAGGAAATAGTCAAGGAATTTAAGCAAGCGCTTCGCCTCGTAATACTCCGGCTCATCCTTCTTTATGTGGAACAAAAGAGGCTCCGCAAACTGCTTTAACACCGATAGCTCATAGATCAGCGCAGAGTTGAACATCGCATCCGCCCCCTCCTGGAAAGGAAAAATATTTTCCTCTTCCCCACGCCGCACCGAGGGCCACATCTGAATGGTTCTCTTGGCATCCGCGCCTCTGGTTCTCGCATCCCGGACCATGCGCCGCAGCAGTCTGGCGTCCGTGGTCGGGATTCTGTTATGTTCGTCAATGTTCAGGCTGGTAAGGGCGCTGATATAAATTTTGTACTTGCTCTCCTCCGGAAGGGCATAGGACATTCTGGCGTTCAGCCCATGGATTCCCTCGATCACAAGCACATCCTCCGCCCCCAGTGTCAGCGTGTTGCCCTTGTACTCCCGCTTTCCCGTCTTGAAATTGAAAGAAGGCATATCTACTTTCTCCCCTGCCAGAAGCCGGGTCATATCTTCATTAAACTGTCTGACATCCAGTGCCTCCAGACATTCAAAATCAAGATTTCCGTCTGCATCCCTCGGACACCGCTCCCTGTCATCATAATAATCATCCAGACTGATCGGATGCGGTTTTCTTCCCTTTGCCAGAAGCTGAATCGACAGGCGGTTGGAAAATGTCGTCTTTCCGGAAGAAGACGGACCTGCAATCATGACAAATTTAATTCCTTTTTTTGCTGCAATCTGTGCTGCCAGGGAACCGATCCGTTCCTCCATCAATGCTTCCTGAAGCAGAATAATCTGTTCGCCCCTGCCGGATGCGATTGCATCATTGAGCGCACCGATCGTTCCAACGTCCAGCATACGGCTCCAGCTGCGTGATTCTTTTAATGTGTGGTACAGTTTATTGGAGGTATGAAGCGGTTCCACTTCATCTCCCTTTTTATTTGGGAACAAAAGAACAAAGCCGTCTTCATATAACTCCAGATCAAACACTCCGAGGTATCCCGTGGATGGAACCATATAACCGTAATAATAGTCCTGATGTCCGTCCAGCTCATAAATATTGACACGCGAACTTCTGCGATAATGTAAAAGCCGCTCTTTGTCCTTCATTCCCTTATCATGAAACAGCTGTTCCGCATCTTCTGTTTTTACACTGCATTTCTTGATCGGTAAATCGGCCTCTACCAGACGCTGCATCTCTGCACGCAGTGCCTGCACGGCTGCTGCATCATTTGCAGTTCCATGCAGTTCACAGTAATAACTTTCTCCCAGAGAATAATATACCCTGATTTTTACCTGATCCTTCCACAGATTTTCTACCGCCTTCTGCAATAAAAGCGTCATACTTCTGCGATAGGTGCGTTTGCCGTCCCTGTCCGTCATCGTCAGAAACGAAATTTTACCGGGTGCCTTCACCACTTTTGAAAGTTCCCGCAGTTTTTCATCTACACATGCCAGTACAATCCTGTCACTGTAATTTTTCTGATATTGTTTTGCAATCTGTTCCAGTTTTGTCTGCTCCGGAATCAGAACCAGTTCGGTTTTCTCCGGCGCAGTCTCCAATGTGATCTCAAATTCCTGCACTTTTTATCGCCCCCAAAATCGTATACGCAGATTCATTCTGCTGTAATTTTTCCTGCACTTCTGCAATACGTCGTATGATCTGTTCCGATTCTTTCTGTGCTTCAAGCGTCTGCAGAATCTGTGTCAGCTGTCCATGCTGACGCACCAAAAACCGGCGCAGTACCGGATTTCCGTTTCTCAGAAGAAGCGGTCCGTAAATATCACAGACTGCAATTGTCTGATCGTTCAACCGGTTCCACGTTTCATCCTGCTCCGTTTTTACGGCACGCATCATCGGATAATATTTTCCTTCTTCACAGACCATATCTTCATCTTCAATCTTATACTGATGCCGGCGCAGATATTCCCGGACCTTATGTATTTCAGACTGCGGCTGCAAAATCAGTTCTTTCGCTGTACTGCAGACGGATTCCCCTTCCGTCAGAATATGCAGAATCAGTTCTCCACCCATTCCTGCAATCAGAATGGAATCCGCTTCATTGGGAAGCAGTGCCTTTGCTCCGTCCGAAAGCCTGGTCTGTATATATTCCTCCAGCCTGGCTGCCCGGATATGTTCCTGTGCCCGGGCAAGCGGTCCCTCATTAATATCCATTGCAATGGCTCCCTTTATTTTCTGCCTCTGTACCAGTGCAATCGGCACATACGCATGGTCTGTTCCGATATCCGCAAGGATACCGCCGGTTGTAACCATGGAAGCCACTGCTTTCATTCTCCTCGATAATTTCATCATGTTACTCTAAATAATCCTTTAACTTACGACTTCTGCTGGGATGGCGAAGCTTACGGAGCGCTTTTGCCTCAATCTGACGGATTCGTTCTCTGGTTACATTGAACTCTTTTCCGACTTCCTCAAGGGTTCTCGCCCTTCCATCCTCCAGACCAAAGCGAAGCGTCAGCACTTTCTGCTCCCGCTCGGTCAGTGTTCCGAGTACCTCTTCCAGCTGTTCCTTAAGCAGCGTAAAAGTTGCAGCATCTGCCGGTACCGGTACATTATCATCTTTAATAAAATCGCCCAGATGGGAATCTTCCTCTTCTCCGATTGGTGTTTCCAAAGATACCGGTTCCTGTGAAATCTTTAAGATTTCCCGCACACGTTCCACCGGCATCTTCATCTCTTCCGCGATTTCTTCCGGCGTAGGTTCCCGCCCGAGTTCCTGCAGCAGCTGTCTGCTGACACGAATGAGCTTGTTGATCGTTTCCACCATGTGCACCGGAATACGGATGGTTCTTGCCTGATCCGCAATTGCACGGGTAATTGCCTGACGGATCCACCATGTTGCATAAGTGGAGAACTTATATCCTTTGCGGTAATCAAATTTTTCTACCGCCTTGATCAGTCCCAAATTTCCTTCCTGAATCAGGTCTAAAAACAGCATGCCCCTGCCCACATAGCGCTTGGCAATGCTGACTACCAGACGAAGATTTGCCTCCGCCAGACGTTTTTTGGCATCTGATCCACGGTCGACATCCAGTTGCAAT
>ERZ779737.2519-NODE-2519-length-11942-cov-2.776899_pt1 | contig 11942 bp, 11 predicted proteins | sample MGYA00511889_ERZ779737 | MGnify/ENA primary metagenome ERZ779737 (study PRJEB29588, sample SAMEA2163575) | human gut metagenome | biome: human gut; feature: human-associated habitat; material: faeces | place: Denmark | collected 2008/2010 ...
GGCGGGAGTTCCGGAACTCCCCGGTCGAACTCCCCGATCAGGGTACGGATGATCTCCGATTTGTTCCGGAAGTGTCGGTAGATCGCCGGTTCGGTGATGTTCAGTTTCTCCGCCAGATTCCGGATTGTGAGATTCTGCATTCCCCCATCGGCAAGAAGTTTCAGCGCTGCCGTTAAAATTTCCTGCTGCCTTCCGGTAAGTTTCATCTGCCGATCTCCTGGTGTTAGTTATCATTCACTAACAATAGAAGTGATTTTTCCAAAAAATCAAGGGCGGATGTGAAGAAAAATCGAGAAAAAGATTATGGGGAAATCTTATTCGGGAGGGCGGTTGAGGTATGTGTTCAGCTTGGAAAAAGAGGTTTATTTTCGAAGTTGCAATCTCCTGGTTGTGGAAGCACACGGAAATTCGGAAAATTTCAGCTCAGTTCTTCGGTAAAAGCCATCCGGTTTATGGGAAGGTGTATTTCTCTCAGAGAATGGTTGCCGCTTTTTCTGAATCGGCTTTGATCCTTTCCTTTATTATTTGCAATCTCAGGCATTCCATGCTATTTTATAAAAAACCGGTCAAGTTGATGCAATGATGTATTTAATTGATTGTCAGATGCTAAAAAGATGATTTAATTCAATCAATTGTCACTCATGACCTCTTGCTGCCGACTTGATATTGGTTATGGGGAGAATCAGTTCAATGTCAGGGACTGAACCCGTCGAAGCGAATGAATTCAAAAGTCATCCGCAGGGCGAATGACAAATAGTTGCGAACGATTGGAACATCTTGTTTATGAGTTGAATAGCGGACAAGGCATTCCATACTGTCGAGGGCAGGGCGGAGGGCAGATTTTAGCGTATTGGGAGAAGTTTGTCACTGGAGTAATTCTTGCAATTAAGAATTGGAATTTTTGAATACTTTAAACTAAACAGCAGAGAATTAAATGATGCTGAATCTTAAGGTTGCGGTCATCGGTCTTGGTTATGTTGGTTTGCCGCTGGCTGTGGAATTCGGAAAAAAATATGATACCGTGGGTTTTGATGTCAAGGAGAAACGACTGGAAGAACTCCGCAACGGTAGTGATTCTACCTTGGAAACATCGGAAGAAGATTTGAAATCGGCAGTCAGGTTGCGTTATTCCAATCAACTGAATGAACTGAAGGACCGCGATATTTTCATTGTAACAGTTCCGACGCCGGTAGATCAGTATAATCGCCCGGATTTGAGTCCTCTCTACAAGGCAAGCGAGACGGTGGGCAAGGCTATGAAGGCGGGTGCAATCGTGGTTTACGAATCGACCGTTTATCCCGGTTGTACCGAAGAGGAATGTGTTCCGGTCTTGGAGAAATTCAGCGGACTCAAATTCAATAAGGATTTTTTCTGCGGGTACTCTCCTGAACGCATCAATCCCGGCGACAAGGAACATACTCTGACTAAAATTTTGAAAATCACCTCCGGCTCTACTCCGGAAGCTGCTGATACCGTGGACGCGCTTTATCGCAGCATTCTGCAAAGTGGTACACATAGAGCTAGTTCCATGAAAGTGGCCGAAGCGGCTAAAGTAATCGAAAACAGCCAACGGGATTTGAACATCGCTTTTGTCAATGAGCTTGCCAAAATTTTTCATCTGATTGGAATTGATACCAACGAAGTCCTGGAAGCTGCGGGAACGAAATGGAATTTCCTTAAATTTAAACCAGGCCTGGTGGGGGGACACTGCATCGGCGTGGATCCTTACTATCTGACGCATAAGGCTCAAGCGCTTGGATATCTTCCTGAAGTCATCCTCGCCGGACGTCGCATCAATGACGGTATGGGGAAATACATCGCAGCTGAAATCGTCAAGCTGATGATTAAGAAGGATTGCAAGATAAAAGGGGCGAGGATCTTGCAACTAGGCATCACCTTCAAGGAAAACTGCCCGGACATTCGCAACAGTCATGCCGTGGATGTAGTAACCGGTCTGCAGGAGTTCGGCTGCAAGGTTGATATCTATGATCCGTGGGCGAATGTCGATGAGGTGAGACAGGCGTACGGCTTGGATTCCTCCAGAGAACTTTCCGCCATCTTGCAGGAGAAATACGATGCCGTGGTTCTCGCAGTTGCGCATAAGGAATTCAAGACTCTGGACATTTCAAGATTCAGATGGGATCATACGACTGTCTTTGATATCAAAGGGATTCTGCCCAGAGACGTTGTGGATGGAAGACTCTGACATGAAACGTGCAATCGTCAATTCCCGCATTCTCGTGACGGGTGGAGCTGGTTTTATCGGTTCTAATCTGGTTGAAGTCCTTTTGTCCCAAGACAATGAAGTGGTGGTTCTCGATAATTTCGCCACCGGGAAAATGGAAAATCTTCTGGATTTTTTCCGGCAGAGAAATTTCCGCCTGATTGTGGGAGATATTCGCAATATGGAGGATTGTCGCAAAGCTGTTGACGGCGTCGATTATGTATTTCATGAAGCCGCGCTGGGCAGTGTGCCCCGTTCCGTGAAAGATCCTATGACCAGTACGGCCGTCAATGTGCTCGGCTTTGTGAATATGCTCTTTGCCGCGCAGGAAGCACGGGTTAAACGTTTTGTTTACGCTGCAAGCTCTTCCACATATGGTGACAGCAAGATACTGCCGAAGGTGGAGGAGCAGATCGGGAAACCCTTGAGCCCCTATGCGATCACCAAGTATGTGGATGAACTCTATGCCGGAAATTTTCACGACCTGTATGGTATTGACACCATCGGATTGCGTTATTTCAATGTCTTTGGGCGCCGGCAGGATCCATTTGGCGCATATGCTGCCGTCATTCCGAAATTCGTATTGAGTCTGCTGAAGCACAAAAGCCCCGTCATCAACGGTGATGGGTCCTACAGCCGGGATTTTACATACATAGACAACGTGGTCCAGGCCAATCAGCTGGCTGTTCTGGCGAATGATCCGGGAGCGGTTAATCAGGTTTACAATGTGGCATATGGGGAACGTACGACTCTGAATGAACTGTTTGGGTATCTACGGGACAATCTCTCCTGCTTTGATCCGGCGATTGCCGGCATCGAGCCGGAATACGGACCGAACCGGGCGGGAGACATTCCCCATAGTCTGGCCTCCATCGACAAAGCAAAATCACGGTTGGGATATGCGCCGCAATATAGTGTCAAACAAGGAATAGAAATGGCCGCAGACTGGTATTTTCATTACCTTTCCCGGCAGGATTGAGTGCGCCATGTCGTATCTGAAGACCTTATATGCCAACCAGATGCTGATATACGAGATCACGAAGCGGGAGATTTCGGAACGTTATGTCGGTCAGGTGCTGGGGGTGCTGTGGGCAGTCGGTCATCCCCTTATCATCATGGCAGTGTATCTCTTTATTTTTACAGTTGTCTTCAAACAGAAAGTTTCCGGTATCGCAAATCCGCCGGTTGATTTCGGAATATACATTATTTCCGGGCTGATTCCCTGGATGTGCTTTCAAGAGGTTCTGAATAAAAGCTGTACCGCTTTCACACAGAATGCTTCACTTGTGAAACAGATTGTTTTTCCCATTGAGATTCTGCCGCTTAAATATGTGCTTGCCGCTTTTTTTTCTCAGGTGATCACGACTTTGATCTTGTTGGTTTACATGGTTTGTTCCGGGCAGAAGATCACACTGCTGCTGCTGCTGCTGCCGGTGCTGTGGCTGACCCAGATTATAGCCATGCTGGGAACGGCTTATCTGCTTTCTTCGGTCGGCGTGTTTTTTCGTGATCTGAAAGATATTGTTCAGGTTTTTTCTTTTGTCGGAATGTACCTGATGCCGATGTTCTATCTGATTGACTGGATGCCGAAAATTCTGCGTCCTGCGGCATACTGCAATCCATTCAGTTATATGCTCTGGTGCTATCATGATATCTTCTATTACGGAACGTTCCACAATTCGTTCTGCTGGCTTGTGTTTGTTGCCGGTTCCATTCTCACTCTGGTTCTGGGACTGCACATCTTTTTCAAACTGAAGCATATGTTCGGAGATGTCCTGTAATATGAATCTCGGAACAGAGAAAAAACCGATCATCACCCTGCGGAATTTAAACAAGACTTTTGATGTTTATCGAACTGCGAAAGATTTTGCGATTGAATTTATTTTTCGCAAATGCCGGCATACGGTTTTCCCCGCTTTGACTGACATCAATATGGAAATTATGCCTGGGGAAACGGTTGGGTTCATCGGCAGGAACGGTGCAGGGAAATCAACTCTGCTGAAGATTATTGCGGGAACTTTGTCGAAGAGTTCCGGAGAGATTCAGGTCAAAGGGCGCATCGCTGCCATTCTGGAGTTGGGGACTGGGTTTAATCCGCAGTATTCAGGGCGGGAAAATATTTATATGGGCGGACTTTGTCTGGGAATGAGCCGTGGAGAGATCGACCGGAAGGTCGATTCCATTATCGAGTTCAGCGAATTGCGGGAATTCATCGATCAACCGTTCAAAACTTATTCCAGCGGGATGCAGGCCCGCCTGACCTTTGCAACGGCAATCAGTGTTGATCCTGACATTCTCATTGTAGATGAAGCGCTTTCCGTTGGAGATGCCCGGTTTGCAAGGAAATGTTTTGACCGGATTGAATCATTTCGAAAAGCCGGAAAAACGATTTTGATGGTTTCTCATGACATGAATACCATTACGACGTTTTGCAATCGGGCGTTCCTGCTGGAACGCGGCAAGATTGTGGAATCCGGCGATCCGAGATATATTTCTATGCTTTACCAGAAGATGAATTATAATGTTTCGGTAACCGGGAATACGAACGACAAAGGTTCGGTTTTGATCAAGAACTCAGATAAAGCGCAGGTGCTGGAATTCGGGATCAAGGATTGTAATGGTGTGAAAGTCTCAAGACTTCACACCGGGGAGAGATATACTTTTTACCTTAGAGCGCGGTTCAACGATACAGTGGAGAATCCCACGTTCGGATTTCTGATACGTTCCTACAAAGGTGTTGATATTTTCGGAACGGACAGTAGAAGAACTGGGTCGGTGCCTTTGGGTTTGCCGGAGGAGCTTCACAAGGGGGATATTCTCGAAGGAGAAATGACCTTTACTGCCAATCTCATCAATCATAAATATTTTCTGAGTGCGGGAGTTGGGGAAGGAAATCACATCATTGAATTTCATTATGATGAGCTAATTTTTGAGACAGACAAAATTTACGGGATACAAGATGCTTCGTTGGTGAATCTTGACGAGAAACTGGCGTTCAAAATAAATTCTGCGACGGAAGACCAGGCGTAATTCGGCTGCGGCAACGTTGGGATGGTTGAAAATCTGCGTGGCGGGCTGATTTACGTATGACACAACAAAAAAATACAGGGATCTTCGGACGCAAAAGATGGGGAAATAATGAAAATGCCTCAGCCCGGATTGGATTTTCTGCAAAAAATAATAAAAGAATGCACCATTTTACCTCTGCTCAAAGATGCGGAGAAGAACAGTAAAATCTATATCTACGGTGCCGGAGTCCTTGCCTCTTCTACTGCGGGCTTTCTGAAGAAACATGGGATCTGTTATGCCGGAATGACCGTAGATAAAGCTTACTGTACTCCGCAGGAAGGTCTTGTGGCGTTGGAAGATCTGCTGGCTGAGACGACGGAAAAAATATCTCTAGTGGTCGCGTTCACCGGATATGCCGGGAAAACACCGCCGAAATCCGACATGCTGTATAAAGTCCTTTATTGCGACATGTATCTGAGCGGCGATGACTGTACGTATGACTGGGTGTTGGAAAATTGTGAAAATTTGCGCTGGATGTATCAACACCTGGAGGATGAGTTGTCCCGCCGGAGCTTTATCGCCTTTTTAAATCAACGGATTTCACGCCAGGCCGGGCCGCTTGCAGAAGTTTGCTGTCCTGACCAGTACTTCCCGGAAGATTTGATTCGCTTTGGTCCAAACGAGGTTTTGGTTGATTGCGGAGCATATACGGGAGATACGGCAGAACAATTTGTCCAGGCGTTGAAATCTGGAGGTATTGAGACTTACAATTGTATTCTCTCTTTTGAGCCTGATCCATTGAATTTCAAAAAACTGCAGCAGAATCGGCAGAAAAATCATATCTGCATCCGGAAAGGGACTGACAGCCAGGAGCGGACGATAAATTTTTCCATCGATAATAAACGCAGTCACATCGCAGAAGACGGGAATTTTCAGATTGAGCTGACAACCATTGATCATGCCACTGAAAATCTACCGGTAAGTATGATCAAGATGGATATTGAAGGAGCGGAACTGAATTCATTGAAGGGGGCTGAAAAAACGATTCGGAGAAATCACCCCAAACTGGCAATCTGTATTTATCACAAGGCAGATGATCTCTGGGAGATTGCCCGGTATATTCATTCGCTCTCGGCTGATTACAGGTTTTTTGTACGTGCCCATGAAGATATTTCATGTGAATTTGTTTTATATGCATTGTAAGAGGTCGCGTTCAGGCCTGAATGTGTCGTTATAAAAAGATCTGTTCCGATATGGTGAAACAGTTTCTTCCGGTCCGTCGAAGTGTCATTGGAATCCGTTCGTTCGATCTTTTTACAAACGGGCCCGCATGAAGTGCTGTATTGCTCTCGGGGTAGACCGGGGACTCACGGAAGCGTGTGAAATTGATTTTCAACTTTTTCCTCATAAGCGCAGGATATAAAATTGAAAAAAAGATGAAATATGCTATAGTATAGAGTTTGAATTCCCCGAGCCTGAGATAAAGCAGGGAGAAGATCTTGATTCTTGGCCGGCTGAAATTTCGTGGTCGGGGAGGGGAGAGGGGAGCTTGTCCGGAAGAGATAATTTTATTCATAACACGATTCCCGATTTTAATTACCTAATTCGGTTAGATTTACCAACAGTAGAGAGATACATGGATACGTACAGAAAATATATTCCTTTCGGGAGGCCGAATTTTTCGGAAGAAGAAATAGAAGCTGTTTCTGCAGTTCTGCGTTCCGGTTGGATCGGAATGGGTGGCGAGACGATAGCTTTTGAGAAAGAGCTCGCCGAATTTATGAATGTACCCAACGTCATTACCGTCAACAGTTGCACATCTGCGCTCTTTCTCAGTCTGCTTGCTGCCGGAGTGAAAGCGGGCGACGAAGTCATAGTGCCTTCCCTGACTTGGTGTGCAACTGCCAACGTGGCACTTTATCTTGGCGCAAAAGTTGTGTTTGCCGACGTTGATCGGGAAACCTTCTCCCTTTCAGCGGAAACGATCAAGGCCAAACTTTCTCCAAAAACCAAAGCGGTGGTGGTGGTTCATTACGGCGGGTACGCGGTCGATATGGATGCAGTCCGGGCAGTTCTGCCGACTTCTGTGGCGATTGTGGAGGACTGCGCCCACGCACTTGGGTCCCGTTATGCGTCGAACAGGATGGTGGGTTCATCTGGCAACATCTGCTCATTCAGTTTTTACGCCAATAAGAACCTCTCCACCGGCGAAGGCGGGGCGGTTGCCATTTTTGATAAGGAAGTCGCAGATCATTTGCGTTCTCTCCGCCAGAACGGTACTCCGATCGATGCCTGGAAAAGATATATCAATCCAAAGAGTCCGTTCGGTGGAGCCATGCTGAGCGAACTCGGCTACAAAATGAATTACACTGATTTGCAGGCATGCATCGGCCGGGTACAGCTCCGCCGTCAGCCGGAATTCAAGGCGATACGCCAGCACATTGCGGAGCGCTATGTCAATGAGCTCGGAGATATTTTTACATTCCAGAAAGACATTGTATCCGAAAACAATGCCAAGCATCTTTTCCCTGTCCTGCTTCGTTCCGGCAAGCTTTCCCGCAACGACCTGGTTGCAGCACTGCGCCAGGCAAACATCGGGGCGAGTATTCATTACGTTCCGCTTCATGTGATGCCTCTATACCACAGCAATGCTTCTCTGCCGGTAACTGAAGAGATTGCGGAAAATATTCTGACGTTGCCGATTAGTGCTTCACTTACCGAGGAGGAACTTGATTTCATCATTACCGCAATAAAGGAGATATGTCTATGACACGCTATGGTTTCGGCGGGCGTCTTACTGAGGCTTTCCCGTCACAGCTCAATATTGACCTGACGGAAGTCTGCAATCTGGCCTGTATCCATTGTTCTCATGCTCTTATGGCGAAGTCCGAGCATTACACCGGTGCGTTTCTGCCGCTGGAACTAAACAAGAAGGCGGTGGATGAAGTGCGGGATTTCGGGAAAGGTTCCTGTGAGTACATTCGATATACCGGGGCAGGAGAACCGTTTCTCCATAAAGATCTTTTTTCAATCCTGAAATATGCGGTGGACAATTCCGGTGTTACAGTCACGCTGACCGCAAACGGAACTTTGATCAACGAGGAAAAAGCAAAACGTTTCCTGGATACGGGAACAAATCTTATAGACATCAGCATTGACGCTTTTCTGTCTGAGACGTATGCAAGGATTCGCGTTAACGGTAATCTGGAAGTAACGAGACGGAACATTCTTCGGCTGATTGAACTGAAACGACAGTTCAACTACAGCACGAAAATTGTGGTCAGTTACATTGAACAGCCGGGAAATATGGCGGAGACAGAACGCTTTGAAGAGTTCTGGAAACAGGCAGGGGTAGATTTTGTAGTCATCCGGCGTTGCCACTCAAATTGCGGCAGTCTGGAAGGAAGAGCACGGGAACTTCGGGAGAAAAATGCTGAACAGAAGCGGACTCCCTGTATTTATCCATGGGAACGTATCGCCTTGCGTTCTTTCGGTGCTCTCTCGTATTGTCCCGGCGACTGGGTGCGGGGATCGGTCATGGCCGATTATCGAACAGCGACGATTCATGAGACCTGGAATTCCGAAAAATATCGGAAATTGCGGCAAGCTCATTTGGACAACGATTACAGCGGTTTCCCAATATGCAGCAGCTGTCCAGATTGGTCGCAGGTTCGCTGGCCGGAAGAAGGACGGGCTTACGCAAATATGATAGAAGATTTCAATCATAAGGATAGTTGAGGTGAAAATGAGCACAAATTCCATGACATTACCCGCCTGGGCGGATTTGGAAAAAAGATTGCAGAATGTACCCGGGTGGTCTCCGCTGGATCAGTTGTATACGATTTACACACTGATTCTTTTTGCCGCACCGGCAGAGGGGGATTGCCTGGAAATCGGTTCATGGTGTGGAAGATCGAGTATCGTTCTCGGGCTTGCAGCCCGGATACGGAATAAGAAACTTCACTGCATCGACCTTTTCCCCGGCAAGGATGACTGGTATCGGAAAGTTGACGGGACATATTATTTCGTCGCCGAGATCAATGGGAAAAAATACGGTGGCTATCAGTCGCAAACCGTTTATGCGGATGCGTTTAACAAAAGCATTGCTCCATTGTATGAGAAAAGGGACAGTGTGCGGGATTATTTTGACGAAAGCATTGCCGCCAATGAGTTGAGCTCAGTTGTCTGTGCTTATCGTGGTGATTCCTTGATCTGCAATGACTTGAAGCGGAGAGGAACAAAAGTTGCGCTGGCATTCATTGATGGCGATCATTCTTACGAGGCGACCTGCCAGGATATTGAGCAGGTGGAGTCGCTTCTTGTCCCTGGAGGAATTCTCTGCTTTGACGACGCATTCTCCTTTTACGACGGCGTAAACCAGGCGATTACCGACCGGATCATCAACAATCCGGCCTATACCGTAAAGCAGCAGATGACCCGTAAATGCTTTGTGGCTAAAAAAGGCTGAACTGCATGAAAGTTGGAGTTATACAGTCTTGTTACCTCCCGTGGCGAGGATATTTTGATTTTATTGACAGCGTCGATCTTTTCATCATCCATGACGATATTCAGATGACGAAGCAGGATTGGCGGAACCGCAATAAGATAAAAACTCCCGATGGAGTAAAGTGGATAACGGTACCATGTATTCATGGACCGGTGTCACAGCTTATCCAGGATACCAGGGTCGATTATGGTCAAAAATGGCAGAATAAGCATATCAACCTTTTGACTCAGAGTTATGGCAAGGCTCCGTTCTTCAAGGAATATGCGCCTGAAATCTTTGCGACGCTGAAGGTTCGATATGATTCAATCTCGGCACTGAATGTGGCTTTGACCAAGCTGATAAACCGTTTCCTCGAGATACGGACACCCATTCGAATGTCGAGTGAATTTCAGCTCAGCGGAACAAAGACTGCCAGATTGATAGAGCTGATGACCAAGCTTCAGGCGGACTGTTATGTCTCCGGCCCTGCTGCCAAGGACTACATCCAAAACGAGCTTTTCGCAGAAAAAGGCATCCGTCTGGAGTATAAATCCTACGATTACCCGGAATATCCACAGTTATACGGAGCATTTGAGCCTGCTGTGTCAGTGCTTGATCTCCTGTTCAATGCCGGTCCTGAGGCCCGTAAATATCTGAAGAGTCGTCAGCCAAACGAATGTGCGGTGTGCTGAGTTACTGAAATAGTTGAAAAACAAGGTCGTCCGAAGCAGGGCATGAAGATTGCAATCGTAGGCAATACAAATAACTTCCCGTATCTTCTCGGGGTGGGGTTGCGGAACCTGGGATATGATGTGACACTGTTCGTCAATTCCAAGTATCAGTTAAATCGTCCTGAGAACCGGGACTGGCGTTACCGGTTCTGGAAGTCAAGCTGGATCCGGGATTATTCCCATATCGATGAGCAGGAGTATTTTTCAGTTACGGCCGGGGTTCGCGAACTTGTATCGGAACTTGAGAAAGCGGAGCTGGTCATAGCTAATGATATTGGGCCATCCCTGCTCCCGCTTATGCGGAAAAAAGTGAGGAGTGTTGCGTTGCTTACCGGCAGTGATCTCACCTATTATGCCAGTCAGGACCTGCCTGTTTTCCGTGTGCCCTCCATTGATGACGCGGATCCTGCCACCAATGCTCTCAGGCGGCAATGGCGGACTGAGATCAAGGAGTTTGTGGCTCGTCAGCGCGCGGGCATTCTCAGTTCGGAAACCATCAGCTACTTTCCGCCTGGTATAGATATTGCTGCCGATATGATGTTTAAAGAGATTGGCGCGGATCATCTGCGGACGACACACATTTGTCTTGCGGAGACGCACCGGGTCAAATACAGCGTTCCGTCGAATCGGAGGGCTTTGCGGATATTTTGTGCAACCCGGCTGAACTTTGGGACATTGCTGAATACCCGCTCCGATCTGGATAACAAAGGATCGGATATCATGATCAAGGGGCTCGGGCTTTTTTATGAAAAGACCAGGCTTTCGTTGGACATTCATCTGGTGCGCAAGGGAGATTCGGTCAAAGAGATTGAAGCATTGTGCAGGACATGCGGCATCGACTCGCTGGTTACATGGCACGATACGATGTCCCTGCCCAAAATATGGAAATGGTTCAGAAGATCGGACATCGTTTTTGAACAGTTCGGCAAGAGCATGGTCGGAATGGCTGGGCTTGACGCAATGGCAACCGGGCGGCCGGTTATCGCCAACGCCAAACCGGATATTTCCGATTTCAAACTCCCGGTCTGCCAGGCTGAGACGCCGGAAGAGGTGGCGGGCCAGCTGGAATTATTGCAGGACAGGGAGTTCCGTATTCAGAAAGGGAAACTTGGTCGGGAATATGTGGAACGGGAACTGTCCCCGGAAGCCAATGCGGAGCGGTTAATGAAGAAGCTTGAAATTTAGTGGCTTACATCATGTGTGGAATTAGCGGATATTTGACGAAACATGGATATGGCGAGATTGAGACAGTCCGCCGGATGGCCGAGACGCTTCATCACCGAGGCCCGGATTATACTGGTGCATCGGTATTGGAGGGAGCCGCATTCGGACATGCCCGTCTCTCTATCATCGATCTGAGCGAAGCCGGGAACCAGCCTTTTTTCAATGAAGATCGTACCGTCATGCTGGTTTGTAACGGTGAAATATACAATTTTCAGGAATTGCGGCGGGAACTTTCCGCCAAGGGGCATCGGTTTGCTTCCTCTTCCGA
>ERZ779737.2521-NODE-2521-length-11927-cov-5.499916_pt1 | contig 11927 bp, 9 predicted proteins | sample MGYA00511889_ERZ779737 | MGnify/ENA primary metagenome ERZ779737 (study PRJEB29588, sample SAMEA2163575) | human gut metagenome | biome: human gut; feature: human-associated habitat; material: faeces | place: Denmark | collected 2008/2010 ...
ATCGCCGTAATTCTGTTTTGAAATTCGGCCTGCAAAGCTTTTTCCGCCGCGGAAATCAAAACGCGGTCGGCAAACTTTCCGGCGCCCGTAATCGGCACGAAACGCAGCCCTTCCATTTTTCCGACAGATTGCCCTTCGACTTCAACCGAGCCGTCTTCTTCGATCTTTGTAAATAATTCTACCTGTGTTTTCATACCTTTTACCAAAACAGATGTACGCTTGTCCACGAACCGCTGCGCCAGCTTTTGATGCAAAGCATCGGACAATCTGTCTTCAACGGCTCTCGTCATGTCCCGCCAGTACGCCGACCGGTCGATCCATTCTTTTCTTTGCGCAATATACGTCCAAATTCTGATTCCTGCAATACGTCCCGTAACAACATCAATATCTCCGTTGGTATTGTCCAGCATTTTTACCTGTTTTTCAAACCAATCCTGCGGCAGGCGGCCTTTATCCAAAATCAGGCGGTAAATCTGCGCCAACAGCCGGGCATGGGCTTCGGGCGTTACTTTGCGGAAATCGGGAATCTGGCAGATTTCCCACAGCAGCCTGACGCGCGAAGCATGATTGGTCAGCCGGACAATCCCCGTATCGCGTGCCAAAGATTCCAGCGCCTGCTGGTCTTCGGCTTTGCGCGCGCCGACCAGACCGGGCAAAGTCGGACGGACATTCAGGCTGTAAATCAACGCGTCCAAAGACGTTGTTTTTAAATCGGGATTGCGCCAGAACAGATGGGATAAAGGTTCAAACCGGTGTTCTTCAATTCTGTCAATCACGTCTTGCGTCAAAGCGGACGCTTCCGCCGCCGCGCCGAATGTGCCGTCCTTCATATACCGGCCGGCGCGTCCGGCAATCTGCGCCAGTTCCGCGGCGGACAAAGCGCGCATTTTCTGCCCGTCGAATTTGCGCAAAGACGTAAAGCAGACATGGGAAATATCCATATTCAGTCCCATGCCGATCGCGTCGGTCGCGACCAGATAATCGACTTCACCGGACTGAAACATATCGACCTGCGCGTTTCTGGTCCGCGGGCTGAGCGCGCCCATAACGACGGCCGCGCCGCCTTTTTGCCGACGGATCAGTTCCGCCAAAGCGTACACGTCCTGCACCGAAAATCCGATAATGGCCGAACGCGCGGGCAACCGTGTGATTTTCTTTATTCCCGTGTAGCTTAATTTTGAAAACCGGGGGCGCGTTTCGATTTCTGTTTCCGGGATCAGCTGTTTTAACAAAGGCTTGATCGTTTCCGCGCCCAGAAACATTGTTTCCCGCATACCGCGCGCATGCAGCAGGCGGTCTGTAAAAATGTGCCCGCGTTCGACGTCGGCGGCCATTTGGATTTCGTCAATCGCCAGAAAATCGACCGGACGGTCCAAAGGCATCGCTTCAACCGTGCAGACGAAATAAGACGGATTGTCCGGCATGATTTTTTCTTCGCCCGTGATCAGAGCGACGTTTTCAACGCCTTTCAGCCGCACGATTCTGTCGTAGTTTTCGCGCGCCAGCAGCCGCAGAGGAAAGCCGATCATGCCTGATTTATGCGTTAACATTTTTTCAACGGCCAGATACGTTTTCCCCGTATTCGTCGGGCCGAGCAAAGCTGTTAAAATCTGTTCCATTTCTGAAAAACTTTCATACGAAGGGTTGAAATTTTCCGTGTCCGCACCTAATTAAAGCACGTTTGTTAACTGGGAGGTTATAATGTCGGAAGAAAAAATGCAATTTCAAGCTGAGGTCGGCAAAATTTTAGATATTGTTGTCAATGCGCTTTATTCGGATACGGACATTTTTTTAAGGGAATTGGTTTCAAACGCGTCGGACGCCTGCGACAAACTGCGCTATGCCGCGATTATGAAGCCGGATATCGCCAAAGGGGACGGCGAATTCAGAATTGACATTACCCCTGACAAAGACGCTCATACTTTAACGATTGCCGACAACGGCATCGGCATGAACAAACAGGATTTAATCAAAGATCTGGGGTCTATCGGGCGTTCCGGTTCGGCGGAATTTTTAAATAACCTGACCGGCGACAAACAAAAGGACGCGACGATTATCGGTCAGTTCGGCGTCGGATTTTATTCGGCGTTCATGGTTGCGGAAAAAGTCGAAGTACGTTCCCGCAAAGCCGGCGAAGAAGAAGGCTGGCTGTGGACGTCAACGGGCAAAGGATCCTTTACGATCACCGAAGAAAAAGACGTTTCCCGCGGCACGAAAATCACGCTTTATTTAAAACCGGACGCCTACCAGTATGCCGAAGCCGCCGAAGTCCGCCGTATCGTGCGCCAGTTTTCCGATCATATTTCTTTTCCCGTGATTATGCATTACATGGGCGAAACGGAAACGATCAACATGGCCAGCGCTTTGTGGACGCGCAACAAAGCCGACATTACCGACGCGCAGTACAAGGATTTTTACCGCCATATCTCGCACGCTTTTGACGATCCGTGGGATATTCTGCATTACAAGGCCGAAGGAACAATCGAATACACGGCCCTGATGTTTATCCCGACCAAAACGCCTTTTGACATTTTCCAGCCCAACCGCAACGCGCAGATCAAACTGTATATCAACCGTGTTTTCATCACCGATCAGGTGCCCGACATGCTGCCGAATTACCTGCGCTTTGTCCAGGGCGTAATCGACACCAAAGAATTGCCGCTGAACGTTTCACGTGAAATGCTGCAAAAAACGCCCGTTCTGGCAAAGATCAAAACAGGCGTTGTCCGCCGTATTCTAGGCGAATTGAAAAAACGTTCCGAAAACGAACAGGAATATCTGACGTTCTGGAACGCTTTCGGCGCCGTGCTGAAAGAAGGCATTTTTGAAGATTCCTATAACCGCGAAGAAATCGCCGAGCTCTGCCGTTTTTATTCGACGAACGGCGACGGCCTGACAACGCTTGCGGATTATATTTCCCGCATGAAAGACGGCCAAAAGAGCATTTATTACATTACCGGCGACGATTTGGGCGTTCTGCGCAACAATCCGCAGCTGGAAGGCTTCGCCGCCCGCGGGATTGAAGTTTTGCTTTTAACCGATCCGATTGACGAATTTTGGCCGCAGGGGTTGACGCAGTACAAAGAAAAGCCGATCAAATCGGTCAACGCCGGCGCGCAGGAACTGGAAACGCTGCTGATTACGGATCAGTCTGACAAGCTGGAAAAAGCGCCGCAGGCCGATTTGGACGCGCTGACAAAATTTATGAAAGAAATTGTCGGCGACGAAGTTAAAGAAGTCCGCACGACGGAACGTCTGACCAAAAGCCCGGTTGCCCTTTCGACCGGCGACGGCGAAGCGTCGATTCATCTGGAACGCCTGATGCGCCAGCATAATCAGCCGTCTTTGTACGTCAGCAACCGTTATTTTGACATCAACCCGCGCCACCCGCTGATTAAAAAGCTGGCGGCAAAAGTCGCGGCCGGCGATACGGGCGACACGAACAAAGCGTTGGTGCAGGTCCTGTTCGACCAAGCGAAAATCATCGAAGGCGAACCGATCAACGACCCCGCGGCGTTTTCGCAACGCGTAACGGACTTTATGATGAGTTCTTTCTAAAAAGACAAATCTGATTCGGAGCGTTTAAACAGTCTCTTTATGCTTCATCGCAAAAGAGGCTGTTTTTTATCCGTATTTTTACAAAAATTGTTGTCCGTTGTTTGTTTGATGTGCAAAATATGAATTATTTAAATTAAAGTTTAACATAAATTGTGTTTTTATATTGATTATAATTCCATAATATGAGATAACATATATCAAGAAGTAACAAAAAATGGAGATTTAAAATGTTTGATATAGATTTTCCGGATACGGATTTTAAGGTTGCCAAAGAACTGACTGAAACAAAGGGGAATTTGGATATTGACGAGCTTTGGGACAATTGGGACGGAACGGCACAGGAATTAGCAAATATGCTTGGGATTTCCCCTTCAACGGCAAACAATTGGATCAGTTCAAAAGAAGACATTTCCACAATGGCAAAGCAGGCATTAGGTTTTGATCGGTTGAAAAAACTTGTGTCCGATTTCTTTAGTCATCCGAAAAATTCGTTCGTTGTTAAAACGGACAATTCTTATGAAGTCTATCAGAAAGAGGGTGAGTTTTTTAAAAAGATTGCCGCAACAGACGATATTAAGATTGCCCGTTTAATCGAAAAGCGGAATATGATGTTACCTCTTATAAAGAAAGCGATAGAATTTATAGAAGATGAGCTTAAAATAAGAGAAATAGAAATTGAGCATCCCTGGTATCAGGATTTATACAATCTTGAGGATTGTTTACACTATGTCATTGACGGGAAAACTTTTTCTGAAAAGGTACAAGCTATCAGAAACGAAGCACTACAAGAATTAAAAGCAGCGTTTTCGGAAATCGAAAATAAAAAAGATATTTCCGAACCCAAAATTCTGATTGATATTGATAAATCTTCCTTTATGGGAACGCTATTCAGGTTCGAAGCTAAAAATCCTGTTTCCCTTTACAAAAAATACAGCGGTTGCGTTTTGACTGTTCGTTATGAAAAAGAAAACTCTTATCGCGTTCTTCCTGTTAAAAAAGACGGGGAAATATGGTCTGATTTTACAGATTATCAGGGAAACAATAATGTCGGTAAAGTTTTTCCAACATTAAATGCTGCAATGTCAAGCGTTTACTATACCCGAACAAAAAGCATAAATGTCTGGCGGGATTGTGAATACTCTGTTGATGATGGAAAAACGTGGCACCCGGCAGCCGAACTGCAAGACATCTTAAAATAAAGAAAAGCCCCTTTCGGGGCTTTTTGTTTTATTCTTCGCCGTTATCGTCTTCGGGAACGCGTTCACCCCACAAAGACGCCAGCCGTAAAATATCCGGCATTGCCTGATATTCAAAAAAGGTGTGGTCTTTGCCCCAAATGACTTTGGTTTCGGTTTTTTGTCCGCTCAGGAAAAGCGTTTTGTCCGTCAACAAATGCCCTTGGTAAGGGACGGTGATGTCTTCGGAACCGTGAATTAAAACGAATTCCGGTTTTGATTGAGACGGATGAGCTTCGACTTCGGCGGCGTTCAGCAGACAGCCCGCAATAATCATGGCACCGCCGACGGGGACAAGATCGCCATTTTCGCGTTCGTCTGCCAACAGATCGCTTTCACCCAAGAGTTGAACCGCCAGCATGGCGCCCTGAGAAACGCCGAAAATGTAAGTATTCTCGGCGCCGATTCCGTGAAAAGCCATCCGTTCGCGAATAAATTCGACGACCTTAAGCGCGGCAGGTTCGTACGCCGCATACATTTCATCGATTTTTTTGCGAGCGGCAGGCTTTAATTCGTCGGGATGGTGTCCCAACCATGAATCTTTAAAGCCTTTGGGAATATCGAACCATTGGCGTGCTTCTTCGTTTCCGTCCATCGGTTCCAAGCCGTCGGGGACATAAAAAACCGCGTGGGGCATGACGTTTTGAAGTTCTTCGGCGAACCAAACGTTTGATTGCCCCGTTCCGCCCATGCCGTGCAAATAGACGGCAAGCTGTTTCGGTTTTTCGCCCGAACGCGGAAAACGGACCGCTCCGGATAAGAGCGGCGTTTTCCAATTGCTTTCGGACGGCTTGTTAAAAGGCATATCCATATCAGCCTCTTAACTGTGCGCCGGTCGCCGCGGAAACGGCTCCGACAACGCGGCGGCGAACGCTTTCGATTTCTTCGTCCGTCAGCGTCTTTTCCGTCGGAATCAGCGTGAACTGGACGGCGACCGATTTTTTGTCCTCACCCAAGTTCGCCCCTTCGTACAAGTCAAAGACGGATACGTCGGAAATCAGGTTCTTATCCGTATTCCTGACCGCATTGACGATTTTTTCGGCATCAACGCTTTTCAAAACCGTGAACGCCAAGTCTCGGGAAATCGGAGTGAACGGTTGCGGTTTTAAGGGCTTTTGCGTTTTTCCGCCTTTATTCTTGGCGGGCGGAATGTTGTCTAAAAAGATTTCGCATACGCAAACGGGAACTTTGATGCCCATCGCCTTTAAGACCTTGGGATGCAGTTCACCGAAATACGCCAAGACCGTCTTGCCGATTTTAAAGCATCCCGAACGTCCAGGATGATACCAAGACGGCGTTTCGCGTGTCGTTTGAACGGAAACGGGAGCTTCTGCCGCATTTAATGCCGCCAAAGCATCGGCTTTTGCATCAAAAACGTCAACGACGCGAGGCTGTTCCGCCCAATGGCGCGGCGCCGTCATGCCGAAACGAAGCGCACAGGCGACCGTATGTTGTTCCATCGGCAAACGCCCGAAAAATTCGGGACCGACTTCAAACAAAAATCCGTTGTCCGCTCCTTTTGCCAGATTGTTGCGCGCCGCAGTCAACAGGTTCGGAACCAAAGACTGGCGCATTTCGTTCAAATCCGAACTGATCGGATTTTCCAACAAAATCGGGTCATGCGTTCTGAAATGCTTTGCATCCGCAGAAGACATAAACGACCATGTAATTGTCTGATATCCGCCGCGGCTTGCCAACGTGCGGCGCACCATCGCTTCGCGACGCTGCTTTTGAGTCAGCACGGGGCGCTGAACCGCAGGGCGGGGCATGGAAATTTCGGGCAGCTTGTCGTATCCGTGAATACGCAAAACTTCTTCGATTAAATCGTGTTGTCCCGAAATGTCGGAACGCCAAGAGGGGCGTTCAACGGTATGAATGCCGTTTTCGTCGGCGTTTGAAACCGTGCAACCGATTCTTTTTAAGATTTCAACGCATTCTTCATCGGGCAATTCAATGCCGCACAACTGCTTAACCCGTTTCGGGTCAAAGCGTATCGGCGCCGCCGCTTCGGGCTTTTTGCCCGTAACGATGATGCGCGAGCATTCTCCGCCGCACAAATCAAGTATCATTTTCGTTGCCAGAATCGAACCGTATTTTTCTATGGTCGCTTCGGGGTCGATGCCGCGTTCGAAACGTTGTCTGGAATCGGACGTTAACATCAGCTTTTGTCCGGTCTTTGCAATGGATTCCGGCGTAAAGTAAGCCGATTCCAACAATACGCGAACGGTTGATTCCTGACATCCCGACGCTTCGCCGCCCATAACGCCGGCAATGGATTCGACGCCGTTTTTATCGGCAATGACGACCATGCCTTCGGACAGTTTATAGGTTCTGCCGTCCAAAGCCAAAAGCTCTTCGCCGCTTTTGGCGGAACGGACGGTGATTTTTCCTTTGACAGTATCGGCGTCAAAGACGTGCAACGGACGACCGAACGCAATATTGAAATAGTTCGTTACGTCGACCAACGCCGATATGGGTCTTAAACCGACGGCGGTCAGGCGGTCTTGCATCCATTTCGGCGACGGGCCGTTTTTAACGCCGCGAATTTCGCGCAAGGTAAAATACGGTGCGCCGATATCGACGGCGTCGTTTTCCAGTTTGACGTCGGAATCAAATGCGGGCGTGATCAGGATTTCGCCTTCTTTGAACAAAGGTTTCAAGGTTCCGATGCCGCTTGCCGCCAAATCGCGGGCAATGCCGTAAACGCTCATGCAATCGCCGCGGTTGGGCGTAATTGAAACGTCAAAGACGGGGTCGGAAGGATAAACGGATGTCAGCGGAGCGCCGACAACCGCCGTTTCGGGCAAATCTATAATGCCGTGATGGTCTCCGCCCAAACCGAGTTCACGTTCGGAACACATCATGCCGCAGCTTTCGACGCCGCGGATTTTGCCTTTTTTAATGGCTTCTCCGAACGAAGGAATAAAGTCCCCCGGACGAGCCAGAATGCTTTTCATTCCGGCGCGTGCGTTCGGAGCCCCGCAAACGACCTGTATCGTTTCTTTGCCCGTATTGACGTTCAGAACGTGCAGGTGGTCGGAATCGGGATGTTCGACGCAAGTTTCGACTTTCGCGACGATCAGGTTTGCAATCGGAGCAATCGGGTCGATGATTTCTTCAACTTCCAATCCCAACGACGTCATGCGTTCGGACAGTTCTTCGACGCTTGCAGTCGTGTCCAGATAATCCTTTAACCAAGAAAGAGTGAATTTCATAATTTGTTTCCTCCCGTCAGGCTCAGCCCCGCAGTCGTCGTCGGGACGTCCAAAGGTACGAATCCGTAATGTTTAATCCAGCGCAAATCGGAATCGAAAAAGGTGCGCAAATCGGGAATGCCGTATTTCAGCATGGCCAACCGTTCGATTCCGATACCGAAAGCAAATCCCTGATATTCTTCGGGGTCGATGTCGCAGGCTTTCAGTACGTTCGGATGAACCATTCCGCATCCCAGAATTTCAAGCCAGCTTTTTCCGGCGCCGATTTTCAATTCGCCGTTTTCGCGCGAACATCCGATATCCATTTCGGCAGACGGTTCCGTGAACGGGAAGAACGAGGGGCGGAAACGTACGGGTACGTCATCAAGCTCAAAATACGTTTTAACGAATTCGATCAGGCACCCTTTCAAATGAGCCATCGTGGTCGTTTTATCGATGACCAACCCTTCGACCTGATGGAACATCGGAGTATGGGTCATGTCGGAATCGCAACGGTAAGTACGCCCCGGAGCAATAATGCGGATGGGGGGCTTTTGCGAAGTCATCGTGCGAATTTGAACGGGAGACGTATGCGTACGCAAGACGTGTTTTTCTTCGCCTTCTTTATCTCCTGCCAAATAGAACGTGTCGTGCATTTGGCGTGCCGGATGGTCGGGCGGCAGGTTCAGGGCGGTAAAGTTATGGAAGTCGTCTTCCAGATCGGGACCTTCGGCGACGGCGAATCCCATTTGTCCGAAGATGGCGACGATTTCGTCATAAGTTTGGCAGGTCGGATGGACGCGTCCTTGCCGTTCGGGGCGGGGGGGCAAGGTAATATCAACGGCTTCGGCGTTCAAACGTGCATTGATTTCGGCATCTTCCAACGCTTCTTTTTTTGCGTCCAAAGCGGCGCTGACGGCTTCTTTGATTTTATTAAAGGCCTGTCCTGCGGCTTTGCGTTCGTCGGGAGCCATTGCGCCCAAAGTTTTCATTTTTTCGGTAATGATGCCCTTTTTCCCCAATACAGAGACGCGAACGGCATCCAATTCGGCGGCGGTTGCCGCTTTTTCGACGGATTCCAACAACTCCGCCAGAAGATTATCTGTTTCGCTCATTCTTCCATCCTTAAGAATTCTATGAAAAAGGGGCGCTTTGCGGGCGCCCCTTCATTTTTTTAGCAAACGGTTTGCTTATGCTTTCAGAGCGGCCTTGACCTGATCGACAACACCGGAAAACGCTGCAGGCTGGTTCATTGCCATATCTGCCAGAATCTTGCGATCCAGAGTGATGCCGGCTTTGTTCAAGCCGTCCATAAATCGGGAATACGTCAATCCGTATTCGCGGACGCCGGCGTTGATGCGCTGGATCCACAAAGCACGGAAGTTGCTTTTTTTCTTGCGACGGTCACGATAAGCATATTGCAGGCCTTTTTCGACCTTTTCCAACGCAATGCGATACAGTGCGGAATTGCTTTCGCGATAACCTTTTGCCAGCTTTAAAATCTTTTTGTGTTTGGCGTGAGCCGTTACACCGCGTTTTACACGAGCCATTTCCTTCTCTCCTTACCCGTTAATTAGTTATAAGGCATAAAACGATCGACGATGTCGAAATCGCATGCTCTGAGCAAAGTCATGCCGCGTGCTTTGCGTTTCATTTTCGTCGGCTTGGAAATCAGGCGGTGGCGCTTGTTCGCGAATCCGCGCTTGATGCCGCCGTTACCGGTGCGGGCAAAACGTTTTTTGACCGAACTTTTTGTTTTCAATTTGGGCATTTCCGTCTCCTTAATTAGAATTTAAACGGTTTTGCGTCTTCAGGCAGCCCCTGTTTGGCCCGAACGGACGCTTACCCTCTTCATCAAAAAGAGGGAGCTTTCTTATATGATGTTTTTCTTTTTTCCGCAAGTGTTTTTTTCTCTGTTTCGGCGCATGCTTTTCGTGTATTCTCCGATGTAAAAACGGAGTCTGTTCATGCCCGATGTCTGGCTGAGTGTTTTCCCCGACGCGTTGGAACGCAATTACCGGCGGATGGCACGTCTGTTCCCTCAAAGCGAAATCGCCGCCGTCGTTAAAGCCGACGCTTACGGATTGGGCGTGAAAAACGTCGTTCCCGCTTTGGACAGGGCGGGATGCGGGGCTTTTTTCGTTAACAGGTTTGAAGAGGCTTTAAACGTGCGCCGTCTGACGCGCCGCGCCGTTTATGTGTTGGACGTTTCGGGCGTCGAAGAGGGGCCTGAAGATTACGAACGCTTCGGATTTATTCCCGTTTTTTCAAATAAAGAAGCCTTGAACCGTTTTTCCGAAGCGCAAAACATTGCCGTACGGGCGGATATAGGTCTGAATATGGCGGGCATTCCCGCGCGGGATACGGATTTTTGGATTGAAACGGCAAAGTCTCGGGGTGTCAGCCTGCTTGTCGGTCATTTGTCCTGTTCGGAAAATCCGTCAAGTCCGGAAAATAAAAGACAGCTTCAAACATTTGAACGTCTGGCGTCTTTGTTTCCCGATGCGAAAAAAAGTCTGGCGGCTTCTTACGGGGCTTTTTTGGGAAAAGAATACTGTTTTGACCTTATTCGCGCGGGGGCGGCTTTGTACGGCGCTTCCGTCTTGCCCGAAGCGGAAACTGCGGCAAGGATGACGGCACGCGTGGGAAGGTTGGATCGCGTCTTAAAAGGGCAAAATATCGGTTACGGCGACGCCAACCCCGCGCAAAAGGATATGTTGGTCGCGACGTTGTTGTGCGGATCGGGAGACGGGATCGTTCATAAAAAAGGCTGTTTTGTTGTCTTTAACGGCAAAAAATTGCCCGTTGTTGCGTCGCCGACGACAAATTATCTGGCGGTTGACGCGTCGGAAGTCGAAAACGAAATCCGTTGCGGCAGCGAAGCCGATTTGTTCAATGATGTCTATACGCCGGACGAGCTGGCAAAAGACGCCGAAGCCGGCACGGGTGCGGACGTTCTGATTCGCTTGAGCCCCGCTTTGAAAAAAGGGGTTTGAAAAAGAAGCGTTCTAGACTTTAGAATGTATTGATTTTAACGGCATTACGCTTTTAAATGAACGAAAAGGGAAATGAAATGGATACGACAAAAGCACTGTTTAAACTTACGTACGGATTGTACGTCGTCGGCGCCAAAAATGCCGGAAAGACGGGAGGCTGTATCGTTGATGCCGTCATGCAAACAACGTGCACGCCGGAATCTTTGGTTTTGTGCTGTAACAAAGGGACTTGGACGCGGCAGGCTATCCAGGAAAGTAAAGAGTTTTCCTTATCGGTTCTTACTTTTGACGCGGATCCCTTTATTATAGGGAATTTTGGTTTTCAGTCTTCTCGGGATGTTGATAAATGGGCAAATGTCGAACATACGGTTGTTTCGGGGTTGCCCGTATTGAAACAAAATGCGGCATACCTGATTTGTCGCGTTACGGAATTTAAAGAACTTTCGACGCATGTTTTGTTTTTCTGCGACGTAACGGGCGGCGCGGACGGAACGTCAAAAGCGTTAAGCTATACGGAATATCAGGAATCGTGGAAGCCTCGCGTAATGGAAGCGTTTAAGGCGGGAAAGCCTGCCGCGCAACGTTCGGGGGAATCCGAAATTGCATCATCTGACAAGGGAGAAAAAAAGATGGCAAAAGCGAAATGGGTTTGCAAAGTTTGCGGATATGAATACGACGGCGACGTTCCGTTTGAAGAATTGGAAGACGATTACGTCTGTCCCGTATGCGGCGTCGGCAAAGACGAGTTTGAAAAGGTTGAAGAAGCCGCGGCGCCGAGCTTGCCTGCGAAATGGGTATGCAAAGTTTGCGGATACGTTTACGACGGCGACGTTCCGTTTGAAGAATTGGGCGACGATTACGTCTGTCCGGTATGCGGCGTCGGCAAAGATCAGTTTGAACGGGAATAAACTTTTTTCGTAACGTTTGAAAACGGGAAGAGCGTC
>ERZ779737.2522-NODE-2522-length-11927-cov-3.021479_pt1 | contig 11927 bp, 10 predicted proteins | sample MGYA00511889_ERZ779737 | MGnify/ENA primary metagenome ERZ779737 (study PRJEB29588, sample SAMEA2163575) | human gut metagenome | biome: human gut; feature: human-associated habitat; material: faeces | place: Denmark | collected 2008/2010 ...
CGCTGCGGACGGTATCCAGCGGCGCTTTCCTTGCGGCGTGCGCCAGCTTGGAGGGCGGACGCTTTTTGTCCGCCTCCTCAAAGAAAAGGCGCGTCGTGACCTTGCCGCTCTCACTGTCCACAACGCGCTTTTTGACCTTAACGGTTTTCTTGGGAATTTTCGCTTCGGCCTTTTCCAGCTTAACCGCCGCCCTGTCCGCCGTGCGGACAGCTCGTTCCAGCTCCGGCAGGGCGCGTTCTTCCTCGGTGAAAATCAGCCTTGGCGAGCGTTTTGCCATATTCATCACCTCGATTCTGTGGGGATTGGATCGTCATACGCACGCGGCAAAGACGGCCTGTTCGCTGGCGTCTTTGCCCTCTGCAACCTCACGGGGCTCCCAGACGCGGATTTTCTCCGCGATTTTCAGAAAATGCGCCTTTCCGGCAGGCGTGACGAGGGTGTATTCGCTTTTTGTGCCGTTGGGAAGGTAAAAATCTCTGGTCACAAACAGCGGGTCGTTGCGCTTGCCGGCTCTGACAAATACACGGTCGCTGCGGTGACGGTCTCTGAACACATACCCCTTTTCCAGCAGGTAGCCGATAAATTTCTTCTGCGGAACGCCCAGCTCCTTGGCGGTGTCGGCGATATACTTGCCGACGGTCACGCCGTCGTCAAGGAAGAACTCCTGCTCGGTGAGGCAGACCTGCTCATAGTACTTGCCGAGCTTACCGACAACGATCTTTTCAAGAATGTTCTCGGGCTTGTTGGCGTTCTTGGGATCGTTCTTCATAGCGGCGATCTGGATAGCCTTTTCCTCTTCAAGAACGTTGGCGGGAACATCCTCGCGGTTGATATATGTGGGAGGGTTGCCCGATGCGATCTGGAGAGCGACGTTCTTTGCCATCTTTGCGAACTTTTCGGTCGCAGCGACCTCGGGGGTGGTGTCGAATCCGACGATAACGCCGGCAACGCCGCCGCCGTGCACATATGTGCTGGTGATGCCGTGAACAACGACAAAGCGTCTGATATTGATCTTTTCGCCGATCTGGAAGATCATTTCCTTCAGCTTTTCGCTGACGGTAAGATCGGTGTCAAGATATTTGGAAGCGAGAAGAGCGTCGATATCGGCGGGGTTCTCGGCGATGATGGTCTTGAGCAGAGAATCAACGAACTCACGGAAGGTCGCGTTCTTGGCAACGAAGTCGGTCTCGCTGTTGACCTCGATCATGGCGGAAACGTCGCCGTCCTTCATGATGTCAACGATACCGTCGGCGGCAATTCTGCCTTCCTTCTTGGCGGCAACTGCAAGTCCTCTTTCACGAAGGACCTTGAGAGCCTTTTCCATATCGCCCTCTGCCTCAACAAGGGCCTTTTTGCACTCCATCATACCGATACCGGTCTTTGCGCGGAGCGCGGCAACGTCTTTTGCGGTAATAGCAGCCATTTTTATCTCCTTCTTTTCTTTGATTTCTTATTGCGTTAGGGACTTACTCGGCGTCCGCTTCTGCGGCGGTCTTTTCAGCCTCTGCGGTCTCGGCGGCGTCGGCTTCGACGTCGGCGGACTCGGCGCCCTGTCTGCCCTCGATGACGGCATCGGCAAGGACGGAGGAGATCAGCTTGATGGCGCGGATAGCGTCATCGTTGCCGGGGATGATATAATCGGCGTCGTCGGGGTCGCAGTTGGTATCAACGATAGCGATCACGGGGATGCCGAGCTTCTTTGCTTCCTTAACTGCGTTGGCTTCCTTCTTGGTGTCAACGACGAAGATCGCGGCGGGAAGCTCGTTCATGTTCTTGATACCGCCGTAGTTTCTCTCAAGGTCAGCCATTTCCTTCTGACGTGCTGCGGCTTCCTTCTTGGGGAGCATATCGAAGGTGCCGTCCTCAGCCATTTTGGTCAGGGTGTTGAGACGGTTGATGGACTTCTTGATGGTCTTGAAGTTGGTCATCATACCGCCGGGCCAACGGACGTTGACGTAGTACATTCCGCATCTCTCGGCCTCTTCCTTGATGGCATCGGCAGCCTGCTTCTTGGTGCCGACGAAAAGGACCGACTTGTTCTCTGCGGAAAGCTCACGGACGTACATATAGGCTTCTTCAAATTTCTTTACGGTCTTCTGAAGGTCGATGATGTAGATACCGTTGCGCTCGGTGTAGATGTACTCCTGCATTTTGGGGTTCCATCTTCTGGTGTGATGTCCGAAATGGACACCGGCTTCGAGAAGCTGTTTGATGGTGATAACAGACATTTTAATGTCCTCCTTCTGGTTTTTCCACCACGCCGACCGATATACGGACAACCGCCGCCGGCGGCACCCGACCGCACTCTACGGCGTGTGTGTTTTCATGGGCATTATCGTATTTTTCACGAAAAAAGCCCGTCCGCGCCGGTTCACCTGTTTTTCCCGGCACAGACGGATGTATTATATCATATTTTTCTTGTATTTTCAACCTGTCGGCGCGAATTTACAATTTGTTTACAACATCAGCGGCGCCTTTTGTCCTTTTTACGCTCTTTTTCACAGGCACAGAGTTCGTCGGGCTGCATTTTCACGAGGACCGCATCCTCACCGATGCACTCGATCCTCTCCCACGGGATGATAAAGCACTCCTCGCCGCCGAACCCCATAAAACCGGTCTCGCGGCAGACGATGAGCGCGCATATCCTGCCGTCGCAGGTATCGAATTCAAAATCGCAGGCGTGCCCGAGGCGGGCGCCGTCGCACAGATTTATAACGTCCTTCTCTCTCAGCTCGCAGGTGGTCGATCTTTTCGGCATTTCATGTACCGCCTTTCGTTATGTTCCGCTTTTGCTTCGCTTTTATTTTATTCGGCAAAACGGAAATACAGAACGCACGCGGCACCGCAGTCGGTATCGTGATATCATTTTCCCGGGCGGCGATATACGTTTTTCACGGTTCTGTCGGCTCTCACACGCGCCGCGATATACGGCAGAAATATCCAGAGAACCGAGATAAGGAACATCAGAATATCATTTGCGATATACCCCGAGCTGCCGAAAAAGCACAGCCCGTAAAGCGGCAGACAGAACGCAAGCATCACAGCCGCAAACACAGCCCCTGCGCCGCCGGATACGAACTGTCCGCTTGACGTTATCAGGGACATCACGAGCAGCACGAAAGAAGCGGCAGCCGGGAGCACGAACCAGACGGTGTAGAGTATCCTCGTCGGGTGCGTCGGTCGCCTGCGCGACAGCACCGCGCAGCCCCACAGAGCCCATGCGGCAAGCGCGAGCAGCGAGAGAAACACATTCCCGAAGGTCAGCTTATCACCGTCGGAGATATAATTCACGCAGCCGCCGATAAGGCTGAGCGATATCAGCACCGACACCGAAAGCACATCCGACCAGTAATCCTTTTTTCCGAAAGGGGCGATCTTTGTTTTTTTATCCATAATAATTTTTAATTGCCGGGCGGCATTGCAATGCCGCCCGGCACGGTTTTATTTGCTACGCGTATTCAGCTCTCAGGCATCCTGTGACTTTTTGTAGTCCTCAACGATCTTCTGCGCGATATTTGCCGGAACGATGGCATAATCGTTCACTTTGAATGTGAACGAGCCGCGTCCCTGCGACATTGCGCGGAGAGCGATCGGATAATCCATGATCTCTGCCTTCGGCGCGACAGCGTGTACCACTGTGTAGCCCTTCTTCTTTGCGGCGTCCATACCCATGATGCTGCCGCGTCTCTTGTTGAGGTCGCCCATGATATCGCCGACGAGGGATTCGGGGACCGTAATGTCAAGGTCGCCGACAGGCTCGAGGATAACGGGAGCAGCCTCAAGCAGGCACTGCTTGTAAGCAAGCTGAGCCGCGGTCTTGAATGAAATTTCATCCGAGTCGACGGGGTGATACGAGCCGTCGTGCAGGTCGGCGGCAAGGTGCGTCATCGGGAAGCCTGCGGCACCCTTTGTCATAGCCTCGAGCAGACCCTTTTCAACGGCGGGGTTGAAGTTTTTGGGAACAACGCCGCCGACGACCGATACGGTGAAGGTCAGCCCCTCAGCCTCGCCGGGCGAGAATTTGATCCAGACGTCGCCGAACTGACCCGAACCGCCGTTCTGCTTTTTATGTCTGCCGTGGATATCGACGGTCTTGGTGATCTGCTCGCGATATGCGATCTTCGGCGCGGTAAGCTTGATCGAAACGCCGTAGCGGTTCTTCAGCTTTGCGGCAAGTATCGCAAGGTGCATATCGCCGAGACCCGAAATGAGCATCTGCTTTGTGTCGGGATCCGTCTCGTATTTGAGCGTGAGATCTTCTTCGACCATTCTCGCCATGCTCTGGGAGATCTTGCCCTCGTCCTTTGCGGTCTCGGGGATCATTGCCTGAGTCATGTTCGGGATGGGATAAACTGTGGGAGCGTACTTTTCGTCGCCGCTCTCGCGCAGGGTGTTGTTGGTGTTGGTGTTGGTGAGCTTTGCGATCATACCGATATCACCGCAGGCAAGCTCATCCGTCTCTGTCTGTGTCTTGCCCTTAAGGGTGTAGATATGAGCCATTTTTTCGACGGCGCCGGTATTGAGGTTTTTCAGCGTCATGTCCCTCTTCAGCGTGCCGTTCATGACCTTGAAGTAGGACATCTTGCCGACGAACGGGTCGGCGACCGTCTTGAATACGAACACGGCGGCAGGTCCGTTGGGATCTATCTTCGTCGTGGAACCGTCCTCAAGCGCTGCGGTACCCTTTGAAGTGAATTTCGGGAACGCGCCGACGGCGGCATCAAGCATCTGGGTGATACCGGCAAGCGTCGTGGAAGAACCGCAGTATACGGGAACGATGGTGCCGGAAACGATACCGTCATGTATGGCGGCAGCAGCTTCCTCGCGGGTTATCTCTTCATCCTCGAGGACCTTCATCATTATGTCCTCGTTGACCATTGCGATAGCATCGTTGAAGTCGGACTTGTGGCTTTCGGCAGCCGCTTCGAGCTCGGGAGTCATCGGGATCTCGATCTTCGCGCCCTTGGCGTCGCACTTGTACGCCTTCATGTCGATAAGATCGACGAACTGTATCTCCTTGCCCGCCTTTACGGGGACGACGATGGGGCATACTGCGCTGCCGAACTTTTCTTTGAGCTGCTCGAAAACGCGGTCGAAGTTCGCCTCGCTGTCGTCGTATTTATTGATGAAGAACACCTTGGGAACGTCGATCTCGGAAGCATAGTCCCATGCCAGCTCGGTGCCGACCTCGACGCCGGACTTTGCATCGACGAGTATGACCGCGCTTCCCGCAACGCGCAGAGCCTGTTTGACCTCACCGACAAAATCAAGGTAGCCGGGAGTGTCGAGAACGTTTATCTTGCAGCCCTTCCAGATGACGGGCGCGATAGCTGTCGATATGGTAAATTTTCTCTTGATCTCTTCGGGGTCGAAGTCGCAGACAGTATTTCCGTCGGCAGTTTTGCCGAGTCTGTCGGTACCGCCGCTGATGTAAAGCATTGCCTCGGCAAATGAGGTCTTTCCGCTTCCGCCGTGACCGAGCAGAGCGATGTTACGAATGTTGCCGGTTTCGAATTTTGCCATAGTGGTTCCTCTTTCGTATATGAATTTTTATATAGCGGACGACGGCGCTGTGCCGCGCCCGGCGCACCGGTAGATCCGGCGCGATAAAGTACCGTTATAAGCGGGTATTCGGACAACTACTTTAGTATTATACTATATTCGCAACGTCTTTTCAAGAGTTTTTTGGACAATTTGCTCTCTCGGCACGATTTTTTTGAAGTTTTTTTATTATTTTTGGCACATCAGACGCCGGCGGACGGTAGTCCGAACAGTCGGCGTGCATTTTCGGCTGTAAGCGCGGCAGCCTCCCCGGCGCCGATGTCGAGCACAGCTCCCACAGCCGCCGCGGTGTACGCGGCGTATGCCGAATAATTGAGCCTGCCACGATAGGGCTCGGGCGTGAGGTAAGGGCAGTCGGTCTCGACAAGTATGCGGTCGCGCGGGACCTCTTCGACGACCGAGCGGACGTGCCGCGCGTTTTTGAATGTCACCGTACCGGAAAATGAAATGTAAAATCCGCGGCGGCAGAGCTCAAGCGCCATCTCCGCGCTGCCGGAGTAGCTGTGGAACACCCCTCTCACGCCGGGGTGACGCAGCACCGCCTCGAAGCAGTCGCCGTGCGCCTCGCGGTCATGAATAATTACGGGAATATCCATCTCGCGCGCCAGTGAGAGCTGAGCGTCAAGATATTTTGCCTGAAGCTCCTTGTCATACGGCTGCCAGTGGTAGTCAAGACCTATCTCGCCGAGAGCGACGATCCCGTCCTCTTCCCTTCCGGAGAGAAGCGCGGAGAGAGCCGACATTTCCTCATCAAACCCGCCGGACATACCGATGTCCGACGGGTGTATCCCGACCGCCGCATACATAAGCGGATAATTTTTCGCCTGCATGACGGCACGGCGGGAGTTTTCAAGGTTAGTTCCGACATTTAAGATCCCCGCCATGCCGTCCGTAAAGCACTCGCGTATCGCGGCTTCGGCGCCGCCCTCGAATTCGGCGGCAAAGCGTTCGTCTGTGTAGTGCGCGTGCGTGTCAAACACGCCGCGCGGGGAAAGCCTCTCCCCCATTTTATCTCACTCTCTCGCCGAGGGGCGTTGCGGGATCGAGGAACACCACTCTTACTTCCTCCTCACCGGAGGCAAGCAGCATTCCCTCGGACTGCACACCGCAAAGCGTGGCGGGCGCAAGGTTTGCGACGACTATCACCTTTTTGCCGATGAGCTGCTCGGGCTTATAGAACTTTGCAATGCCCGACACGATCTGACGTGTCTCGTATCCGAGATCGACCGTGAGCTTGAGCAGTTTTTTTGCTTTCGGAACGGGCTCGCAGGTCTTTATCTCTGCGGTACGCAGCTCGACCTTCATAAAGTCCTCATATCCGATAACGGCGCAGCCCTCCGGCTTTTCGGGCTTCTTCTCCGCGACCTCGGCTGCCTTATGCGCCGCTTCGATCTCCGCATAGATCGTCTCAAGCGTCTTCTTTTCGTCGATGCGGGCGAAGAGCACGCGTGTGTCGTTCACGCTCGCGCCGGGCTTCATACCGCCGAAGCGCTCGGCTGTGCCTATCGAATCGAGCGAGGTCTCGGTGGTCCCGAGCTCGGAATATATCTCCTCGGCAGACGCCGGGATGATCGGCTCGAGCATGACGGCAGCCCATCTTATGGCTTCTGTGAGGTCGTAGAGCACCGTTCCGAGGCGCTCGCGCGACGCTTCGTCGCGTGCAAGCACCCACGGCTGCGTTTCGTCGATGAATTTGTTCGCACGGCGCAGGAGCGTGAGTATGGCTTCCACCGCGTCTGCGATGCGGAAGCCTTCCATTGCCTCGCGGTAATCGCCAACGGAGGCGATGGCGGTCGCAATGAGGTCATTGTCAAGCTCGTCGCGGCAGGAGGGAGCGGCTATCACCTTGTCAAAGTACTTTTTCTGCATATCGAGCGTGCGCTTTACAAGGTTGCCGAGGTTGTTTACAAGATCGGTGTTATAGCGCGCCAGCACGCTTTCCCATGTGATCGAGCCGTCGGAGCCGTAGGGCATCTCGGCGAGAGCGTAGTACCTCACGCCGTCAACGCCGACGTACTCGGAGAGCTTATCGGCATAAACGACGTTACCTTTGGATTTCGACATTTTGCCCGTGCCGAAGTTGAACCACGGATGACCGAAGATCTTCTGCGGCAGCGGGAGCCCGAGCGCCATGAGGAATATCGGCCAGTAAACACCGTGGAATCTCATGATATCCTTGCCTATAACGTGTACCGATGCGGGCCACAGCTCGCGGAAGCGCTCGGACTGCTCCTCATAGCTCTTGTCGGGATCGTAGCCGATGGCGGTTATATAGTTCGTGAGCGCGTCGAGCCAGACGTAAACGACGTGGCGCGGGTCGGAGGGGACCTTTATTCCCCATGTAAAGGAGGTACGGGAGAGGCAGAGGTCCTGAAGACCGGGAAGAAGGAAATTGTTGAGCATTTCCTTTTTGCGCGACTCGGGCTCGATGAACTCGGGATGCGTATTGATATACTCTATGAGAGCGGGCGCGTATTTCTTCATATCAAAGAAATATGCTTCTTCGCAGGCGCGGGTGACGGGCGCGCCGCAGTCGGGGCACTTACCGTCAACGACCTGCGTCTCGGTGTAAAAGGATTCGCAGGGCTTGCAGTACCAGCCCTCGTATTTTCCCTTGTAGATATCGCCCTGACGGAGAAATCTCTCGAATATCTTCTGTACCGTCTCCACATGGCATTTCTCGGTCGTGCGGATAAAGCGGTCGTATTTCACATTCATAAGATCCCATATGCCGCGTATCTCGCCGGAGATCTTATCGACATATGCCTGCGGATCGGTTCCGGCTTTTTCGGCGTAATCCTGTATCTTCTGTCCGTGCTCATCGGCACCGGTGCAGAGATACACGTCATAGCCTGCCTTGCGGCGGTAACGCGCTATGGCATCTGCCATGATAGCGTCATATGTGTTGCCGATGTGCGGCTTTGCTGACGCATAGGCTATCGCCGTTGTGATATAATAAGGTTTTTTCTGTTCGCTCATTTTATTTTATCCTTTCGGTTTCATTTTGTTGTATCGTCGGGGGAAAGATCAAGCAGATAACGCTCCGTTTCCCAAAGCGGCAATGTGTGAAATAAAAACAGAACGCCGACTGTCGCAAGAGACAAAAGAAGCAGCGGGAGCTCTCTCACGGCTGCACGGTCATATGCCCTGCGGCAGCGCACCGACTGTCTCAATGCTTCGGCAAAACCGCGTGCCGTCATCCTCTGCGGATCGACGGCTGCGCGGACGGCAAAAACCGACATGAAATTCATGCAGTAAATAAGCACCGCCGCCGCAACTGCGGCAGCCCATGTCCACGGGCGCAGCTCCTCGGAGCGGTCAAACACGATCACGGCAGCCGTGGGGAGCGCAAAGCGCAGCGCGAGCGCGGCAAACGCGCACCATGCGGAAACAAGTCCGCGCACGGATGAATACGGCACGAAAAGAGTGCGTATATCGGTCCTCTTTTCATCCGCCGCTCCGGCACACATCCGCAAAAAGCCCGCATACATCGGAGATACCGTAAAAAGCAGCACGGCGCAGCTGACCGGCGTGACCCATGCGGGCAGCTCGTCGCCCCCGCTCAGCAGCGTTGCGACAAATGCCGCCGCCTCGGGGATCGTGAGCGCCGCAACGGTCGCAAGCATACAGAATATGACGCCGATAGTCAGCGTGAGCCTCACTCCCGGCGCACGAAGCGCCTCGTGCGCGGCACGCGCGGCATCGTCCGCTCTGTCGCGCGCTTCGGCAGACGTAAGACAGTGCTTCATAGCACTTCCCTGCCGCCTACAAACACGCGGTCTATCCTTATTTTTTTATTTATCGCATCAACATTGCAGAAAAGCATATCGGCACGTGCGCCGGGAGCGATAACGCCCACATCGCCCGCAAGTCCGACCTCCGCCGCGGGATTTTTTGTGGCGGCAATGACGGCGTCCGTTATCGGGATACCGCAGAAGGACGCAAGGTTTTCGACGGCGCGGTGAAGGTCGAGCGTGCTTCCCGCAAGAGCGCCCTCGGGGGTGCGTGCAATGCCGTCCGAAACGTGCGCGGGCGTTCCCGCGATCAGATACTCGCCGTCCGGCGCACCTGCAGCAGCCATCGAATCGCTTATGAGGACAAGCCTTTCAAGACCTACGGTGCGCAGCGTGAAATTGACCATATGCGGCGCAATGTGCAGACCGTCGCAGATAAGCTCGCACATACCGCCGCTCATGAGCGCCGCCGCTGCCGCTCCGCCCTCGCGGTGATGGATCTGCGGCATGGCGTTGTAAAGGTGCGTAAAGCTTACACCGTACTTTTCCCATGCGGAATACGCCTCGGCGTATGTCGCATCAGTGTGTCCGAGCCCGAGCGTTGCGCCAAGCTCCAGCGCGCGGCGGGCAAATGCGTTTTCGTCAAGCTCGAGAGCTGCCGTGATATGGGCGGGCAGCCCCGATGCCGCAATAAACGTGTCGAGCTCGTCGGGCGCCAACGGAGCCAGATATTCCGGATTATGCGCCCCGCGGCGCTTGGGGTTCAGATATCTCCCTTCAAGATGCACGCCGAGAAAGCACGCCCCTCCTGTGTCGTCCTCAAGCGAGCGGATAAGCCCCGCGGCACGGCAGAGCTCGTCAAACGGAGCCGACGCAAGCGTCGGAAAGACCGACGTCACACCTACTCCGGCATACGACCGCGCGGCGCGGCGCATACCGTCGGCATCGGAAAAATTAAAATCCTCGCACACTCGGCCGTGAGTGTGTACGTCAACAAAGCCGGGCAGGATGCAGCAGCCGCCCGCGTCAATGCGGGCGTCGGACGTCGGCAGATGCGCATAGGCGTGTCTGGATTCGGGAAGGACTTCGATTATCCTCCCATTCCTGCCGCCGTGCTCGCCGATGAGCACCGAGCCTTCGAAAAACGAACGCGTATCGGAATTGAAAATAAATGCGTTCTGGATCAATGTACGCACGGGAAAAACCTCCGGATGATAATGATGATATTGTAAGCCCTCAGTCTGCCGCCTGCCACACGACCGTCACGGTGTCCGACACCGTGATATCCTCGGGCGTGATGCCGGCATCAATGCCGCCGCAGCATTTGGCGAGCATCATGTTTCCGACGGGGCGGACGGAAAGCTCGGGCACCTCTCCCGCACAGTCGATCGTCTGCGCCGAAAGCGCGCCCTTGATGCCCGCAGCTCTTGCGAGCCGTTCGGCTCTTGTGCGCGAATCGGCAACGGCAAGGTCGAGCAGGCGTGCCTTTGCCGCCTCTCTGTCGCGCACGGAATATTCGAGCCTGAACTCGGGCACCGCGCTGCAGCGCGAAAGCGCGCCGAGCACGCAGGAGAGCTTTTCTCTTTCGGCATCGAATTCTATGCGCAGCTCGTGAACGAACTCATACCCCACAAACACACGCGCATAGTCTCCGCTGCCGCCGTCGCGGCGGTTCTCGTATTTGGTATTCACATTGAAACCGACGGTCTTGAGGTCGTCTCTCTCAAAGCCGACCTCCGAAAAGCAGTCGCGCAGCGCCTAGCTGCGCTCCTCCGACATACGGACGGTCTCTTCGTAATCCCCGGCAACGCCGGTAACGGTCATGTAAAGACGCACAACATCGGGCTTGAGCGTAAGCTCGCCCGTTCCAACCGTCTTTATCGTTTTCATGACATGGCTCCTTTCGGGATAAAAACGGAAAAAGCCGACATCTACCGGCTCATTCCCGGTGTGTGTCCGTACAAAATGCGGTCACACAACTTACCAAATTATATTATATTGCAAAACGGGCGTGAAAGCAAGCCGTTTTCGCAATTTTACGCACGCATTTATGATTTTTTGGGGCATCGGGCGATAATATGACATAAAAAAGCCCCCGCGGGCATAAGATCGGTAGGGCATGGCGCATCATGCCCTATGATATCGTCACGCGGAGGTATATAATGAAAAAAAGAGCGGCACCGTATCTGTCCGCCGTATCCGTAATATTCGCTTTTCTGCTTTCGTTGCTCGCCGCCTGCGCGCGCGATACCGATGTGTACACGCTTCTTGACGCGGCACTGGCATCGCAGGGCGAAGCGCCCGCGGGGACGGTATATTCCTCGGCGCTTCCCGAAGGAGACCCCGCCCGCCTTGACGACGACCTTGCCGCAGTGCTGTGGGGAGACGGCTCCGCGCACCCGGCATACGCCCTCACCTCGTCGGCGGCGATATTCCTCTCGTCAAAGAAAATGCCGTTTGAGATAGCGGTGCTAGAATGCGTATCCACCGATTCGACGCAGGACGTCGCACTTATGTGCTGCCGCCGTGCCGACGCGCTCGCGCGGGAATTTCCCGATACCGAAAACCGCTTTTCGATATCGGTCAGCGGCAGATACGTCATCGCCGCCTTCTGCCCCTCTCCGGAGGCGG
>ERZ779737.2526-NODE-2526-length-11917-cov-2.592396_pt1 | contig 11917 bp, 9 predicted proteins | sample MGYA00511889_ERZ779737 | MGnify/ENA primary metagenome ERZ779737 (study PRJEB29588, sample SAMEA2163575) | human gut metagenome | biome: human gut; feature: human-associated habitat; material: faeces | place: Denmark | collected 2008/2010 ...
AATCGTAAAGGGTATTGGATCGACATCTACCCAAACCGGGATCAGTCCTAACAGAGCGACCACCTCAGCTGCCGCCACATAAGTAAAAGCCGGAACGATTACCTCATCTCCCGGACGCAAATCGAGCGCCATCAAAGCGATCTGCAAAGCATCAGTACCATTTCCACAAGTCACGACATGCGATACCCGCAAATAAGATTCCAGGCTTTCCGCAAATCGCTTAACTTGAGGACCATTTATAAAATGGGTATCGCCGACCACCTCGCTTATCGCCCGGTCAATATCCGGGCGCAAGCGCAGGTACTGCCGGCGCAAATCCACCATCTGGATCGGTTCCATTATTTCACCTCACTTCCAGGTTTTACCTCCTTTTGCGGCGTGATCACCGCCAATGAGCCATCGTAATTCTCAGCGGACAGGATCATACCTTCCGAGACGATGCCTTTCAGTTTACGAGGCGCCAAGTTCGCGATGAAGCAAACCTGCTTGCCAACCAATTCCTCCGGTTTATAATGTCGTGCGATACCCGAAACGATCGTCCGTTTCTCCAAACCATCGTCAATACGGAATTGCAACAGCTTGTCCGCTTTCGGCACTTTCGTACACTCCAGAACCGTACCAACACGGATATCCAATTTCATGAAATCGTCGAACGCTATATTCTCACGGATAGGCTTCGCCTTGTAGTTCGCCTCCTCGTTCGCCTTTTTCGTATCGAGCAGTTTCTGGATCTGCGCCTCTATGACACTGTCCTCGATCTTCTCGAACAACAACTCAGCCTTGCCCAACTCATGTCCGGCAGGCAACAAGTCTGTCGATCCCAAACGCTCCCAACCCAATGGCTGAACATTCAGCATCCGGTTCAATTTCTCCATACTGAACGGCAAGAATGGTTCGAAAGCGATCGCCAGGTTAGCCGTGATCTGCAGGGCGATATTCATGATCGAAGCGACACGGGCCATATCGGTCTTCGCCAGCTTCCACGGTTCCATATCGGCTAAATACTTATTACCGATACGAGCCAAATTCATCGCCTCCTTCTGGGCATCACGGAAATGGAACGTATCCAACAGACGCTCCACGTTAGCCTTCACTTCAGAGAATTCTTTCAAGGTCTGCTGGTCATAGTCGGTCAGCTCACCTGCCTCAGGCACCTTATTGTCAAAATACTTGCCGGTCAGCACCAATGCACGGTTCACGAAGTTACCCAAAATAGCCACCAACTCGTTGTTATTGCGTGCCTGGAAATCCTTCCAGGTAAAATCATTATCCTTCGTCTCAGGAGCGTTGGCTGTCAACACGTAACGTAATACGTCTTGCTTGCCCGGCATATCCACCAGATACTCATTCAACCAAACCGCCCAGTTACGCGAGGTCGAGATCTTATCACCCTCCAAATTAAGGAACTCGTTTGCCGGTACATTCTCCGGCAGGTTATAAGAGCCCTCTGCCTTCAACATTGCCGGGAAAACAATGCAGTGGAAAACGATATTATCCTTACCGATAAAATGGATCATCTTAGTCTCAGGATCTTTCCACCATTTCTCCCAACTGTCAGGCAGCAACTCCTTCGTATTCGAAATATAACCGATCGGCGCATCGAACCAAACATACAGAACTTTACCATCAGCACCTTCGACCGGAACAGGAATACCCCAATCCAAGTCACGGCTGACTGCACGAGGCTGCAAGCCCATATCCAACCAGCTCTTACACTGACCATAAACATTCGGTTTCCACTCCTTATGTCCCTCAAGGATCCACTCTCGTAAGAACGGTTCCCATTTATCAAGTGGCAAGTACCAATGCTTAGTCTCCTTTAAAACCAAAGCACTACCACTCAAGGCCGACTTTGGGTTGATTAACTCTGTCGGGCTCAATGAGGTTCCACAAGCCTCGCATTGGTCGCCATACGCCTTCTCGTTGCCGCAATGAGGACAAGTTCCCGTGATATAACGATCGGCCAGGAACTGTTTTGCCTCCTCGTCATAATACTGTTCACTCGTCTTCTCAATGAACTCGCCCTTATCATAAAGCTTCCGGAAGAAATCAGACGCCATTTGATGGTGGATAGCGGAAGTCGTACGGGAATAGATATCAAACGAGATACCGAACTCCTCGAACGATTTCTTGATGATGTTATGGTAACGATCCACGATGTCCTGAGGCGTAACGCCTTCCTTCTTGGCACGAAGCGTGATGGGCACACCGTGCTCATCGGAGCCACCAATCATCAAGACCTCCTCACCCTTCAGGCGGAGATAACGTGCGTAAATATCGGCAGGCACATAAACACCTGCCAGGTGTCCGATATGCACCGGACCGTTGGCATACGGCAAAGCCGTTGTTATCAATGTTCTTTTAAAATGTTTCTCCATTCTGTTCCAATTTTTTCTCTTGACCGCGAAGGTATGGATTTCTTCGCGCAATCCCAAAAATCGGCCCACGGATCACAGGAAGATTTCCAGCCCCGGGAAAATCCCACGCGCATCGCGGGAAGGTTTCCAGCTCCTGGAAAATACCACGCGTGTCGCGGGAAAGTTTCCAGCCGCTGGAAAATACCACGCACGTCATGCCCTGTTTTTCCAGCAGCTGGAAAGTGACTCACGGCCTATTCAGCGCTCATGATCACCTCGGTATGGTTACCCTGATCAAGCAAACGCTTCGCGAAAGCCTGTATCTTAGCGGGTGTCATGCCTTGCACCGTTGTTTCATAATCAGTATAGGCATCGAAGCCTCGATAATAATAACCGCCCAAAATGGCCAACCAATACTCGTTACCCTGTTGGTTCTCAGCAAAACGCTTCAACAGGTTATCACGTGTCTTGTTGAAATCCACCTCACGCGGTCCCTCATCGGCAATCCGTCGCAACTCGGTAGCCGTAATCTCACTCATCCTTTCCCACTTATTGGGATCGGTATCGAAGTAAACCTGAATACCAGCCTGTCCCGCAGGAAAAGAGGAGATACTAACACTAGCCGAGACGCCATAAGTACCCCCTTCGGCCTCACGAACCTTCTCCATATAGACCAGGTCGAGCACTTGCTCTAGCATGGTTGCGGCAACCCGATCCTCCAAAGTATAATCCATTTGTCCGGAATAATAATGAAGCACGCTTACCTTCGGAGTCTCCATTGATCGGCTGAAACGGTTAGAGAACTCTCCTGCACGAGGCTTTGGCACCTGGTTCACATCAGCCTGCTCGACACGTTCCGCAGCGGGCAGTGTCGCCAAATATTGCTCGATATAAGGCCGGACACTATCTACCTCGAAGCTTCCCACAAGCATAAAGGTAAAATCGGACGCATCACCAAAACGCTCCCGCTCAATCTCCAGGATCCGATCGTAGCTGACCCGATCAAAATCGGCCGGACGCAAACGTTTCGCTCTAGGATTATCACCATAGATCGCAACCATCAACGAGTCGCTGAAAGCGGTCATCGGATCCAGTTCCGCATTACGCAACTGAGCGACCATTCGCCCTTTATAAGACTCAAAGGCGTCGTTGTCACGACGGGGTGCCGTAAAGCTAAGGTAAACCAACTCGAAGAGGGTCTTCAAATCAGCAGGTACGGCCGAACCGTTGACATTCTCTCGATCCATACTCAACGATAATGAGCAACCGACCTCCTTACCCGCCAGTCGCTTCTGCAGATCGATCGCTGAAAACTCGCCCAATCCGCCCAGCTCAATCACATCATTGAACACTTTCAGGTTCACGATCTCATCCGGCCCATAAAGCGAGCTACCGCCCGGGCTAGAAGCCGACAACAGCACCTGATCTCGTTTAAGCGTCGTCGGTTTCAATACAACCCGTACACCATTACCCAGTGTCAATACGGTCGATCCCAACAAGCCGTCCTCGCTCTTAACGATCTTGCCAGGTGTTGGCAATGAGGGGATCAACGGCTCATTGGAAACTGTTTCCCGATAAGGCTCTACCGGCTGCAGACGGGCCTTCTCGAACATTGCCAGCAATTCCGCTTCCTTCGGGTATGTCACGCCAGCCTTATCCGGACCGGTCAAAGAGATCACAATATTACGCTCAGAGATGACTTGTGCCACATATTGGTTGACCGCCTCAAGTGGCAACTCCTGAGCAATCTGTCGCATCAACTCATATTCCATCTCAATGCCGGGAATATAACCTCCTTCAGTGAAATGACTCAAGTATTCCCTGGAGTAAGCGCTATTCGGCTGCTTCTCCCGCTCGTTGTAGGCCGACTCATAACTCTTCAAGACATTCGCCTTGGCCCGATCGTATTCCCCTTTCGTAAAACCAAACTGACGAACCCGTTCATTCTCCCGTACAAGAGCGAACAGGGCCGAATCAACCGCATTATCCTTCACCATCGCCGCCGTCGTCCAGGCACCTTTCGTCCGGGCAACCATGTAATTGTCGCTGTCATAACCTTCCGCATAGATAAAAGGTGGGTTAGGCTGACGAACAATCGCATCGAAACGCTCAGCCATGACACTGGCGCAAATCGACTGAATATAATTATGCACCGCTCCCTCAATCGTCGCCCGGCGTTCCTTCGGCAGGTTATCATGCTTATAAAACAGGAAAAGGATGGTGTTAGCCGCCTCCTTGTCGGTCGCCACCGAAACAAGCGGTTCTTCATTATCGGGAACCTCAGCCTCTTTCCGTTCGGCGGGATTTACCGGAGCCGGGATATCGCCAAACATCTCATGAACCTTGCGCTCGACCTCTGCCATATCCACATCTCCAACAACGATGATCGCCTGTTGGTCCGGACGATACCATTTCCGATAATAGTCCCTCAACTCGTCGGGCTTGAAATTCTCGATCACCTCGATTGTCCCGATCGGCATCCGGTTGGCATAACGGCTTCCCGGATACATCTTTGGCAATTGTTGCTCCCAAAGACGGGCTTGCGCATCCTGCCGTGTGCGCCACTCCTCACGAATCACGCCACGTTCCTTTGCGATAGCCGAGTCGGTCAGAGAGAGAAAACCGGTCCAATCGTGTAAGATCAACAAACAAGAATCGGTCACAGCCGGTTTATCTACAGGCGCATTCATGACCATATAGACCGTCTCATCGAAACTAGTGTAGGCGTTGAAGTTCTCACCACCCCGCATACCGACACTCTCTATGTAATGATCCATTCCATCATTCGGAAAATGCTTACTGCCGTCAAAGGCCATATGCTCCAAGAAATGGGCCAAGCCTCGTTGGTTCTCCTCCTCAAGCACCGAGCCAACATTATGCACGATATAAAAATCAGCCCTTCCCTTAGGCAACTCATTATGGCGGATGTAATAGGTCAACCCATTGTCAAGCCTTCCATACCTCACCTTACTATCGATGGGCAACGGTGCGGCCACTTGCGCCCAAAGTGCGGGCAACAAGACAAACAGCAACGCAACCATCCATACGATCCGGTTTCTCTGTGTCATCTTTCTCATATAAACTATACAATTATTTTTAGGTATAGCCGCGAATATACGTTTTTAAGTCCTCTCATTCTCAAGATTAGATGAATTTTAAGTGTCCTCTTTCCTGTTTTTACCTAACTTTGCGATTGAAAACAGCAAGTCTTATTTTTACTAAAAAAGCGTCACGCTTATGGAAAAGGATAAATTAGTCTCACCAAGCTTCTGCTTTATCTTAATGGCGAACTTTCTCCTGTTTTTCGCTTTCTACCTGATCCTGCCAATCCTGCCTTTTTATCTACAGGAGGAGTTTGCGGCAGGCAAGTCGTTGATCGGCTTCGTCCTTTCATGTTATACGGTCGCGGGACTCTGTATCCGTCCATTCGCGGGTTACCTATTGGACTCCTTCGCCCGACGGCCACTTTACCTGTTGGCATACTTTATTTTCACATCCATTTTCGCCGGTTATATCGTCGCCACGGCATTAAGCCTTTTTATAGCCCTGCGCATCGTGCACGGTTTGGCTTTTGGCATGGTAACTGTCGCCGGCAATACGATCCTGATCGATATCTTACCTTCATCCCGTCGCGGCGAGGGTATCGGCTATTATGGCCTGGCCAACAACATTGCCATGAGTTTCGGCCCGATGATTGGCCTCTTCATGCACGAGGTCTATTCCTACGAAACCATCTTTACCTGTTCACTCGTCTCTGGAGCGATCGGCATCTTAATGGCCTATATGGTAAAAACGCCCTATAAGAAACCAGTCAAGCGTGAACCCATCTCACTCGACCGATTCTTCCTGCTTAAAGGTACTATGGCGGGCATCTCACTTCTGCTGCTCTCCATTCCTTATGGTATGACTACCACTTACGTCGCCATGTACGCTGACGAGATTGGCATTACCGTCAATTCCGGTCTTTATTTCACGTTCATGGCAATCGGTCTGGCAGTATCAAGGCTCTTTTCCGGCCGACAGGTCGACAGAGGCCGGGTTACTTATGTCATCACACTCGGTATGTATTTGGCAGTCCTGAGTTTCTTCGCATTGGCAGGTTTACGTTATATCGCCAACTGGAGCTTGGTCTTCTCCTCTTACCTGTATCTGGCCATTGCTCTCTCGCAAGGCGTTGCGTTCGGCACGATGTTCCCCGCATTCAACGCGTTGTTCGTCAATCTGGCACCCAACAACCAACGAGGGACAGCGACCTCGACCTATCTGACTAGTTGGGATGTCGGAATTGGTATTGGATTGATGGTTGGCGGTAGCCTGGGTCAGGCATTCGGTGGTTTCTCGTGGGCTTACCTTTTTGGCGCTTGCCTGACGATTCTCTCCGTCATCTATTTCGTATGGAAAGTCGAGCCGCACTACAACCGTAATAAACTACGTTAGGCGGTATCATTCTTTTTATGTACATTTGCCCGAAACAAAAACAAGCAGTCATGAATTTCAGTGAAAAATGCTATCAGATCTTTGAGCAAGCCACCAAGGCTTATCATATAACGGATCATGTGGACGCAACAATCCACAATCCGTATCCCGTGAAAAGTATTGATTTCTATCTCTACTTGAAAAACTGGATCGACGCCGTACAATGGCACCTGGAAGATATTATCCGTGATCCGGCGATTGACCCGGTCGAGGCCTTGAAGATCAAACGACGAATCGATAAATCCAACCAGGACAGAACGGATCTGGTGGAATTGATCGACAGCTTTTTCCTGGATAAATATAAAGACGTAAAACCATTGCCTGACGCGACCATCAACACCGAGAGTCCCGCTTGGGCCGTCGATCGTCTGTCGATCCTGACCTTGAAGATCTACCATATGGAACGTGAGGTAGAGCGTACGGATGTCAGCGCCGAGCACAAAAGCCGTTGCGAGAACAAACTGGCTGTCCTTAGGGAGCAAAAGAAAGACCTGTCGACCGCATTAGACCAACTGCTGACCGATATCCACGATGGCAGGAAATACATGAAGGTCTACAAACAGATGAAGATGTACAACGATCCGGAGTTGAACCCTGTCCTCTACGGTACTAAAAAATAATAATGGCGAATTTCCTGGTCATACGATTATCCGCTATCGGTGATGTCGCCATGACGTTGCCCGTGGTCTATTCGGTGGCTCGACTGAATCCGGAGCATACCTTTACGGTCCTTACCCAGACGTTCTTGATGTCTATCTTCATGAACCGTCCAAAGAATGTCCGGGTCTTAGGAATCAATACTCGTTCGAGTGAGAAGAAACTGATCGGACTGCTGAAATTCTCTTCCGCCTTGGCCCGTTACGACTTTGATTATGTCCTGGATCTGCACGATGTCATCCGGACCAAGATCATCCGTACGTTCTTCCAGCTGAAAGGGAAAAAGGTATTTGTAGTGGATAAGGCCAGGAAAGAACGCAAAGCACTAGTTCGTCCTAACAATAAGATCAAGACACCATTAAGGCAGGTTATAGATCGCTATGCGGATGTATTCCGTATGACAGGCTTACGTTACGAGGCTATTTTTACTTCTCTATTTGAAGGATATCAACCGGACTTGGCGCCCATCGAGGCCTTTGCCGGTACTAAAAACGGGAAATGGATCGGTATTGCCCCATTCGCCAAACACACAGGAAAGATTTACCCTATCGAACAGATGGAAGAGGTAGTCGCCTCACTCGCCAAAACAGGTGAGCAAGAAATTTTCCTGTTCGGCGGCCGTGGCTACGAAGAGGCGATCCTTGAGGAATGGACATATCGCTATCCTCATGTGAAGAATGTTGTAGGTCATTTCAATTTGGATCAAGAATTGGTCTTGATCTCCAAACTCGACCTGCTGGTCAGTATGGACTCCGCCAATATGCACTTCGCTTCGTTAGTCGGCACACGTGTTCTCTCCATTTGGGGCGCGACGCATCCTTATGCCGGCTTCTACGGCTATCATCAATCACCAGAGGATTGCCTTCAAGTGGACTTGCCTTGCCGCCCCTGTTCCATCTTCGGGCAAAAGCCCTGCTTACGGGGTGATTGGGCATGTATGAACAAGATTACGCTGGAACAAATCATGACTAAAATCAAGACATCTGTATGAGAAAGACTATTATTCATCCGGATTATAAAGCCTTAGGTTCATTTATTGAAAAAGTGCCTGACTTGTTTGATTCTGAAGGAACCCTTATTTTTTCCGGAAGAAATCAACTCAAACATTATAATATAAATGGTATCAGCCTTATCATTAAAAGATTCAAGAAACCACATGCCATTAATAGGTTCGCATATGTAACTATTCGTTCATCGAAAGCCGCTCGTTCTTATAGAAACGCATTAAGATTACGTGCTTTAGAAATCACAACCCCAACTCCGATTGCTTACATAGAAGAACGTTTTTGGGGGTTAGGCTTTTCTTATTATATTACGACTGAACAAAAAGATATGATCGAAATACGTAATATTCATTCTTTATATAGCGAAGAGGATTCTTGCAAAATATTAACATCCTTTGGTGTCTATACCGCAAATTTACATAAAAAAGGAGTTTTACATAAAGATTATTCGGCTGGGAATGTTTTGTTCCGAATGGAGAATGGACAAGTTTACTTTTCATTGGTAGATATCAACCGTATGCGATTTGGCTCCGTTTCATCGGAACAAGGATACAAGAATTTTGAACGGTTATGGTTATCCGATTCCGACTTCATTACAATCGCAAAAGCATACGCACAAGAAAGGAACTTGAACCCTGAAGAAGCGATAAAACAGATCCGCTTTTATAAAAATCGATTCATGAAACAATAATTCTTATTGGAGTTGCCATTTCCTGATTTGTTTTAGAAGACGATTTTTCGGAAAATTCTTATGAATATAACTTACATGTTTATGAGTTAGCCGTTTCAAATAATGATTCCTCATATAGCTATCGACTCTTTTCTCGAATAATTCTCCTCCATATGAAGGATAACGATCTGAAGAAACATTATACTCATTATAAATAGGTTTCCTGAACAATTCGTTTTTTACTAAATAACATTGATCAGAGAATCCATATCCAATATAAAAATTATCAATCGTTGACTCCGGCTCGTTTTCCACTTCTTTGTATTTATGGTTCCAAGTAGGATTGGCCACCACGAATTCTGGATGCTTTTCCATTAAAAGTATAGCTTCCTTAATCCAATTGAAATGCGCAGATTTTTCCATGCGGGCATCACTCGAGAAGTGGAGGTGATAGGAAGTCCTACTCAGATAAAGCCCGACAAGTTCCGCAATGGAATAGTAGTAACCTCTCCCAAAGGATTTTTTTTCGATCTGGAAAAAGTCAAGGGCTTCTTGAGCATAATCTTCCGCTATATAATAAGCGTCAATAATACCGTCTTTTACTTTTTTATCAGCATAATAACAGACAGCATTGATATCATTAACATTATTGATAATTAGTTGTTTGTGCGCAAAAGAGACTGAACATCGTCGAATCATCTCGTCCAAGTAAGTTGTCTGCAACAAAAATGGCCAGTCGTTCTCATAACATTTAGTCTCGAATGTAATCGTACTCATCGCTTAACGTAATTCGGGGTCAATATTTTCTTCTTTCACTCTCGATTCCCAGATCTTCGCTATGGTTGCATATTTGTAAAATGCATTCAATCCACAATATACCAGTCCGGCCTTTCCGTCCCTAAAACCACCTTTCAATATGTATAGCTTAAAGAAACGAAAAAGGGTTTCACCTATAAGGGAAAAAATCGGATATCTTCGGTTCCTTCTTTTCGATAACTCATTCTCTGTATATTGGTTGGTCTTGCGGATATTGGTGGATACGGAATCGTTAGCCAAATGGATAAAGGCAAGTTCTTTCCTCTTCCTGGAAAGATTGACAATGCGCCCTTGTACTTGAGGCTGCGCATGCACGTAAGGAGGCCAATAGGTTCTCTCTTTCTTGAAAAAGCGCAATAACAGATCGGGATAGACACAATGCATAAAACGCCCCATGAAATAATTCTTCCTAGGAATACGGAAACCTACCGGACAATCAGGGTGCTTTATTTGCTCATACAAAAAATCCTTTAAGGCGAGAGGCACCTGCTCATCCGCATCCAATAACAATACCCATTCATATGCCGCCGACTGAATAGCGAAATTGCGTGCGGGTTCCACAACATCCGTTTTCTCGTGATAAATTATCGTACAATCGTATTTTTTCGCAATTTCAATAGTCTGATCCGTACTGTACATATCACAGATTAGTATCTCATCAAAATCCTTAACCGCCTTAAGAACCCTCTCCAGATGTTTCTCCGCATTATATGTATTAATAACTACTGATATTTTCATTTTAAAATCGTATGATAGGTTTCCAGAATCGTCTCATTTTACGTTTGTACCAGGCGTGGCAACCGAAAGGGAGCTGCCCCTTGGTCAACTTATAACAATAGGCCGGATATTTGTCAAACGAGAAACGGAGCGCTTCCGACACCGTTGGATAGATAAAATCCAACGGTTCATTGGCCCAAAAGACATCCTCATTATAAAGATGATGGTTGCGCTCGCGGTAGCGGACGAGACTCGCGGGTTGTTCACGCAAGATCCTGAGATGGCTCTCCACCTTACGGAGAGAAAAGCCTCCATTCCCGATCTTATCGTGCAAATCCTGCTTCGAGGGCTTATGCGCCCGACGCCGCAACCAATAAGCCAAATCCATGTATTGACGAATGACAGGCATGTCATAAATGGGCTTCCGCAGCCAAGGGGCGCCGATGTAGTCATAGCCCTTCTCGCACCATTCCTTCAACTCGTCCCGAAAGACAAACGCATCCAGTTGATAAATCAGGATATAGGAGCTGTCAAGGAATCTCTCATAAAAGAGGGTCGAAAGCATTAATTGGTTATAACCGTAGATTCCCTTAAAATAAGCATTCTCAAACGCGGAAAAAGAGAGTCGCGGGAACTCCTTCCGCAAGGAAGACAAATCCAACGACTCGGGATGAATTACGACAATTGGATAAGCGCATAGAACTTCATACACCTGCCGCAAGGAACGTTTCTCAAGCACCGTAAACGTATCCTTATAAATAGGAACAACTATCTTTACTAACTCCACGATTTACGCAATATCACCGTTATTACCCGCAAAGATAGTTATTTCCCGTCATTTTCCTTACTTTCGCATGTTTTTATAAGTATATGGCATGAAAAAGAAAATTGGGATCCTACTGCTTTTGCTATACGCCCTATCACGGCCCGCCATCGCAGAGGATTGGCGCGACCAAATGGAATACCTGATCTACTCGCCCCGCTATTTCGGTCCGAATGCGTTCCCGATACCGGAGTTGACAGGCGGCCGCCTATCGGCTCGCTGGGAGGTGGAATTACGTGGCGAATACCATACGATGACCGGCGACCAGACGAAAGATATCTTTACCCGGCTCTACGTCCCGATCGCCAAGGGGCGGGCGGGCATCAACATCTCATGGGTCTTCCAGGAATGGTACAAGACATCGACCGAGGTACGCGACGAGCGGCATGCCGACGAG
>ERZ779737.2529-NODE-2529-length-11893-cov-3.585234_pt1 | contig 11893 bp, 8 predicted proteins | sample MGYA00511889_ERZ779737 | MGnify/ENA primary metagenome ERZ779737 (study PRJEB29588, sample SAMEA2163575) | human gut metagenome | biome: human gut; feature: human-associated habitat; material: faeces | place: Denmark | collected 2008/2010 ...
TACTATTCATACTTGATACATCACTACATTCTATATTTGTATCTTTTCCAAGTATCTTTCTATTTGTATATTCTCTTTCAGCTCCTTCTGCAATTAGTTTTGCAGTTGATTCAATTGATCCTTTTCTAGCTGATTCTATTACACTCATTATTTGTGGTACTGCTATTATTAGTATTACTGCTAGTATTACTATTACTGATAAGAGCTCAACTAGTGTAAATCCTTTATTTTTCTGCATTTATATTCTCCTCCCTTATTATCACAAAATTATTATATCATCCACATTCCACTTGTCAAGCAGAAATTTGTTAACACATACGTGTATCGACATTTCTATACAAAAAAAGAATTTTAGTAAATTCTAAAATTCTATTCTGTTCTAAGTGATACTACTGGATCTTTCTTTGAAGCCATACTTGATGGTATTAATCCTGCAAACATTGTTAGTGCTACACTTATAATTACTAATATTACTGCCGCTAATGGAGGTAATACTGATACATTATTTATACTAGCTAACTTATATATAATTATATTTATTGGTATATTTAAAAGAATAGTTATAAGTATACCAAGTAATCCTGATATTAGTCCTATTATAAATGTTTCAGCATTAAATACCATTCTTATATCTTTCTTTCTTGCTCCAATTGCTCTTAATATACCTATTTCTTTTGTTCTTTCAAGTACTGATATATATGTTATTACTCCTATCATTATTGATGAAACTACTAATGATATACTTACAAATGCAATAAGTACATAACTTATAACATCTACTATAGTAGTTACACTATTCATTAAAACTCCTACGTAGTCTGTATATGATATAGTTAAATCATTCTCATCATTTGCTTCTTTTAAATCATTATATTCATCTATAAACTCTATAATTTTATCTTTTGATTTAAAATCTTTTGGATATATATTTATTGCACTTGGCATATCTTTATCTACTATTCCAAGTGTATTAAGTGCTATATCATAAGTGTTAAGTGCAGCAAATGGTTCATTTGTAATTATATTTATTTCTTTATTATTTAATTGTTCTTTTGCTATATCTGTTTTTAAAATATTATCTATTACATATTTAGTTAAATCACTAGTATATCCTACACCACCACTTGTTTCTATTGATGATTCTTCATTTGGTCTAATAATGCCTACTATTTTAAGTGTAAGTGCATTATCTATAACTTCTTTCATATAACTTGTATCTTTTTCTTTATTAATCCAAGAACCATTTTCTTTTATATAATAATCTGTATTTAAAATAAGTTTAAATTCTTTTTCTAATAATTCATCATATGTATAAGTTGTTTGTTTAGTTTCATCTAATTTCTCACCCATCATTATTTTTTTAGCCATTTCAAGTAATTCACTTTGTTCTTTTAAACCTAGTGAATATAATGCATAATCACTGATCTCCCCGTATCCATCTAGTATTAATACTACTTCATTTTTATCATTAGGAAGTCTTCCTGCTAAAACATCATATGTACTATTTATAAGATCTTTATTATCAGATATTTCACTAAACACGTTTATTCTTTCATTCATATATGATGATGTCATATAATTAGTATTCATATTATTCATATTATTCATCATTCCAAATGATTGAAATACTGTTGATGGGTTTAATTTAGTTATTTTACTTGTATCTTTATCATATATTTGTAAATCTAAGTTATATTTATATCGTATATCATTTACACTTTCTGATAATTTATCTTTATTTTCTTCTAAATATTTTTTAAATTCTTTTAAATCATTTGTTTTAATCTCACTTGCCATTGATTCAATCATACTACTCATTAAATCATTTGAATATACTTTATCATCTTTGTGCCTTTCTCTTTTTGTTTGATTTGCAAGTTCAAGCATCATACTAGACATGTCCGCAGTTGATGATTCTATACTTACAGGATAACTTGTAAGTGTATCTTCTTGTACTCTTCTTATATATTCATTAACACCATTTGACAAAGATAGTATTAAAGATATTCCTATTATACCTATACTTCCTGCAAAAGCAGTTAATATAGTTCTTCCTTTTTTAGTTAGTAAATTATTAAAACTTAGTGACAAAGCCGTTAAGAAACTCATACTTGTTTTTTTAGTTTTAGTACTCTTTGTAACCTTATCTTCTTTATACTCATATGTATCAGTATAAGGATTAGTATCATCTGTTACTACACCATCTTTTATACTTATTATTCTTGTTGAATAAGTTTTTGCAAGTTCTTCATTATGAGTTACCATAACAACTAATTTATCTTTTGATATTTTTTTTAATATACTCATAACTTCTTCACTAGTTTTTGTATCAAGTGCGCCTGTTGGTTCATCACAAAGAAGTATATCAGGATTATTAACAAGTGCTCTTGCAATTGCTACTCTTTGCATCTGACCACCTGATAATTGATTTGGTTTTTTATTTATATGATCTTTAAGACCCACTTTAATAAGTGCTTCACGTGCTCTTTTTATTCTTTCTTCTTTTTTTACACCAGATAATGTAAGTGCAAGTTCTACATTTGAAAGTATAGATTGATGAGATATTAAATTATAACTTTGAAATACAAAACCAACCCTATGATTTCTAAATGAATCCCAATCACTATCTTTATATTTTTTTGTAGATATACCATTAATAATTAAATCTCCTGATGTATATTTATCAAGTCCTCCAATTATATTTAGTAAAGTTGTTTTACCACTACCACTAGGTCCTAAAATAGATACAAATTCACTTTCTCTAAAATTAATATTAACTTTAGAAAGTGCAGTTTGTTTAAAGTTTGCCATTTCATAAACTTTAGTAATATTTTTTAGTTCTAACATTCTATCACCTTTCTTTTATATGTATTATATATTTAAATTATGTAATAATTGTGTTTTTCTATAAAAAGATAGGGTAAACCTATCTATATAATGTCATTGCGTTAAATGATATTCCTCCTCTTCCTGGAATACCTTTATACGCTCCAAAGTGTAAGTGCGGTCCTGTACAAGCACTACCTGTACATCCCATAGCACCTATCTTTGTACCTCTTGTTACTTTTTGCCCTGCAGTTACATATTGTGCAGATAAATGTGCATACCATGTATAGTAATTATTTTCATGTGCAATTATTATCTGATATCCACCTATTCCATCATAGAATACTTTATATACTACACCATTATTAGCTGCGAATATTGGTGAACCATTACCTGTACCACTTATATCTGTTCCATCATGTAATGCACCCCATCGCCATCCATATGGACTTGTTATAATTGATGGTTGTAATGTTGGCCAGTACCAATCTCCTGCATCTGGTATATCGCTTGGATCTATTTGAATACTGCTCATAGTTCCAATTACTTTAACTTGATTAATTACTTCATCTATTACTTTAGTATCAGATATTAATGCACGTATAATCTCACCATTTTCATATTTTAATTTTTGTGTTACTATCTGACTACCATCTTTTCCTTCTTGTTTTATTTTTGTTAATCCCCAACCAAGAGAATTATCATATTCAATTTGAGTTGCATAAGGAATAGTTTTAACCTCTACTAGATGTTCTTCTTCTACCACTGTTATAACTGGTGAAATAAGTGCAACTGATATTTCTTCACCAATTGATAATAAGTTATTCTTACTTTTTAAGTCTTGATTAACAACTAGTAGTTCTTCAACCGCAAGCTTATTATCTTCAGCAATACTTTCAATGGTATCTCCTGCTTTTACTATATATTTTTTCTCGTCAATATCTTCTCCAAACAATAAATACTTAGTAACACTTCTTTCATCTAGAAGTATTTGTTCATCACTTGATATATATGACTCTTTTATTTTTATATCTTCTTTTATATATAAATCCTCTATTTTTTTACCAGTATCTTTTATAGTAATATCTTCGCCGCTTAAAAATACATCTAACTCTTCATTAGGTACAAATGCTTTTACTACACTTGTTACTGCATTTTCAAAATCAGTTTTGTTTAAGACATTAATTTTAATATCTTCTTTATTTTCATCTTCTTTTTTAATTGTTATAGTGTATCCTTTTATAGTAAAGTGTTCTGTTTGTTTAATTGTTTCATATATATCTTTTTCATCTGTTAAAGTGGCATTATATGTACTATATTTACTTATATATAATCCTTTAGGTAAATATACAGTATCAACACCAAATTCATCTTTAAGTTCTTTTTGATCTTCATTTATATATTTTTCTAACTTTTCTTTTGATTCAATAACACCTATATTCTTACCATTTAAATATACTCTATACAAGTCTCTTGGTGTCGTTTTAGCACTTACTTTAAACTCATATATAGGTATTATAGAAAATACTGATAAAAGAATAGTTATGGATATTGCAACCAATTTTTCTTTTGTACTCATAAGTCACCTCTTTTAGATTATATCATAGTTTAGTTATATTTTCTAATAAAACCTGATACTTTGACATTCTCTTTTCAACTTTACCCCTTAATAATACTATATCATTATTTTTCAAATCATTAATTAAATTTATCTCATTAGGAAATACAATAACATCTATAGTATCATACTCATCACTTACAGTTATAAATGCCATTTTTTTACCATTCTTAGTATTAATAACTTTTATTCTATCTATTAAAACAACTAAATTTATTTTTTTATCGAAATAATCTTTTATATTAGATGCATCAACAATATTATCATAATTTTTCTTATACTTTGTTACTGGATGATTACTTAAATAAAGATTAAATACATTAAGTTCTTTTTCTGTTAATTCATCAGGTGTATATTCATCAAATACTTCCATTACAGGTTTTTCAATTAAAGATTCATCTAAATCATTTGCTAAAGAAGCATAATTAATAACTGCATCCATATTATTATAAAGAGTTTTATGATTATAACCAAATTCACTAAATGCATCTGCATCTATCAAACTTTCAATAGTTTTTTTATTTACACTTTTTCCATATGTTCTTTTAACAAAATCACAAAAATCAACAAATAAACCATTTTTTCTTTCATTTACTATTTCTTTACAAGTAATGCTTCCTACATTTCTTATAGTTGCAAGTGAGAATCTTATTCCATCTGCTTCACTTATATAATTATATTCACTATAATTAATACTTGGTTTTAATATATTTACATCCATTTTCTTACATTCATCAATATATTCTTTTGTTTTAGTATCACTGCCTATCACATTAGTAAGAAGGGATGATAAAAATTCTTTGCTATATTTTACTTTTAAGTAAGCCATTTTTAGTGCGATTATTGAATATGCAACCGAATGAGCTTTATTAAATCCATAATTTGCAAATTTTAAAATAAAATCATATGTTTTTTCTGCTACACTTTCTTTATATCCTCTTTCTATACTTCTTTTTACAAATTTTTCTCTTTCTTTAAGCATTACTTCTTTTTTCTTTTTACTCATTGCTCTTCTTAATACATCTGCTTCTGCATATCCATATCCAGCCATAATATTAGCAATCATAATTATTTGCTCTTGATATATTATTATTCCATATGTTTTAGAAAGCACTTTAGACAAACTATCATCTATATAGTTAATGCGTTCTAATCCATTTTTTCTTCTTATATAGCTATCAATATTATCAGATGGTCCTGGGCGAAATAATGCAATAGCTGCAATGATATCATCTATAGTAGTGGGTTTTAGTTTTTTTAAAAAGTTTTTCATACCAGATGATTCAAACTGAAATATACCACAAGTAGTCGCATTATAAAATAATTTAAGTGCATCTTTATCATCTATTGGTATATCTTTAAAATTCATATTTATTCTTTTTAAAATATTATCTATCATAGTTAAATTTTTAAGCCCTAAAAAATCCATTTTAATTAAACCAAGACCTTCTAAATGTTCCATTGAATATCCACTTAAGTAATAATCTTCATACTTTTGAAGTGGTATATATGAATCAAGATTACATGCACTTATAATTATTCCAGCCGCATGAACTGATATCTGTCTTTTTAATCCTTCTAGTTTTAAACTAATTTTATATATATTATCTAATTCTTTAATCTCTTCTAAATAACGCCTTAAATCAGTATTATCTAATGCCTCAGTTAAAGTCATATTTATATCAATAAATTTAGTTAATTTATCTAGTAATGTAGTATCTATATCATATATTCTTCCTATATCTCTTAATACTTGTTTTCCTGATAATGTAGTAAATGTAATAATAGGCACTACTCTTTTTTTACCATATTTATTTATTACATAATTTACTACATCCCCCCTATGATTTGATTCAAAATCTATATCAATATCTGGCATTGTTATTCTTTCTTTATTCAAAAATCTTTCAAATAATAAATCATATTTAATAGGATCTACATCAGTAATACCAAGAGTATATGAAACTAAACTACCAGCTGCACTTCCCCTTCCGGGTCCTACTAATATATTATTTTTCTTAGAATACTTAACGTAATCCCAAACAACTAAAAAGTAATCATTAAATCCCATTTCATTTATTACATCAAGCTCATATAATAATCTATCATAATAAGTTTTAGTTACTTTTCCATCAAGTCTTTTATATAATCCTTTTTTACATAATTCAAATAAATATTCTTTCGAATTATCTACATCATATTTAGGCATTAAAGATTTATTTTGATGAAATTCCACATTACATTTTTCTGTAATTTCTAATGCATTCTTATAATCTATTTCATTAAAATCAAAATAGCAATTATCATCTATTTCATACTTAAATTCATCTTTTATTTTTTTATTTTCTTTTATAAGATACAAATACTTTAAATAAGGTATATCTTCTTTTTTCATGCATAAAATTTCATTTATATATACAGTTTTATCTGTTAAAGTGGTATCTTTTTCTAATGCATTTTTATAACCTAGGTAAATATCAGCATAAATATTTTTTAAATCATTAAATATCTCTTTATTAGATACACATATTAAATTTTCACTGTGACATTTTAATATATCAAGAGTAATTTGATTATTTTGCATTATATAAATAAGTCTAGTTAAATTTTGATAACCACTATAGTTTTTAGCATAAAGTAGTATAATATTTTCATCTATTTTAACTTCAAGCCCAATAATTGGTTTTATACCATTATTTATGCATTCTTTATAAAATTCCATTACACCATACATATTTGTATCTGTTATTGCAATCTTATCTATATTATTTTCTTTACAAAATAAAATCATCTTTTTTATATCATTTAAAGATGTAAGAAGCGAATAACTAGTTTTAACATGTAATGGTATATAATTCATAAATCCTCCTATAAGATATTTTAACAGATTTTAAGCAATATAACAATTGACTTATGCAAATATTTATGTTACACTTTCTTAGTAAAAACTCACTAAAAAAGGAGGAATAGCAATGGCAAATGTAAAAACTGATAGAAAACCACTATTCGGAAATAGTCGTTCACATGCATTAAATGCAACTAAAAAGAAACAAGGTTTAAATAAACAAAAGGTTACTGTAAACGGTAAAACTGAAGTAATGACTACAAGAGAAGCTAAAAAAACAAGAAAAGGATCTATTTAGACCCTTTTTATTTTTTATATTTTATAACTAATATTAAATTTTGAAGAATTATTATTAACTTTTACACTTATATAATCAAATGAAATTATTATAAAAATATATATTAGAACTATTAAAATACTTATAAATATCTTTTTTAATTTTATTAATCTATAAATTACTAGTAAAAACAATAATATACTTAAAACTATTAAAAACATATTATTTAACATATATAATGATACATTAATAGTAATAAATGAAATAGTTAAAATTAATATATTAAAAATATATGTATTATTTTTTATTTTTTCAAATAACATAAGCGAATACTTTATAATATTATTTCTTAATATATAGATTAATATTATTATTGCTATAAAAGATAGTGGTATCCACACTTTATTATTAACATTTATAAAATAAATAGATAAAAATGTACTTAATACCATAAGTAAAATTAATGCGTCATTAAACTTATTATCCTTTTTTGATGCATAACTAATTACATTTGATAAATTATCTTCAAGTCTTTCTTGATAATTAGTTTTATTTAATCTTTCTCCACTTAATAATTCATTATAAGATATATCAAGCACTTCACATAGTGGTTTAAATAATGAAATATCTGGTAAAGATACTCCTGTTTCCCATTTAGATATACTTCTATTTGATACTCCAAGCAATTCCCCAAGTTCTTCTTGACTAAGTTTTTTATTCTTCCTTTCTTCTTTTATAAACTTACCTATTTTTTCTTGATCCATATTATCACCTCCTATTTAAGTATAAATAGAACAAGTAATAATTAACAGGAACTATTAGTTGAATTATTATGTTTATCTACTTGTTTTTGATATCTTTCTTCTTCACTAAATACACATCCACAATATTTCTGCATATATAATCCTGTTTCTTTAAACATAGCTTTACCCTCGTAATAATATGGTCTAAAATCTTTATATAAAAACTTTATATTATATTTTTCACTAAGATTTTCACATATTTTTTTTATTAAATCATGTTTTTGATATGGGCTTATAAAAAGGGTTGTTGAAAAAGCATCATAACCATTTTCTTTAGCATATTTTACTGTATTTTCTAATCTTGTTAAATAGCAATATCCACACCTATTATCTAATATATTAACTACATTTTTAGTAAATTCTTTTAATCCATAATAATCATTATAAACAACATTTAAATCAATCATTTTTGAGTACTCTTTTAATGCATTTAATCTACTTTCATACTCCTTAAATGGATGAATATTTGGATTATACCAATATCCTGTAACATCAATTTCTTCTTCTCTTAATACTTTTATACATGCTGCACTACAAGGTGCACAACAAATATGTAATAATAACTTCATAACTATCCCTCTAATAAATACGTAAATATTTGTAATCCTAATTTAATTACATCATGTCTTAGTGTATCATCTGTTATTGTAACAAAATCATCACTTATTATTTTTAATCCCATATTTTTAAGTGTTTTTTTATCAAAGATAACTGGATCTTTTTGCTCAGTATTTGAATACTTCTCTGCCATTTTCTTACTAATTGCACCACTATTTGCAACTACTACACTAACCTTTTTATCTCCTAGATATTCATTTAATGCATTAACATGATCACTTACCTTAAAATTATCTGTTTCACCTGGTTGTGTTACTATATTACACACATACATAACCTCTGCATTACTTTTATCTATAGCATCTTTTATTTCGTTACAAATTAAATTAGGTATAATACTAGTATATAAGCTCCCCATACTAAGAACTATTAAATCTGCATTTTTAATTGCTTTTAATGCTTCTTTGCAAACCTCAGTATCATCTTTATACCAAACTTTTTTTATTTTTCTTACATCCTCAGTAATATTGTGCTCCCCATACACAATCCCTCCATCATACATTTCTGCAACTAAAGTATTATTACTTTCTTCTGTAAGAGGAAGTACTCTTCCTTTTAAATTAAGAACTTTTCCTAATGATTCTATCCCAAGAGATACACTACCTGTTATTTCAGACATTGCAACAAGTAATAAATTACCAACTGTATGTCCATCAAAACTTCCTTTTGTTTTAAATCTATAATTTAGCATTTTTTCAAATAATGGCTCTGTTTCAGATAATGCTGCTAATACTCTTCTTATATCACCTAATGCAGGTGTATTAAATTCTGAGCGTATCTTACCTGTACTTCTTCCATCATCACATACAGAAACTATTGCAGTTATATTAACTGGAAATTGTTTTAATCCTCTAAGAAGAGTTGACATTCCTGTTCCTCCTCCAAGAATAACAACGTTTTTATTCATGAGTCCTCCCTTTTAAATAAATTCATATGTATTTTATCATATTTTATTACACTTTAAAATCATTATTTACTTATTTAAAATATATGATATAATACTAATTACATTAAGGAGGATATATGAAAAATATATATAGACCATATGAGTGTGATATATGTCATTCAACAGATATAAGCGTTACTACTGAATATAAAGACTATACTAGTAAAATAGTTAAATATACTAAGATAAATGAAGAGGTAGAAAGATTTGAAAGAAGTAGAATAGATAAATGTAGATGTAAACGTTGTAAAAATGAATTTATAATAAATAGAGGTAAAGATACATTTACAAGATTTTTATCTTCTTGTTATTTAACTGATAATAAAGATGTTTGTTTACTTGCAACATACACTAGTAGTGTAGAAGATAATTATAAAGTTATATCTGTTTTAAATAACCAAGGAATTACAACTTACATGGCAATAACTGATAATGATAAATATCCAATAATTTTATCTAAAAAAGATACTCCAAAAAGCATCAAAGAAAGTGATAAAGTTCTTAAATTAGTTAAAAATACTCATACAAATAGATATAATTAAAAAACTGCTTAATTGCAGTTTTTTAAGTTTATTTTTTAATTTAAACATCTTACTAAACCATATAAGTTTCAATACCATTTACTTGTAAAATTGAATGCTTTTCTATTTTATCATAGTTTTATATACTAATTTATGGAAAGACTTGTGTTAAAGAACAAATGTTTGATATAATTATACGTAGGAACACTTAATAGTTGGGTGGAGCCAAACTTCTTGAAAGAAGGGAGGCGAGAATATGAACAAGAAGGATTTTTTAATTCTATCTCTAGTAATAATTATCTTCCTTTTACTATTCTTACTATTTATAGTATTAATATAAAAGAAATCCACCTAACTCAGCAATGATTTAGGTGGAACTGATTAAATCGGCTACACTCAACATGCAAACATTAAGTGTTCCTCTAATATTTTATGAGATTTCTCTCGTCTATATACATAGTAACATAAAAACGACTTTTTTACAAGTCGTTTTAAATTTTTACTCGAATTTTTCGAGTTATAAATCAATCTGGTGCGAGAGATGGGAATCGAACCCACACGGCAATGCCAAAGGTGTTTGAGACCTTCGCGTCTACCTATTCCGCCACTCTCGCGCTCTTTAATTATACCACAAACATATCATACTTAACAAGGTATTATTTTATAATATTTCAGTACTTCAATTACAATAATTGTTATTGGTATTGCAAATATAATACCATAAAAATCAAATAAGTACCCTCCTATTAATATTGCTGCAATAGTTAATGTCTTAGAGATCTTGTTAGCGCTGTTATATATCTTAGGACTTACTAAATATGCATCAATATTTGGTAACACTATTGATACAATTGCCGTTTTTATTAGCAAGTTCTTACTTATTACAGATGCGGTTGTAATAGCAACAACATTAGTTATTATAGAACCAACAAATGGTATAAAAGTATTAACTGAGTTAAGTATGCCTAAAAGTATATAGTTAGGATGCCCTATTAGCAAAAAAACAAATGTATATTCAACAAACTGTATAGCAAGTATTTTTATATTAGCAACTAAATAATTTTTAAGGGCATCATTTATATTATATATAAGAACTTTATTTTTTAACTTATTTATCAAATCTTTTAAAAGTTCCATATTGATAAGTATACATATTGATAATATTACTATAAAAACAATCTTACTAAAAAAGTTAAATATGTTTTTAATAAGAAATACACTGTTATTTATAAAGTAATTTATAATATTATTAAGATATTCTTCTAAATTAATATTTAAGTTGTATTTTTGGTTTAATTTATTTATAAAAACAAGGATATTAGTAAACAAATCATTTAATTTAAGTATGAAGTTAGTATTAGGAATAATCATATAAATAAATAGTATGATTATTGATATTAAAGTACCATAAATAATAAATACGGATAATAGTTTGTTTA